>Ga0209391_10000080_pt1 | contig 33581 bp, 41 predicted proteins | sample PPLLak3March2015_FD_187246 | JGI IMG/M metagenome (GOLD analysis project Ga0209391, IMG submission 187246) | Freshwater sediment microbial communities from Prairie Pothole Lake near Jamestown, North Dakota, USA - PPLs Lake P7 Core (1) Depth... | ecosystem: Environmental > Aquatic > Freshwater >...
GAGAAATTCAAAGGCTTCGGGAGACTGAGTGATTAATGTCGCGCTGCCCACGTCACTACCCGCTGCGCCTGGTAGTGACGTGGGCTCATCCGCACAAACTAGATCCATCAGTTTCTTTCGTTTAATTTGATTATTTCGTTTGTTTCGAATATTCTGACAAATAGGAGTTGCGCCAAGGGTAACTCCAGCCATGATGAAAGAGATGCCAGAGGGGATTCCAGCTCCCAGGCACAATAGGAATACGGTGAGATAGATTATGAATACTGCACACGAATATGAACGTCTGCCAGATAGTGAGGCTACCCAACTTGCCAGGGCGAGCGCGGCGGAACTCAGCAAGCTATTGAATGAAAAACCTGAATCCGATCGTGCAAGTATCAAGATGGACGGGCACGACCTGATCTTGCCACGTCAGGCGCTTGTACTGCTGAGGGATTTGTTGGCAGACATGGCTCAAGGGAATGCGGTAACCGTCGTTCCAATGCATGCCGAAATGACAACCCAGCAGGCAGCAGACATTCTCAATGTCTCCCGGCCCTATCTGGTTAAAATGCTGGAGCGGGGTGAGCTCGGGTTTACCAAGGTCGGAACCCATAGGCGAATTCGGTTTGAAGACCTGATGGCCTATAAGAAGACGTGCAGGGTGCAAAGTGAGCAGGCAATGGATGAGCTGGTAAAGCAGGCGCAGGAAGATAACCTGGGATACTGATGAGTTTTACTGTTATCTACGACGCCTGTGTACTGTACCCGGCACCACTGCGTGATCTATTGCTGGAACTGGCAATTTCGGAGTTGTTTTCAGCCAAATGGACGGAGACGATCCACGATGAATGGGTCCGGAATCTATTGAAGTCTCGCCCCGAACTGGAAGAAAGACTAATACATACCAGAAAGCTCATGAACAAGGCTGTGCCCGACTCACTGGTGGAGAACTTTGAATCCTTGATCGATGGTTTGGAACTGCCAGATGCAAATGACAGACATGTGCTCGCCGCAGCGATCAAGTGCAACGCCCAGATTATTGTCACTAGCAACCTGAAGGATTTTCCAACTGAGTCACTGGACCCCTACGGCATCGAGGCTATGCACCCCGATGAATTTATCGAGCATCAATTTGGCCTGAGTCCGGGAGCAGTGATAGCCGCCGCCAAGCGGATTCGCGAGCGCCTGAAAAATCCCAGGAGGAGTACGGAGGAATATCTTGAAACACTCGCATCCCTGGGTTTACCGGTTACGGCAGGCCTTCTGAAGGGTTTTTCCGAACTCATATAGTCCACGGATCATCTGCACCGGTGTCCACTAAATCGATTGCCGGACAGGAATTGTCGATCAATGGCTAATGCCCAATTGATTTTACGGGTTTCACCTGCCGCCGGTCTGCGTCAACTAATTCATAAAATAATATACACAATGGCCTCCGATTAGCTAGACGCCTGTAAAGCCACCAGCTCGCAACGCGATGGTGACAACCGCCACCTGTCCAGTTGGAGCCTGCGTTTTTCCCGGGACGTTTTGTATGATCGTTTTGAGAAGTCGTGGAGACACGCGGGTGTATCATGCTATAGGGCAGTTTCCGACGCAGAACGGCCAATGCCAAGGGTTTTGGCGCAATTGGTCATGCTTTTGTCATACTCAGCAATGTCGTTGAATATGCAGCCCGCATATCCTATCAATGCACAAAAACCTAAACATGGAGACAGAGTTATGAACAGCAATTTCGCACTGGTTCTTACCTGCTACCCAGCAGTGAGCAAGACCACCTTCTTGGCTTGCACAGCGTTGCAAGAGCATGCGAACTCCATGATGAGGCCACGCTGCGACAAACCGTAGCTCTCGAACTTCTCTAATGAAATGACGAGCGACTCACTAAGCCACCGAAAGCAGCCACTCGCGAAACAGCTTCAAGGGCTGAGAGTGTGCCCTCGCAGGATCACACAGGAGGTAGTAACCAAACTCAGTGCGCACCTCTTGCGGCAGCGGACGCACCAGGCGGCCGCTGGCCAGGTCGTCGCGCACATAGGCCGTCTGGGTAATGGCCACGCCAAGGCCGTCGGCCGCCGCCTGTAGGCACAGGGCCGCATTGGCCAGGGTGACATTGCGTGTCGACTGAGCTTTATCCAGCCCCACTGCGCCGAGCCAGGTGGGCCAGCCCTCCGGACGCATCATCGAATGCAGCAACTGGGCCTTGAGGAGATCCTCCGGCGCATGGAGTGTCTGCGCCAAGGCAGGCGAGCAGACCGGCACGAAGACTTCGTCAAACAGGAGATCCACGTGCAGATCCGCCCACTGACCAACGCCCTGGCGCACGATGAAATCCGCATTATCCAATTGCAGGTCCTGGGCCCGGGAAACTGTGGCGATCTCGATATCGATATCGCTGTGCGCCGCATAGAAGCCGGCCAAACGCGGCACCAGCCACTTGATGGCGAAGGTTGGCAGCACCTTTAGCTTCAGTCGTCTCGGATTACGGGCCTCGACCACCTCACCGAGCACTGCCTCGATGCGATCGAAGAGGTCGGACAGGCGCATCGCCAGCCGCACGCCGGCATCGGTCAGTTCGATTTCCCGCCCCGACTTGCGGATCAGCGCCACTCCCAGCATTGATTCGAGCTGCTTGATCTGCTGGCTCACCGCGCCCGGCGTGACATGCAGGACCTCCGCCGCGCGACTGACGCCGCCAGTACGGTACACCGCATCGAACACTCGCAACGGGGCCAGGAGATTACGCAGTCTGTGCATGGGAAATCTTTAGTTAAGGTAAATGGTCGTCAAACCATATCGAATGACACCAGCGAGTGTGTCTGTGGGTAGTAGCTCTCACGGTAAACCAAGAATCCCTCCCCGTGATGCTCAGCAACCGCACTGATGCGCGCATTCGCATGACTGTATACTATAGCCAAACTAAAGAAATCTCAAAATATCTCGAATGACGCCCGGCGCGCTGCTCGCGATACTTCCCAAACCTGATATCCAGCTACAGCGCATTGCAGAAATGATCGACAGCCCCGAACTGGCAACCCCGAATCGGGGCGCTCGGTGATGAGTGACTTGTCCGTCGAACCTTCCGGCACATGCCGCACACCTTGCGCGCCGGTGCGACCGCAGCGGCAATGTGAGACTTCAGGAAAAGAGCAGAGGGTGTTGGCATGAAAAAACGTCGACCGGACGCCACAAGATTCTCCCATGCCGACGCGCAGCTGGGACCCGGTGCTGTTGCGGACAGCGTCAGTTTCGTTGTCCGTCACCGCTTGCGCGCTGGCGCGCAGGCCGCGTACGAGACCTGGCTTATGCAGAATATGCGGGTGGCGGCCGCCTTTCCCGGTTACCGGGGAGTGAAAGTGGTGCGTCCGCCCGCGGGCAGCATGGAATACACCATCGTCCTTGACTTCGCCACCCACGAGGATGCCACACGCTGGCACCAGTCAAGCGAACGCGCTCGCCTGATCGAGGACGTGCAGCCGCACCTGGATGATGCCGCACAGGTTAGCGTCGGTGCCGGCATCGACTACTGGTTTCCGCCTGAACCCCCAGCCGCAGGTTTGCCACCTGTAAAACCGCCCGTGTGGAAGCAGTGGCTGATCACTACCTCGGTGATCTGGCCGCTGACCATGGTCATACCCTGGGTGTTCGAGCCGCTGTTCAAGGCCTTGCCGGCGCTGGGCGTCTATGGTGTCAAGCAGGGCATCCTCGCCGCGGTGCTTGTCGCCCTGGTCGCTTGGGTCATCATGCCGCGCTACACACGCTTGCTGCATGGCTGGCTATTTGCGGGCAGTGTTCGCCGTGAAACCGGACCAAAGAAAGGGGCAGTCGTTTAGCTTTCCTAAAGAATTCGCAATTTTTATCGAATGACGCTCAGCGCGCCGCTCCTGATAATTCACAAACCTGATAGCCACAAGGAAGCCATATCGTGAAGCTCAAACGGCGCACCAGCGCCCATTTCCGGCAGACGGAAGCAGGCATGTTGCTGATCGCGACACGGACGGCCCGCCACCCGCAATTGCAATTTCCGCCGCTGGAGTTCGTCCATGACGACGAGCCGGTCGAGGAAGTGGTCATCGGTCCGCAGGGCACACTCTACACCTACACCATCGTGCATCCGGGCAAGAACAGTGAGCCTTACGCGCTGGCGATGGTCGATTTCGAGCCCAATGTACGCGCCTTCGGCTGCCTGATACTCGATAGCGGCAACGCCCCGAAAATCGGCAGCGCCGTGCGCGTCGTCCCTTTTGACATGGCTGATGGCACCGCCGACTACGCCTTTGCCGCCGTGCCCGGAGTTCAGTAAATGAGCGAAGCAAAAATCATTGGTGTCGGTATCACCGACTTTGGTCGCTTTCCCGATCTGCCCGAAGAGGCGCTGGCGCAGTACGCGATCGTCGAGGCGCTTAATGATGCGGGCATCACTGCCCAGGATGTACAAGCCTTTTATTGCGGCAACGCCATCGGTGCCTCGCTGCCCGGCCAGCGCACGCTGCGCGAACTGCACACCACCGGCTGCGCGGTGTACAACATCGACAACGCCTGCTCCAGCGGCGCCACAGCCCTCAATGCCGCGCTAACGGCACTCAAGGCCGGTCAGTACGACACCGTCGTGGTCTTCGGCATGGATCAGCTGAGCAGCCTGGGTGGCGGCCCGCTGCCGCTTGGCCGCAATGACTGGAACAACAAGCGCGGCATGATCATGCCGGCGCTCTACGCCATGCGCGCCATGCGTTATGTGCACGAGCACAACATGTCGCCCGACACACTGGCCGACATCGCAGTGAAAAACCGCAGCCACGGCCTGCTCAACCCGATCGCCACGTTCTGCAAGGCCACAACGCGTGAAGAAGTGCTGGCCTCGCGTCCGATCGCTGAGCCGCTGACCCTGTTGCAGTGCTGCCCGGCGGTGGTCGATGGCGCCGCCGCAGTTGTCCTTAGCACTAAACCCATCAGGGGTGCGGCTGCACCGGTGCGCATTCGCGCCTCCGTGGTGCAGTCGGGTCTGTTCGAGACCGGCCATGAAGACATGATCGAAGCCGAAATCACCGCCCGCAGCGCGCGCATGGCCTACGAGCAGGCCGGCATCGGCCCGCAGGACCTGAGCCTGATCGAGTGCCACGACGCTTTCACCATCAGCGAGCTGCTCTATTACGAGGCCCTGGGCCTGTGCGGCCGTGGCGAAGCGCCGCAACTGCTGGCCAGTGGCGCCACCACCCTGGGTGGCCGTATCCCGGTCAACCCCAGCGGCGGCCTGATCGCCAAGGGCCATCCGCCCGGCGCCACCGGCGTGGCGCAGATCGTCGAGGTCTGCGAGCACCTGCAGGGCCGCGCCGGCAAGCGCCAGGTCGAGAATGCCCGTTTCGGCCTGACGCAAGTCACCGGCGGCGGCATCTGGGGCGTCGATCATGCCGCCTGTTCCATCCACATTTTGTCCCTGTGAGCCAGGAGTTCTTCATGAGCACTAACGTCAACGAAATCCCCGGCTCGCTGCGCGAGATGACCGCAATAGTCACCGGTGGCGCCAAGGGCATCGGTCTGGGCATCGCCAAGGAACTGGCCCGTCACGGCTGCCGTCTGGCCCTGTGGGACATGGACCAGGAGGCCCTGCACGCGGCTACCGATGAAATCGCGGCGCTGGGCGTGGAAGTACGGGCCTTCCAGGTCAACGTCGCCTCCGAGGATCAGGTCGAGTCAGCCGTCGCCCAGCTGCAGGCCAGCTTTGGCCGCATCGACGTGCTGGTCAACAACGCCGGCATCGGCGGCGACAAGCTGGTCACCAAAATGGACCTGGACTTCTGGAAGCGCGTGATCGAGATCAACCTGACCTCGCAGTTCATTTGCAGCAAGGCGGTGATCCCCGGCATGGTCGAGCGCAATTTCGGCCGCATCATCAACATCGGCTCGCGCGCCTGGCTGGGCAATCGTGGCCAGGCCAGCTACTCGGCCTCCAAGGGCGGTGTGGTCAGCTTCACCCGTTCGCTGGCGCTGGAATTCGCCCGCAACGGCATCACCGCCAACGCCGTCGCTCCAGGCATCACCGAAACCCCACTGTTCGCCACGCTCAAGGATGAGGTGGTCAATAGCCTGAAAAAGAGTGTGCCGATGCAACGTATCGGTCAGCCAGACGACATCGCACAGGCCGTACGCTTCTTCGCCGAGCCAGCCTCCAGCTACATCACTGGTCAACTGCTCTACGTCTGCGGTGGTCGCAGTCTGGGCAGTCCGTCGGTATAAGCGCACCAGACGACCATGCTCAACACAGCCCTCCATGGCCTGAAGGTCATCGACTTCACCCAGGTGGTTGCCGGCCCGACCTGTACCCAGGCCTTGGCCGACATGGGGGCCGAGGTGATCAAGATCGAAGCGCCTGGCGGTGAGTTGTGCCGTGCCCTGCCGCCCTTCGTGGGCGGCGAGAGCCTGCCGTTCATGGCCCTCAATCGCGACAAGCAGAGCGTGGTGCTTGACCTCAAGATTCCGGCTCAGGTCGCCCAGGCCATCGAGCTGATCGATACGGCCGACATCCTGGTCGAATGCTTCCGCCCTGGCGTGATGCAGCGACTTGGGCTGGGCTATGAGGTCCTGCGCGAGCGCAACCCCAGGCTCATCTACTGCTCCATCTCGGCCTATGGCCAGCACAGCCCGGACAAGGACCTGCCCGGTGTCGATGGCGTGATCCAGGCCGTATCCGGGCTGATGAGTGTGACCGGCATGCCCGACGCTGAGCCCTGCAAGGTGCAGGTGCCGGTGGTCGACATGGTCACCGGCTACCTGGCCGGCATTTCGGTGTTGGGTGCCCTGGCCTTGCGCCAGCGCGAAGGCGTCGGCCAGCAGCTGGACGTGAGCATGTTCGGCAGTGCCGTCGCCCTGCAGCAACTGGGGTTTGCCAACTATCTGCACGACCGCGAGATTCCCGCGCGCACCGGCAGCGCGGCGCCCTATTCGACGCCCAACGAAGCCCTGCGTTGCGCCGACGGCTGGATCATGGTGGCGGCCTATCACCCGGCGCGCTGGCCGGCATTCTGCCGGGTGCTGGGCGTGCCGGAGCTGGTCGATGACCCGCGTTTCGCCGAGGCTGGCGTGCGCCTGGAACACCGCGCCGAGCTGATCGCACTGCTGGAACGGGCACTGAAACAGCGCTCCAAACACGAATGGCTGCCGCTGCTGCAGCAGGCCGATATCATCTGCGGCGCGATCAACGACTACCGTGAGGTGGTCGAGTCACCCGCCTTCCAGGCTGCCGGCCTGGCCGAGACCTGTATCCACCCGAGCGCCGGGGAACTGAGCCTGCCGCGCAGTCCCTTCCGCCACCCCGGCAGCGCGCGCCGTCCGGCGCCGCGCCTGGGCGAAAACACCCGCGAAGTGCTCGGCACGCCGCCGGCCGCCGACTGACCAACCCTTCAAGCGCCACGAGGATTCCAGCATGCCCGTTACCCTGCAGATTCAGGACTATGTCGCCACCGTTACTCTCGACCGGCCCGAGGCCTTGAATTCGCTCGACCCGGAGTCGATCGCCCAACTCAAGGAGATCTGGGCGGAAATCACCCGCAACCCCGAGATCCGCGTAGGAGTGCTCACCGCCGCCGGCGAAAAGGCCTTTTGTACCGGGGCGGATCTCAAGAAAACCATGCCGCCAAAAGAAAGCTTTGCCCAATTGCACTATGGCGCCGCCGGAGCAGAATCGTTTGCCGCCGTGCTCTCCAAGCTGCATACCGACAAGCCGATGATCTGCGCGATCAATGGCTACGCCCTGGGTGGCGGGCTGGAACTGGCGCTGCTCTGCGATGTCCGCATCGCCTCGACCAAGGCGATCTTCTCCCTGCCGGAAGTGTGTATCGGCAGCATTCCCGGCGCCGGCGGCACCCAGCGCCTGATCCGCACAGTGGGCCGCTCGGACGCCATGCTGATGCTGCTCACCGGCGAACGCATCGATGCCGCCGAAGCCCTGCGCATCGGTCTGGTCAGCCGCGTGGTCGAGCCCGAGCAACTGCTGCCGACCTCACAGGCTCTGGCCGTAAAGATCGCCAGCAACGCGCCGCTGGCCGTGGCCGCCGTCAAACGCCTGGCCACCATAGGCGGCGAGTTGCCACTGTCCGCCGGCCTGGAACTGGAGCAACACGCCTTTGGCGTGCTGCGCGACAGTGAAGACCGCATCGAAGGGCGCAAGGCCTTCGCCGAGAAGCGCAAACCCAATTTCCGTGGCTGCTAAGAACATGAAACTGAGCAAAGAACAAATCCCCGTGCGCTGCACGATCATGCGCGGGGGCACCAGCAAGGCCGTGTTCATGCGCATGGACGACGTACCGAGCGAACCCGTTGCGCGTGAACGCTTCCTGCTGGCCCTCTTTGGCAGCCCGGACCAGCGCCAGATCGACGGGCTGGGCGGCGCCGATCCGCTCACCAGCAAGTTCGCCATGATCGGCCCGGCCACCCGGCCCGATGCGGACATCGACTATACCTTCGCGCAAATTGGCGTCGAAGAGGCCTACGTCAGCTACGAGATCGTCTGCGGCAATATCTCCTCGGCCACCGGCGTGTATGCCATCGAAGAGGGTCTGTTACCGGCGGTCGAGCCGGTTACCACGGTGCGCGTGCACAACACCAACACCAACAGCATCCTGATCATCAAGGTACCGGTAAAGGACGGTGCGCCGGTGGTTGAAGGTGGCTTCGCCATCGACGGCGTTCCCGGCACCGGCGCCGAGGTGGCGCTGGATTACTCCAATACCATCGGTGGTGCGACTGGCAAGCTGCTACCCACCGGCAATGTGCGCGACAGCGTGCAGGTGCCCTCGCTCGGGCGCAGCATCGAGGTGTCGATCGTAGATATCGGCACCTTGTGTGTGTACATCCGTGCCGCCGACCTCGGCCTGACCGGCAGCGAGCTGCCCGGCGAAATCCCGGCCGAGAAGTACGTCGCCGCCGAAGAAATTCGCCTGGCGGCCGCCGCCCTGTGCCATATGCCGCAGAGCGACGGCAAGAACATCACCCCGTTCCAGATCATGATCGCCCCACCGCGCGTCTACAGGACGCTGCCGGGTGAAGCGGTAAAAGCCGAGGACATCGACTTCGTCGCCCGGCAGATCAATGTCGATGGCTGGATGCACAAGGCCTTTGCTGGTGGCGCATCCACCTGCACCTCGGTGGCGGCGCAGATCGAGGGCACGATCCCACACGAGTGCAGTCCGGTGGTCGCCACGCCGCGCCGCGTCAGAATCGGTCACCCGAGCGGTGTGCTGCCAATCTTTGCCCACGTCGAGCGTGACGCGCAGGGGGCCTGGGTGGTGCGCGAAGTACACTTCTCACGCACCGTACGCCGCCTGATGGAGGGCACCGCGTATGTCCGGCGCTCGCGGCTGGAAGGCAAACAGAATCCTTTATAGGCAGCGGACTGCCGCCCCGGATAACAACACTCAGCATGGCTGCCTCGTGCAGCCACAGGACAGGAAAACAACACTATGTCGAATCAAATCACCGGCGCCGAACTGCTGGCGCGTGCGCTGGCCAATGAAGGCGTCCGTATCGTCTTCGGCCTGCAGTCTCCCGAGTCCGATCCCTTCCTCGCCGCCCTGGAAGGCAACTCGATCGAATTCATCACGGTGCGTCACGAGGCGGCCGCGGTACACATGGCCGAAGGCGTGTACAAAACCACCGGCCAGGTCGCTGCCGTGCTTGGCAACCCCGGCCCGGGTTCGGTCAACCTGCTGCCGGGCATCGTCACCGCACTCCACGAAGGCGTGCCGGTCATCGCCATCACCCCTCAGCACCGCCTGGGCCTGGTCTATCCCACCACGCCGGCAACCTACCAGGGAGAAAACCAGCTCGAGCTGTTCAAGCCCGCGGTCAAGTGGGGCGCGCCCATGTTCGAATGGACGCGCATTCCCGAGATCGTGCGCATGGGCATGCGGGAAATGTGGAACGGCCGCCCCGGCCCCATCCAGTTCGAGATCCCCGGCCCGGTGATGTATGCCCTGGGTGATCCCGCCACCGCGCCGATCTATCCCAGCAGCCAGGGTCGGGCCAGCCTGCCGCAAGCCTCCTTGGAGCAGCTGGAAACCGCTGCCGAGATGCTCGCCACGGCGCGCGCGCCGGTGATCTTCGCCGGCTGCGGCGTCGACCGTGCTGGCGCCAACCAGGCCCTGCTGGCTGTGGCCGAACGCCTTGGCGCACCGGTACTGCCGTCAATGGCCGGACGCGGCGTCTTCCCCCGCGAACATCCCCTCTGCTTCCAGTCGCAAAGCCCCTCGGCCGACACGCTGCGGCAGAAGGCCGACGTGATGCTGATCGTCGGTTCGCGGGTCGGCAACATCGAAGTACCGTTCGACAAGTACTGGGGCGATCCGCGCGGCTGTCGCATCATCCAGATCGATGTCGACTCGCTGAACATCGGCGTGTCACGCCCGGTCACCCTGGGCATCGTCGCCGATGCGCGCAGCGCCCTCGAGGGCCTGGCGCGCCAACTGGAACAGCGCCGGATCACCAGCCACGGGCGCACCGACATCGCCGTCATGCGCCAGCAGTTCGACCAGTGGGCCCAAGACATTGGCGCCGGCGTCCAAAGCTGGCAGGGCCCCGGCATCCATCCAGCCCATGCCTGCGCCAACGTGGGTGCGGTATTCGGCCCAGAAGCGGTGTACTTCCTTGATGGCGGCATGACCACCCTGTGGGCCTCCTTGGCCCTGCCAGCGACCCAGCCTTCCTCGTACCACGGCATTCTCGAGCTGGGCATGCTCGGTGTCGGCATTCCGGCCTCCATCGGCGCCAAGCTCGCGGCCCCCTCGCGCGACGTGGTCTGCGTCACCGGCGATGGCGCTGCTGGCTTCAACGTCATGGAGCTGCAGATCGCGGCCCGCGAAGGCATCAAGGTCACAGTGGTGGTGATGGCCGAAGGTGAGTGGAGCATGTCGCGCCTGAACCAACTCGCCCGCTGGGGGCGTACGTTCAAGACCGCCATGGGCGAAGTGCGCTGGGACAAGGTTGCCGAAGGCCTTGGCTGCCATGGCGAGTATGTCGAGTCGATGAGCGATCTGGGCCCCGCGCTGCTGCGCGCCAAGTCTGCACCTGGCCCGGCACTGGTATGCGTAGGCACCGACCGCGACGCCAACGCCGACATTCCGTCCTCGATCGCCAGCCGCTTCTTGGAAGTCTACACGGGCCCTGCTGCTTGAGTGCACCTGCCAGGCTGCCGGCAATCGGCTGGAAATCGTTTAGCCCAGGTAAACGTTTCCCAGAATATATCGAATGACACTCCGAGCCCCTTCTATGGATACTCGGTGACAGAGCAAACGGCTGGAGTTGCACTGGCTGGCTGGCTTAAAGTCCTGCTTTGGCCGTGAGCAGAAAACGCACCAGGCAGCACACCATTAAACGGGTATTCCCAGGACTACCCCGCGTTACAACCCAGGAGACACCAATGGGCAAGTGGAATTTCTCGGCTCCGATGGTTCAAGGCAAGGCGCCGCGCCAGGCGCACGCCGACATCCCCTCCGGCCTATGGGAGCGGGAAATGGGCCGCGACGCCTTTTTCGGCCCGGCCACCGATTTCTACCACCGCAACCCGCCAAACGCCTGGAGCGCCATCGACAAGAACGGTCCGCGCCCGCACGTGTTCGACACCCGCCACATCATGCACATCACCCGCTCGCCCTGGCATGCGGCCGAGATGCTGGTCAACGACAGCATCCGCATTCGCTACTGGAAGACCAGCGGCAGCATGGACCACCTGGTACGCAACGCTGACGGCGACGAACTGATCTTCATGCACCGCGGCAGCTGCGAGCTGTTCTGCGACTTTGGCCATATCAGCCTGGTCAAGGGCGACTACTGCATCCTGCCGCGCGGCACCATGTGGCGCATCGAGGCTGACGGCGATGTTGACATGCTGCTGGTCGAGTCCACCGACTCGCCCTACCGCCTGCCGGAAGAGTCGGTATTGGGCCGCCACCTGCCCTTCGATCCGGGTGTGCTGGACGTGCCGCAGTTGAACGAAACTTTCCGTTCGCAGAAACGCGATGCCGAGTGGCAGATTCGCGTCAAGCTGCAGAATCGCACCTCCGACATTACCTTCCCGTTCAACCCGCTGGATGCCGAGGGCTGGAAGGGTGACTTGTATCCGATCCGCCTGAACGTCAAGGACATCCGCCCGATCTCCTGCAGCCGCGCCCACGTCGTGCCCAGCGGGCATGCCACATTCCTCAGCGACCGCTTCCTGGTATGCACCTTCCTGCCCTACCCGTCGCCAACCGACCCAAGCGCACTGCAACTGCCGGCCTATCACGAAAACGTCGAGTGCGACGAGGTGCTGTTCCTCCATGACGGCCAGCCGACCGCTCTGACCGAAGGCTTAGCGCCGGGCCTGATGACCCTCGACCCGCGCGGCCTGACCCACGGCCCGCTGCCGGATATGCAGTCGTATTTCCACAAGCCTGCTGCGGAGATGGACAACCAGTTCATCGTGCTGATGTTCGACACCCGCGACCCGCTGAAGCTGGGCAAGCATGCACGTCACTACGAGTTGCCCGCCGTGCAGTGGCTGCCTGCCGGCGGCATCAAGAATGCCCCGGATGCGGTGCGCAAATTCCACCCCCTGCGGCAGTTGGCCAAAGCGGGTGCCATTGCCCACTACCTGTACGTGCAGCTGCGCTACCGCATCAGAAAGGTCATTTACTGAGCCAGCCGCCCATTGTCATCCACCGCCTGAACGAGAACCCACTCATGGACGCCCTTTACCTCACCCTGGTGCAACAGTTTTTTGCCGGCGCCTTCCTGTGCAACAGCGTTCCCCATCTGGTGGCGGGCCTGCAGGGACGCAAGTTCCCCTCGCCCTTCGCCATTCCCGCGACCATCGGCTACTCCTCGGCGCTGACCAACGTGCTCTGGGGGCTGAGCAACGGGGTGGCCGGTCTGCTGCTGCTCAGCGCGGCACCGGTAACCGTCGGCCTCAACGCCGGCTGCATCAGTGCCCTGCTCGGCGCTGCCGGCCTCGGCGTTTTCGTGGCCCGGCACTTTGGTCGCGTGACCGCCGGCGGACGCTGAGTCATCAGCGCCCCGCCCACTGAACTGCAATCGCATACAGATGTCCGCGCCGCGATCGCCAAAGCGCGGAAACAGGAGAACAGGATGAGCAACAAGTGGAATTTCAAGGCCCCGCTGACCCGCGGAATTGCTCCGCGCCAGGCCCACGCCAACGTTCCCGAAGGTCTCTGGGAGCGTGAGCTGGCGCGTGACGCCTTCTTTGGCGCCTCCACCCACTTCTACCATCGCAATCCGCCGACGGCCTGGAGCAGCATCGACGAACATGGGCCCCGTCCGCACTGCTTCGACACCCGCCATGGCATTCCCAGCAGCACCTCGCCCTGGGATGCTCGCGAACTGGCGAGCAACGCCAGCGTGCGCATTCGCTTCTGGAAAACCAGCGGCGACATGGATCACCTGGTGCGCAACGCCGATGGCGATGAACTGCTCTTTATCCACAGCGGCGGCTGCGAACTGTTCTGCGACTTCGGGCATATCACCCTGGCCAAGGGCGACTACTTCATCCTGCCACGCGGCACCCTGTGGCGCATCGAAGCCGGCGAAAGTCTCGAGATGCTGTTGATCGAATCAACCGACGCGCCCTATCAGCTGCCGGAAGACTCCATGCTCGGCCGTCACCTGCCATTCGATGCCGGCGTGTTCGATGTACCGGCGATCGACGAGGCCTTCCGCACCCAGACGCGCGAGCGCCAGACCAGGGTGCGCATCAAGCACGGCGGCAGCCTGTCCAGCCTGGTCTACCCATTCAACCCGCTGGATGCCGAAGGCTGGCAGGGCGACCTCTACCCGATCCGCCTGAACATCCGCGACATCCGCTCGATCTCCTCGCACCGTGCCGAAGTGGTGCCCAGCGGGCATATCACCTTCCTCAGCGACCGTTTCCATGTCTGCACCGCGATGCCGACACCGCCATCAAAGGACCCGAGCACGCTGAAGGTGCCGGCGTTCCGTGACAGCGTCGAATTCGACCAGCTGCTGTTCGTGCATGATGGCCACCCCAGCGCGCAGCAGATCGGCCTGGAAACCGGCCTGCTGACCCTGGACCCGCGCGGCGTCACCCAGGGCCCACAACCGCAGCTGCTATACCTGTTCCACGACCAGGCGGCCAGCGCCGCGGCTCATCAGTGCAGCCTGATCATGCTCAATGTGCGCGACCCGCTGACCGTCACTCAGGATGGCGCCAGCCAGCCAGCCTCGGCCACCCGTGCCGCGGCAGAGGACAGCCAGTGTGCCGCAGCCGCTCCGGCCGCCAACACACTGCTGCTGAACAAGCAGAACCTGTCCAACGAACTGGCCGGCCGTCTGATGGCTGGTGCCGTGACCAGGGCCCGGGAAATGGGTGTGCCGATGTCCATCGCCATAAGCGACGCCGCCGGCAATCTGGTGCAGTTCCAGCGCATGGACAATGCCTCGCTGATCAGCCTGGGCATCGCTCAGGACAAGGCCTACAGCTCGGCGGCCACTGGCAGGCCAACCGATGCCCTGCACGAGTTCATAAAGAACGATGCACCGTTGGCCGCAGGTTTCGTCCACACACCGCGTCTGGTGGTGTTCGGCGGCGGCTATCCGGTCATCGTCGATGGCACGGTCGTCGGCGCCATCGGCGTCAGCGGCGGTCACTACAGCCATGACATGGACGTCGCCAAAGCCGCACTGGCCGCCGCCGGGCTGGCCTGATTTCAACCTCACTCAACCCACCCAACCCCCACAACGGAGTCTTCACCATGGAACCCACTACCCTCGACTACATCATGCAATTCTTCGTCGGCATGCTCCTCCTCAACAGCGTGCCGCATCTGGCCGCCGGCCTGCAGGGCCGCACCTTCCCGTCGCCCTTCGCCAACCCGCCGACCATTGGACACTCCTCCGCCCTGGTCAACGTGTTCTGGGGCCTGTTCAACGTAGTGGCCGGCCTGGTCCTGCTGGACATGGCACCAATCACCATCGGCTACAACGGCGGCTTCATTGCCGCCATTGCCGGCGCCGTGGTGACGGGCGTGTTCCTCGCCCTGCACTTTGGCAAGTACGCCTGGCGCAACCAGAAGTAATAGCGGCTCTGTGGTGGTGACAGCTCTGTCGCCACCACTACCCCTGACAGAGAACAACAATGAGCTGCTTCCAGAACAAAGTCGTCGCCATAACCGGAGCCGGCTCTGGCATCGGTCGCTGCCTGTCCCAGCAATGCGCGGAAAAGGGCGCCCGCCTGGCACTGTCCGACGTCAATGCCCATGGCCTGGAAGAAACCCTCGCCAGCCTGCCCAGAGGCACCGAGGCCAAGACCTACGTCGTCGACACTTCAAAGGCCGATCAGGTCTTCGTCCATGCCGAGGATGTCAAGCGTGACTTCGGCACGGCCCATTTCCTCTTCAACAACGCTGGCGTGATGCTCAACGGCACCTTCGATCACCAGTCGATCGAAGAGCTGGAGTGGCAGGTCAACATCAACATGTGGGGCGTAATCTACGGCTGCAAGGCGTTCCTGCCGATGATGTTGGCCCAGCGTGAAGGCTGCCTGATCAACATTTCCAGCGTGATCGGCCTGATTGGCTTCCCGCTGCAGACCGGCTACGCCATTTCCAAGTTTGCCGTGCGCGGCCTCACCGAGTGTCTGTGGGGGGAACTGGACGGCACCGGAGTGCGCGCCATCGTGGTCCACCCGGGCGGCACCAAGACCAACATCAAGGCTTCCACCCGCATGGCCGCCAGGGCCGGCGCCGAGGAAGAGCGCTATGCCGGCGTGGCCGACACCATCATGAAGACCACGCCCGAAGAACTGGTCCGGCAGACCCTCGTTGGCGTCGAGCGTGGCGACAAGCGCATCGTGCCGGGGCATCTGGCCAGCCGCATTTTCTGGCTGAGCCGCCTGCTTCCGAACAGCTACGACCGGCTGGTATGGATGATGACTTGAAACAGCTGACCGGCATGGACAATGTCGTGCGCTGCCAACGGCCGCCGATACCCTGCCTGCAGCATGTAGTTCCAGGGCTTTCAGAGTTATTTCGTCAGCAATTGCCGAAAAGCGCCAGCCGCAATGTGAATATGAAGGACTACAAGTGAGTGGAGATGATGAGTTTGAAAGACGATGAGTTAGTGGGGATGACGCATGCCCACCGAGAAGGTACACGCTATCGCTTCTCGGGCCATGAACGGATCCTGCACCGTATGTCTGCGGATAAGGGGCTACCGGAGTTGATGGACTGGTTCGGCTACCGCCGCGCCTACATTGTCTGCTCTCGAACACTCAATACCAAAACAGATGTGATCCGACGACTTGAGACCGCGCTCGGCGAGCGCTGCGTTGGTATCACCGACGCCGTTGGCGAGCACTCGCCGTTGTCCAACGTATTGGCCGGCGCCCGTGAGGCACACGCGCTCGATGCCGACGTGATCGTCTCGGTGGGTGGCGGGTCTGTCATGGACATGTGCAAGACCATGCAGTTGTGCATCACAGAGCAGGTTTTTGACCGCAGCAGCCTTCTACAATTGCAAATGAAGATGTCGGCCGATGGAACGGAAGTGATTGCTGCTACGCGCACTTCGCCCCGTGTCAGGCAGATAGCAATACCGACGACCCTCGCTACCTCAGAATGGACGCCAGTAAGCACGCCAATCGACGAACAAACCCATCTGAAGGCACGGTTTCTAACGACGGATGGATCTCCACACGGAATTGTGTATGACCCGGCACTGCTGGCGCGCACGCCTCTGTCGCTGCTGTTGGCGACAGGCATACGCGGGCTGGACCATGCCATCAACACGGTGTGCTCCACCCAACCCCATCCCTTTGCCAGTCTGATGGCGGAAAAGGCCATTCAGCTCTATGTCCAGAACCTGCCGCGCCTGAAAGACAGCACAGACCTGGAAGCCTTTTCGAATTGCCAGCTGGCAACTTGGTACACCGGAATGGGGCAGCTGTCTGTGCCGCACGGCTTTAGCCACTGGATGGTCCATATCGTCGGCCCTTATGCCAACATTCCGCACAGCGACGCCGCGTGCGTCCTGATGCTTGCGCAGGCCCGATGGTCTGAGCGCCACGCCTCAGCCCAGCATGGCAATGTGCTGCGTCTGTTGGGGCGCTCTGGTTCGTTTCCCAACGTGTTGGATGGTTTGCTAGCGGATTTGGACTTGCCGCGCAGTCTGCAGGACCTGGGATTGAGCGCTGAACAGGTCGAGTCCTTCATCCAGCCAGCCCTTGACCATCCGCAGGTTACCCGGAATAACCTCCGGCCCATCACAACCGCGGAAGATCTGCGCGCTATATTGCATTTAGCTGACCATACTTACTCTTTCACTTTGATTTGAATGCCTACAACTTCAACTGGTGTTAGTTAACCCATACGGCTGTCGCCCAACATTGCCGTCCACTTAGATCCAGGAGACAAACGTATGCTACGACGTACCGTATTGACCTCAGGGGCAGCTCTGTCCCTTCCGTTCCTATCCACCCGGGGCTTTGCGGCATCGGATCCCCGGTGACCGGGATGTCCTGCTCGGCCAGAACACCCTCCTGAGCCGGCCGTTCGCCAGCGTCAGGTTCTGCGGTTACCAGCGCGCTTGGTGCACACGACAGCGCGCACTGCAGGGCTATTCACATAAACCTCGTTGCGGCACGACCGGATCCACTCGATAACCTCACGCAGCTGGAGAAGCATGCCCTCGCCGGCATGCAGCACTACCAGGACTGTGATTCCTGCTACCCCAAGCAACAATCCACCCACCCGCAGACCCTCGGCTATGCACTGGCAGTTTCACCGCTCGGGCAGACCGCCTGGATCATCGAAAAGTTCTGGGCCTGGACCGACTGCGACGGTCACCCGGAATATGCGCTGAGCCTCGATGATATGCTCGATAACATCATGCTCTACTGGATGACCGGCAGCGCCGCATCCTCCGCCAGGCTCGACTGGGAGAGCTTTGTCCGGGAACTGCGCAATTGCTTCAGGCTGTTACGCTGACGGGCTGAATGACACAGGCCGGGTCATTGCGCCTGTGTCGGGCGCTGTCAGAATTCCGCGCGCAGCGTCAGCCCGTAAGAGCGCGGCGCCTGGCGGAAGGTCTGGTAGCTCGGGTCGGAGCCAAACAGCGCGAGCTGGGCGTCGAAGTTCACCACCTCCTCGTCCAGGGTGTTGTCGACCCAGGCCACAATCTCGTAGCGATCCCAGTGGGTACCCACCCGCAGGTTGACCCAGCTGTAGCTGCTCTGGACCAGCCTGGGATCAGCGGAGAAACTGGTGTTGTAATCGTCGGACCAGGACCAGTCCACCCGGGCGTAGGCATCGCCCCAGCTGACATCGGTCTGGTACATCAGGCCCAGGCTGGTCACCCACTCGGGGGCGTTCACGGGGTGCTCGCCGTCGAGATTACAGGTGCCGGTGGCCGGGTTGTCCGGCGTACGACCGGGGTAGCACAGGCCATCGGTGTAATTCTTGTAGGTCAGATCCGCGTAGGAGACCCCGAAATTGCCGGTGACGTGGCTGCCGAGCAGCACCGTGCCATCAAGTTCGCCACCTTTGAGTTCGGTCTTCTCGGCGTTGCCCACCGTGAACTGCTGGCTGACGAAAGCCGCGTCCTGGTAGTTGTCATATTCGGTGAAGAAACCGCTCAGGGCCAGGCGCATGCGCCCGTCGAACAGCTCGCTCTTCAGTCCGGCCTCGTAGTGCATGATGTCCTCGTCCTCGAACTCGCGCTGGTCCATCGGGGTCCGCCCCCAGCCGACGTTAAAGCCGCCGGACTTGAAACCGTGAGCTGCGGTGGCGTAAACATTCAGGGCATCATTGAAGAAGTACTGGGGCGTGACGGACCAGGTGGTTTCATGGGTGGTGCGGTCCAGATCGCCGCCGATGGCCGCCGGCAGAAGACTGGCCGAGATCAGGCTGAGGCCGGGTACCGTCACGCCCTGCTCAAGGGAGGCGCTCTTGTCCTCCTCCTGCCAGCGCACGCCGGTGGTAACGGCGAATTGGTCGGTCAGGTTCCAGGTGGCCTGGCCGAAGATGCCGAGGTACTCGGTGTCCTGGCTGGCACTGTAGATGCCGTTTTGCCCGGGCGCGGCGAAGGGCACCGGAATGGGGGTGCGGAACAGTCGCTGCAGCAGAAGGGAAGGTGCCGGTGCCGCGCTCAGGGTATCCTCCAGGAAGGTGTAGCGATCGCCGTCCTTGCCCCGGTCGAAGTCGTTGCGGTAATAGAACAGGCCTCCCAGCCAGTCGACGGTCTCGCCGCCGGTGGAACTCAGACGCAGTTCCTGCTGCCAGCTCTGGGCCTCCTGGGAGTCGTCAAACCGCAGCACGGGGGCAGCCAGCTGGGCGATATCATTCTGGATGCCCCTGAAGTCGAACCAGTCCCAGGACGAGACTGAGGTGACCGTCCAGCCGTTGTCCAGGCCGTAGTCCGCCAGCAGGGTAGCCTCGCTCGCCTCCAGGTCAGTGGTCTGTGCGGTGCGCGAGCAGTGTCGCTGGTCCAGCGAATCGTTGGAGGCGCAGGTCTGGGAATCCCCGGCGGCCTGGAGGAAGGCGAGGGCATTGGCGGCGGAGCTTCCCGGCACGATGTAGGTGTCCGACTGGGTGGTGTCATCATCCTGCTGCATGTAGCCGGCGATGAAGCGGATGCTCAGGTCGTCGGTGGGCAGCCACTGCAGTTGGCCCCGCAGCGCCCGGCGATCGAGGTCGTTGGCATCGGGTCGGTTCTCCGACAGGGCGCCCTCGTCGGTGTGATCCTGGAGGGTGGCACTCATGCCGAGGCTGGCCCCCAGGGTATCGGTGAGCGGCCCGCTGATACCGCCCACAAAGCGGTACAGGGGTGCGTCGGAGGCGCCCTCGATCTGGCCGATATCGGCCTGCGCATTGCCTTCAAAACTCTCTGCCGGCGCTTTGGTATAGACCGCGACGACACCGGCGGTGGTGTTCTTGCCGTAGAGGGTGCTCTGGGGACCGCGCAGGATCTCCACCCGGTCCACATCGAACAGGTCGCCGGTGGTAAACAACGGGCGGCTGCGGTAGGCGCCGTCCTGGAATACGCCCACCGCGGGCTCGAAGGTCGGGATGTTGCCGATGTTGCCCACCCGTCGCAACCGGTAGTTCACCGCTGCCACGCTGGTGCTGCTTTGCACCTGCAGGCTGGGTACCTGCCGCGACAGATCCCGGATGTCATTGATACCCGCCTTAAGCATGTCATTGCCGCTGATGGCCGACACCGCCAGCGGCACGTCCTGCAGCGACTGCTCGCGCTTTTGCGCGGTGACCATCACCTCCTCCAATGCCGGGGCTGCCGCGACCTGCGCGCTTGCAGCCGTCGCCAGCGCGGCGATAATAATCGCCAGCGCCCGGCGGGGGCCAGGTGCTTGCCTGTTGCTCATTAACAAAGTGCCAGAACCAGAAGTAGTCACGGGTTTTCTCCTTAGTGTAGTTGGAGCAGATTTACGCGACGCAAGTCGCTTCGAGAGGATTAGGCATAGATCGATGAAACGAACTCGCACAGCTCCTTATGTTCGGCGGGTCGATGATCGCGATCTTCAGGGTGTGCATGTAGGCGCGTGGCGTTTCCATCGCCAGCGTAAAGGCGTCCGAGTCGATCAGGCGTTTCATGGGCAAAACCTCCGAGATAACCGGAGTACCCGATCAATATTGGGGCGCTCCGTCTTACCTGTAAGGTGCCGAGCATATGGTTAGGCGCCTGCCAATGTCATTCGAGATGATTTCTGAACCATTTAGTCAGGCTAAATGGTTGCGGGAGGCTCTGAAGAAGACTTACTCATCTCAGGCAGTCTGCCGGGGTGGCAGCTTTCGCCTGGAATGGGTGGCAGGCCTGGTCTGGAATACGCAAAATAGGGGGCGGACTTGGGATTACGTATTCTTCGACTCCCGGATGTGGAGCCGAGGGGACAGCAAGTTCCAGCGTAGGGTTTGTACGGTGGGATACGGGTCGATACGGGGTTATTTGAGGGCGGACCGTATCTAAGTAATTGAATTATAGAGCTTTAATAAACGACAATTGCGGCTACGAACCAGGCGGTCGAAGGGGGCGGCCATCCGCTTCGAATCGTGCCAGGCGCGCCAATCAAATCAAAGACTTACGCAGCCGCGTCCGACTTCTCCAAGAGCTAACGTAGAGTTTTCGTAGAGTTTTGCCCTACGATCTTCCACGTTCGTTCTATGCGCGCCGCGGCGTGACTCAGATGATCCGGTGCCAGGTGCGCATAGCGCAGCACCATCTCATACGACTTCCAGCCGCCCAGTTCCATCAACTCTTGTAACGACGTGCCGTTGGTGACATGCCAACTGGCCCAGGTGTGGCGCAGATCATGGAATCGAAATGCCGTGATCCCGGCCCGCCTGAGGGCACGTTTCCAGCCAGAACCCACGCGCTCCATGCGCTTCTTCTGGTACGTAAAACACCAGCACCCGGAGTCAGCCAAACTGGAAGAAGCAGAGCTTGTTCCCGTCGGGGTCGCGGACATAGGCGCCGTAGAACATATCCGGGATACGCTGGCCGGGCTCGCCCTCGCAGGAAGCGCCCAATTCCAGCGCTTTGTGGTAGAACTTGTCGACGTTCTCCTTGGAGCCGGGGTTGATGGCGACCATATTGCCATTGCCGGGTGCCGGGTCCTTCTCGTTGTAGGGAATACAGACCGACAGCATGGGCTCATTCATAGCCTTGCCGATAAAGGCAATGCGGTCCATGGACAGGAGTACGGATGCACCCAGCGGCGCCAGCAGCTGGGTATAAAAACTCTTTGCCTTTTCCATATCGCGAACGCCGATGGTGACATAGCCAATCATGGTCTTTCTCCTTGGGGGTGGGCTTCAAAACACGCCGTACACTAACCGATAACGGGTTGGCGGCACAATGGCCGCGGTCCGGCCTGCGCACAGCGACTGCAGGTCGATCTCTCACAGTTAATCGATGACAAATGCAAGTCCTCCACTGCTGCGCGCCTGGAATATTTGCGGTTGAAACAAAGGGAAGGTCCGAGGTTTCGTAAACCGCTGAAGCCTGACATCCATTTCACCGCAAAACCGTTACTGTGGGCGTCGAGTGAGGCGGTCCCCCCAGACGCGAATTTTGAAATCATCTGCTGATTCCGATTCGCTATGCAGGGCTTGGACTGGCTCTCGGAGTGTTGGCTGGTATGTTGGTATAGATGATAAAAATGCTTGAAAGCCGCATAAAACATGGGCATAAGGCGGACTCGCTCTCCGGCTACCAGTTTGTTAGTATCCAGCTTCCTTCTGGTGCCGAAACGCCAATATATAAACAGAGTCCGCATTGACGTCGTGACGGTACAACGCAACATATCCGGAATCTCCAAACGCGACGATTAATTCACGTAACTCCGGCAAATCAGCAAGAGGCCTTCCAATCTCTGGCTCTTTTTCCAAAAGAACAAATTGTCGCACTATAGCCTGGCTGGCACGCGCAGCTGCCTGGGGGTTTTTCTCCCTCAAGAAAACCCGACAGCGCTCCAGTCCTCGTGCCGCCGTTTCCGTGACAACTACTCGTGGCACTGAGGAAGCTCTGTCTCTTTATCCGTTCCCCAGGTGCCCAACCATTTGGCAACCTCTTCACCGGTGAGGTGCTTGCCTGATTCCTGATATGCAGTCCAGGAAGACAAGGCTTCCCGTTTGAAGCTTTCTTGTGCTTCCTCGCGCACGACATAATCGCGAATTGCCTCGCGCATGATCCAGTGTGCGGAACGATGTCGTTTTTCGGCCAGTTGCTGGATACGGCTTTTCAATTCATCGTCGAGTTTGATAGATGTGGCCATGAGAATGCCCTCATTACTACTGGGTAGTACTTTTGAATACTATGGCAATGGCGACGCGGTGTCCATGTTGAAATTTCAAGATGAATACCTCTTGGTCCAGCGTCCAACCCTGAGACGCTGAAATTCTTCTACCCGCTAGAATTGAGTGGTTCCCTATGACTCCGTTGACCTCAAAGTCGCTACTGGATTTACGAAAGTTGCGTCATGCATTGCTGTTGGCTGAGACCGGCTCCTTTGTGCGAGCCGGTGCCGAACTCCATATCACCCAGTCAGCCCTGACTCGCAGCATTCAGTCGCTTGAGAAGGATCTCGATATTGTTCTGTTCGAGCGTTCATCCTCCGGAGTCAAGCCGACCAGGCTGGGGGAGGAAATCCTGTCCCGGGCCAACGGCTTGTTGTCCCATGCATTCGGAATACGCCAGGATGTTGATCGCTATCGTAAGGCCCAGCTAGGTAACGTAATACTAGGTGTGGGGCCAATGATTGCGCCACTCATCGCACCTTTGATGGCGGCAGTCATGGCCGAGGCGCCTGGGCTGTCTATACGGGTAGAGGTGGAGCCAGCCTATCGGTTGCTCGATCTGCTAATGGAAGAGGCTGTCGATTTTTTTATTTCAGATGTCACCACGCTGGGCATCGAACCGGGTATCCGCGCGATTCCGCTGGGAATCATGCCGGTTGGGTATTTTGTACGGCCTGGGCATCCCCTGGCCACTGAGTCCGGTTTCTCGCTCTTCGACGCACAACAATATCCGCTAATCTCCGCCAGGTTTCGGACATCTGCTGGTTATTCTGTGCAAGATCAGGGGGGCGATTGGCAAGGACTGTTTTCCTGTGAGTCGCTGGAGGTTCTAGTGGATATTGCTCGGCATACTGACGGAATTCTGTTGGCAGCCAGAGCCGCCGTTGAGCCTCAGTGCAGGGCAGTGGAACTGGTGGCGCTATATTCAGAAGAACAATCCGAGTGGAAGGCGCAGATTAGCCTGTGCCGGCTGGCGGGCCGGACATCCTCACCGGCCATAACGCGCGTAATGGACAAGCTCGTGGGGTTGCTGGTGTAATTTCAGTCCGTGGCGGCTGTTTATTGTGTGAAGTCAATGACGGTGATTGGACGTCAATTACCTTGGCCGGTCCGCGCCAACTAGCTTGGCCGGTTGACCGTTAATTGTCGTCTAATACAGATGAATCGCCCCGGGTACAGGCGATGGCCGATCGGCCCCCGGAGTTGGCAATTTGGTACTGGTTCTCTTTATGTCCAGGTCCGTGGTGTTTTCCTCGAGCTGTGGAATACTCGCAAGATCTCGATTCGCGCCAGTCGAGGCCTCACACGATAAGGAACGATATAGCGCGTGTCCGGCACAACGAGTTCGCGAGTGCCGTGAACACGGCCCGGGTGGCCGAGAGCGGGATTATCTGCCAGAAGTTTCACGGCCTGGTGGATTCTTTGCATCACAAGCTTTGCGGCCTGGGGATCGTCTTTGGCAATATAGTCGGCTTCCTGATCGAGATTTTGCAGGGCTGTGGCCAGCCACCTAACCTGCATCTGCTCCCCACTTTGCAAAGGTATGCTTAACCTCGCTCTCGCTGGCAAATTCGCCGGCATCGGCCTCCTTTACTGCCTGATGTATTTCCTGGACTTGCCACGCGTTCAGCTCGATGAATTCCCGAATTGCCTCCGAGGCGAGAAACGACTTCGATCGCTGCGTCGCTGTGGCGAGTTGGTCCAATTTCTCCCTAAGATCGTCGTCGAGACGGATGGTCATGGTGGTGGACATAGTAACTCCTTGGAAATGTGTTCAAGTGTACACATAATAGCACAGATGACTGCCTGGTCATTATCCAGCTGGTTTTCACTGCCGGACTTTTGCCGGGTTGAGTCCAGCGCAGTGGTGCATAGTGGTGCAGTTTGCAACGGGCGACCCACCATAAAGTTTAATAAAAACAATAAGTTAAAATCTCATATGATAACTACGAACCAGGCTGTCGCACGTTCGAATCGTGCCAGGCGCGCCAATCAAATCAAAGACTTACGCATTCGCGTCCGACTTCTCCAAGAGCTAACGTAGGGTTTTCGTAGAGTTTTGCCCTACGATCTTCCACGTTCGCTCGATGCGCGCCGCGGCGTGACTCAGATGGTCCGGTGCCAGGTGCGCATAGCGCAGCACCATCTCATACGACTTCCAGCCGCCAAGTTCCATCAACTCTTGTAACGACGTGCCGTTGGTGACATGCCAACTGGCCCAGGTGTGGCGCAGATCATGGAATCGAAATGCCGTGATCCCGGCCCGCCTGAGGGCACGTTTCCAGCCAGAGCCCACGCGCTCCATGCGCTTCTTCTGGTACGTAAAACACCAGCGGCCGTGATCTCCCTCGACCGCCCTGAGGGCGAGAATGGAGAGGAACGACTTCGACCGCTGCGTCGCGGCCGCGAGCCGGTCCAATCGTTCCTTGAGCTCGTCGTCAAGAAAATGGATGCTTACCCAAGGTGGATTTTTGGTTCCATCGATTGGTGCAAGACGTCGATAATCTCGATATGCGTATCGCGGATGCGATAGTAGATATGGTGTTTTTCTGCCTGAACGCTGTAATACCCTACTTTGATTTCGCTGCGCTGCCTGCCTTTCTCAGGATTTTTAGCGGCAGCGCGCATGCGATCACGTAGCATTCTCAGATAGTTCTTTTTTTGTCGTGGGCCAAAATTTTCAAGTGTGTATTGGCTGATCTGAATCAGGCTCTGCTGTGCCTGTGATGAAAGGAGGTATTGGGACATCAGCCAATCATTTTCTGCATAAACTTTTCACCATCGATGCCCTGGCCCTGATCGAGTTGGTTTTCACCTCTTGCCAATGTTTCACGCAATAGATCGAGTTTGGTTTCTTCCTGTTCCAGCAATCGCAGACCTGCACGCACGGCATCACTAGCCGATGCATAACGGCCGTGTTTCACACGATCATCCACGAAACTTTCGAAATGATCGCCTAATGTAACACTGGTATTCTTTGCCATGATGCGGTCCTCCTTTTAAAAGTTACCTTGTTTCGATAATACCAAAGTTTGGTATATCTACAACCAGAAAATCTTCTCCATTCCCCGGCGAAATCGTACTTCAAGCCGTCGCCGGGTAAGTCGACTCCCTCTAATTTGCCAATGTTCCAGTAGGCTCGCAAAGCGGGCTCTCAGTCATCTTGCCAGCGGCCCCTCACACCAGCAGCCCGCCCAAGATGGGCTATTCCAACAAATCGTGATATTGCGTGCGATATCAAAAATTCAGTTCTCCACCAATGCCCGAACTCGCTCACATCCCTTGGTGCCGAGGGCGTGGTCCTTGGAGATGAAACTGTTTTAACGTGGCCTCTGAATTGCATTGTTCAGCGTATATCTGAGTAACTCCCTGACAGTCAGGTCGTTTAACTGGTTGACAATAGCGCTCAGCCGGCGCTCCTGTGCCGAAGGTTTCGTTGGGGAACGCTCCGCAGGGTTCCACTCTGGATTCCTTCCGTTTTTTTCAAGTCCAACTCTGTTGGGTTTTGCGGGCGCTGTGAAATAGCCGCAAGATCTCAATCCGGCCCAGTCAGGGTCTTACACGATTCGGAAATATATAGCGCGTATCTGGCATAACGAACTCGCCAGGCCCGTGGATACAACCTGGATGGCCGAGTGCCGGGTTGTCGGCCAGAAGACTCACAGCAGGGTGGATTCGCACAACCACCAGCCTTGCGGCCTGGGGATCATTTTTGGCAATGAAGCTGGCTTCCTGGTCTAGGTTTTGCAGTGCTGTGGCCAGCCACCTAACCTGCATCTACTCTCCATTTTGCGAAGGTTCGCTTCACCTCGCTAGTCATGACCCCTTGGAATATGCACTAAGTAAGGTCTGAGCCTGTGCTTGCAAATTGGGAAGATCGTTTTCAATGGTGTTCCAAACGATACCCAAATCGACCGAGAAGTAACCGTGCGCCAGGGCGTTTCGCATCTCGTAGGCTGAAGCCAGAGGCAGCTATGGATGGATTTTCGAAAATTCGGGGAAGTGGCGTTCAATGTAGCGGCTTGCCTCGCCGATCACCTCGAGGTTGCGGATTACGGCGTCCTGTGTCATCTCTTCCTTGAGAAAGGCAACTTCATCGAGATCCTCTGTGTAGTCCTGAATACGACCAATCGCCTGTAGGATATGTTCAAGATAATCCAGTAAGCGGGACTCTTCCCTCATATGGGAACAGCTTCAGCCAGCACGGAATCACGAAACTTATCTGGCAGCGACATTGGCGTCACCACGTCTACTGGTACACCCAGTAGCTCGCTCAACTCGTGACGGATCGCTCCAATATCGAGCAGTGTCGTCTCGGCGGTAGGGTCTACCAAGATATCCAGGTCGCTATTGTCGGTGTCATCACCATGGGCTGCGGAGCCAAATACCCGGACATTGCTTGCCCGATGCGCGTTGACTACCCGTCGGATTTCCTTGCGGTTGATTCGCAGTGCATCAGAAGGTTTCATCGCCGTCCCCGTTATCAAGTCTCGGTGAAACAGTAGTGTATAGAGAAGGCTGTTTCAAGAGCTGCTTTTTAAAGGTTAGCCGGTATGTTTGGCCGAGTCGGGTGTGCCCGTTCGACAAATTGCGTAGCAATTTGAACTAAGCCGCGCAGCGGCGAAGCCCGCAGGGCCACAACAGCCCCAAGGCTGTTGTGAGTCATCGTGTCAGGCGCGGCATAAAATCAAGAGCTTGCCCATAGACGCCGGTACGCCCATACAGCTTGCTGATCAGGATCGACCTTAAGGCTGACGAGTGAGATTTGTTCTTAGGGATCAGTCCCTCAATTCTTGACACAAAATTCTTTGTATAACTATACGCAAATAGCGTATAGTGATTGCAGATGAAAGCGACCTTCAAAGAACTACCCAGTTTTGAGGCCCGGCGAGAGGATTACCTGTCTGACGAAGAGTTTCGGACGTTTCAAAGCGTCCTGATGAAGAACCCCAAAGCGGGGGATGTCATCAAGGGCACTGGAGGGCTGCGTAAAGTACGTGTGGCCTCGGTCAATCGTGGGAAAGGCAAGCGCGGTGGATCTCGAGTGATTTATTACTGGTATTTCGAAGGGAAGCAATTTTGGCTATTTACCATCTATGGAAAAGATGAGATGAACGATTTGACCGTCGAGGAGAAACGGACTCTTAAAGCGGTTCTGAAAAGGGAGGTGGATGAATATGGCAAAGCGTGATTTGTTCAATGAACTGATGGAGGGTTTTGACGCCCTTAAAAAAGAGCGTGAGGGCAAGATCACTCTCAGAACTACTGAGATTGATATACCCAAGCCCATCGAGATGAGCCCCCGCCAGATCGCCAAGATCAGGAAGGAACACAATTACTCACAGGCAGTATTCGCTCGCATGCTATCAACCAAGGTCAGTACGCTGCGCAACTGGGAGCAGGGTCGGTCCGAACCCAATGCCCAGGCCAAGGTGTTATTGAAACTGGTCGATACCGCCCCCGATGTGTTAGTGGCTTTGGCCAGAGTCACTAATGGCGCGGCTGCGGTGAAGGCCAAGACAAAGCCCAGGAGCAAAGCGGCAGCGGCAGCTAGGAAGGAAGTCGCAGCCAGGATGGTAAAGAAAAAAGTAGCTGCACGACGAGCCGCTGTCGCCTGAGCACTCTTTGGGGCGTAGGGTTTGTACGGTGGAATACGAGGCGATACGGGGTAGATCGAGGGCGGGCCGTATCTAAGTAATTGAATTTAAAAGCTTTAAAAATTGGCAATCGCGGCTACGAACCAGGCGGTCGAAGGGGGCGGCCATCCGCTTCGAATCGTGCCAGGCGCGCCAAAAATCTTTGGCTCTACCCCATACACGGGGGATGGGCATTCAAACTCACCCGATTGATGATGCCTTCCAGCATAACCAGTGCAGTATGGCCACCCGGATCAGGACCACCAGCCGGTCCCCCCGGGTTCTTTACTCGTTCTCCTGGCACGATGAACACCGAGGTTTCCAGCTCTGGCACCCTGACCTCCCAATCTCATCGAAGCTGGCACACTTGCTGTTCCCGACAGCCCGTAATGACCTTGAACAACGCCATCCGGGCTTCCCCAGAAAATACGCCTATCAACGAAATCTCTTGGTCTAACGACCTGGACGTTTTTGTAGCCAGACGCTGTAAGCAAATCATTGTCGCCACTGATGATGGTCCGGGTGCCACTGGCTATTGCGCAGGCAATGAACTTATCGTCATCCACGTCTCTCGAGATTCGCTCGGCCAATGTTGGAGATTCTACGACCTGCGAGTTAAGGGCAATGAGAACTAGAATTGGAGCTATATCTATATCGGGATAGCGAACTGAAATTCGTGCACAGACTTCAAAGTATTCCTCCAGGATCTCCGGCGAGACGACCAGCTTCAATTCACCGCCGTGCCAAGCCTGCAGAATTTTCGCTGGGGGACCGCCAAAAAAGATACCAGAGATGAGGACATTGGTATCGACAATGACCCTCATTTTTTGGAGCGTACCTCCGAGATAATGGCGTCGATATCAGCTTTCTTCAATCCCGCCTTTTTCGCCTGCTTCCTGGCTTCGGCAACCAGGGTATCAAACTCGTCCATTGAAGGCGGGGAGATAGCCTTCATGATCACCGTGTCGTTCTCAGCCACCACCACGAACTGGGCTCCCGCCTTAAGACCAAGGCGTTTTCGAATTTCCTCCGGAATGACAACTTGTCCTTTTGAGGACATCTTTGTCGTGGCTAAGTTTGTCATGTGGCTACCTCATCCTTACAATCTTACTGGTAAGATTATTGGTATTGTCGGGTCGCGAGTCAAGGGGCTGTGGTCTGTTCTGACAAAATTCCGAAATCAATGAGCTCAGTGGTGCCCTGGGTCCATACCGGGGACATGGTTTACAGATCATGCCGGGACGCCGGCCGCATCGTTGACACGCTTTAACTGCAGTTTTGCTATGGAACCGCGAATGAACACTTGGTGCCGCTGGTATTTTTTAACTTGATATCCAATGTGGCCAACGAACAGTCCAGAGCTTCAGCCAGCGCCACGTACCATGCATCGTAACTCGTGATATTTCTCCGCAGCGCCCATACGCGTTCTGCAAACGGATGGAACGGAAATAACTGAATATCCAAGCGCATCAAATCTTGCTGAGCCAGCTTGGATTGGAGTGGCGATAGTTCTTTGGCCAGCTCAAGGCGGCGTAAAACATTTGTTGTCTCCACCATCACCAACTCGGGAGCAACCAGTGTATTGGCGGCAATCAACGATTCAGCCCAGATGCCTTCCCTACCAGTATCGACCAACGCCGCGACAATCACCGAAGCATCTATAGCAATCGTCATTTACGATCTGCATCTCTGGCATTCACAATCTTCTTTGCAGGGATTCGGGTGCCATCGGCGGCTTTTCGCTCACGCACCGTATCCAGCCACGCCTCTACGGAAGGCCGGGAAGCGATGCGTTCCAGTTCACCACGCAGATATTCCTGCATGGATTGATGCTGCAGGGCCGCGCGGGACGCAAGTTTATCCCTGACTTCCTCGGGGACGTTCCTGATCGTGATTTGAATAGGCATGCTTGCATTTTGCATGCATGGGCGCTTGGATGCAAGATAGTGATTCACACCACAATCAGATGCCTTCAGGCAAGCTCATCACCGTAGGGTTTGTGTGGTGGAATACGGGTCAATCGTGCCATACCCTGCAACGCTTACGCAGTTGCGTCGTTAGTCGAAAAAAGCCTTGCCTTGAGTTGATCGGGAATCCCAGCTGATAATTTTACGATGGCGCGCACGTGTTGCAGCGTCGGGATATCGAGTCCCAGATCTGCCGACCATTCTATGGCCGTATCGATATCTTTCTCAGCCGTTTGCTGAAAGGAGGGTTCAGCCAGGATCAGGCCCAGGAACGCCTTGTACATTTCCCAGTTGTCGGTACACCAGTTTTTGCCGGAGCTGGCGGACATGACCTCTACGACCCGTTCGATATCGAGGTTGGCCTCTGCGCCTATAGCCAGCGCCTCGGTAAATACGTAGGCGTTCCCGAGGGCGACGATGTTGTTGATCAATTTGACTGCCAGCCCGCTCCCGAGCCCGCCAACTGTGAATATGTCTTTCCCCATCGCCTCCAGGTAGGGCCGCAACACTTCCATGGATTCGCTGTCGGCACCCCCGATCATGAAGCTGAGCTGACCCAGCTCAGCAATGATGGGCCCGCCGCTAACCGGGGCGTCCACCAGGGTAATATCACTGTTACTGATACGCTGCTGGATATCCTTGATAAGCATCGGTGAAACCGTAGACATCACGACGATGATTCGCTTGTTGCCATCGGCCAGGCTCGCCACCAGGCCGTTATCGCCGAACAGAACCTCGTTCAGTTGCGCACCGGTGTTGACGATAATAAAGATAATGCGACATGACGCCATGTCCGGCAGGGCGGTAGCCACCGTTGCGCCCCGGTCAGCGCACTTTTGCACCGCCTCCGAATTCAGGTCGAAAACCACCAGCTTGTGCCCGGCTTTCAGCAGGTTCCGGGCCATGGGGCTGCCCATCATGCCCAGACCGATAAAGCCTACATTCACGCCAGCTACCTCCGCTCCCAGGCTAACACCCCGGTAATTTCGATGTCGCCATAACTTATCGGAGGTGTCCTCAATACCAGTTGATCGCCGTAAAGTTCGTAGTATCTCAGCTGTTTCCCGCCCACCCAGCCGGGAAACAGGCTGCCCTCGACGGCGGTAGTAATAGTCTTGTTATCCACATCCACCTCGCAAGGTCCGTAATACGCGATATAGCCCTGCATAGCCGCCCTGAACTCCTCGTCCGTACCCGAGGCCTGGTCACCGGAAGCGAACAGTGGACGGTTTTGCCGCATCAGTTGTCCCGACATATAACCTGACTCGGTGAAAATTGCCTGCCCCACGGCATCCTCTCCCAATGGGTAGAGTACATCTCCATTGGAGGTCCTGAATTCGGACGACAGCAACCGCCACACGCCGGTGAGCTGCTTTATCGTTTTGGCATGCTCACTTTCCATAGCCGGATCCTCGCGCCACGGTGCCCAGGCGATGGTAAATTGGCAGCACAACGACGCTCCTTAAGTTCCAAATTGTCATCACAGGATAGGGGAAAGTTGTGATAGACGCCAGATGGAAAGGGTATTCGGGTTCCCCAGGCTGACGGTAGACCCTGGGCGAGGTACTGCAGCGCTGTGGCCAGCCACCTAAGCTGCATCTGGTCCGCATTTTGCGAAGGTTTGCTTAACCTCGTCCTCGCTGCCAAATTGGCCGGCATCGGCCTCTATCGCCGGTCGAATTGTTGCTTTAGCCCTGCACGGTCGTGCACGGAGGCGCAATTTGCTACGGGCGAAGCAATAAAAAGTGCAATAAAAACAATATTTTGTAGATAAGGACGATAACTGCGAACCAGGCGGTCGCACGTTCGACAAAAGCGTAAGCATTGGGTCCATGGTGCCAGGCGCGCCAAAAATCTTTATAAAGGTCGGGGCAGGGCAGTGTGACGCGACGTAAGTGTTGAGGACTTGCTGGAAGCAGTCCGGTCTGCGCGTTGGTTACTTGATTGTAGTCAAAGACCCGGGCAAGGCAGTGCCGCATACTTCGACAGTGATCGCTATTCGCTCGTCGCTGAATAATTCGGTATAAAAAAGATGCGTGCAAGGCCCCTGTTGTATGCCTACCTCTGCCTGCTCGGCACCCTGTTTTCGGGGTTGCTAATGGGCTGCGATGGCAGCAATTCCGTATCCAACAGGGACTCACCTGATATGGTACTCATTGATTTTCTTCCCGACACGACACGAGGTTTTCTCCTGCTGCCCGCCCCGAGAGAGCTCATTGGAAAAGGCTGGGAGGACTTCCCCGCTGGTGAGCTCGGCCCCTGGCGGCACCACCCCGTTGATATCCTGCGATACTACAGCGGCTCCCTTGACCTGGTGAACACAGCCGACCAGTTGGTGCTGGCGCAGCCGACCAACAGCGGTGACGAATATGTGCTGCTGATTGATATCGACAAGGAAGAGGGCGAAGCCCTGTTCGACGCCGCGGACTTGGTCGGTGCCGGCAAGTACCGGGGATTCTCGGTACATGCCATATCGGGTACAGGCCTGTTTGTGGCACGGCTCAACGATCGCACCTGGGAGATTGCGCCCAGGTCAAGCATGGAAAAGGTGATCGACGTGCTTCTGGGCTCGCTCCCCAATATTCGCCACAGCGCGATTGCAGACTACCTCGAGAACCTCGATGAAGGGCAGCCGATCAACGCAGTCTATGGTTTGCCGGGATTGTACAAATCGATCGTGCCGCCGGGCAGCGGCACCAACAGCCTGAGCCAGGCGACGGTAGTCCGGGCTGCGTTCAGCGTTGAGGACGATTTGCTCGATGGGCAGATGCAGTTCGTCACCGCCAATGCGGTGGGGTATACGCAGCGACTTCTCGGCCTGCAGCCGGAGCTGGGCGCTGCCTCAATCGAGGCGGCTGGGGACAGGATCACGATTGACCTCGCAGGCTTGTCTGCATCGGGTGATATCCACTCGCTGCTGAAATCGCTGTTCCACGGTATGGATGCCATCGACTATAGCGAGGCGATCATCCACGGCGGCAACCTACCCTGGATGAACTTTAAAGTGGGTGAGAACCCCAACTCCATATTTATCAACTTTGAGTTCAGGGATAAGGCGAGGCGGGAGGCCTTTGCAGCAGAGCATCTGCCCCCAGGGTTTAGCCTGGCCCCAATCCGTATCCTCGACATGGACGAGCCGCGTTACTTCCTGGTCCTGAATGTCTATCGGTCCTCGGGCGGCCTGG
>Ga0209391_10000081_pt1 | contig 33492 bp, 40 predicted proteins | sample PPLLak3March2015_FD_187246 | JGI IMG/M metagenome (GOLD analysis project Ga0209391, IMG submission 187246) | Freshwater sediment microbial communities from Prairie Pothole Lake near Jamestown, North Dakota, USA - PPLs Lake P7 Core (1) Depth... | ecosystem: Environmental > Aquatic > Freshwater >...
GCGGTGCAGGTCGCCGCGCGCGATCGCATCGGCGACCACTGCGCGGTCCATCGCGGTGATCGTCATCGGCGACTCGCCCTGCCCGTAGATTTGTACCAAGCGCGGGCCCAGCGCCGCGAACGCCGCTTTGCAGTCGGCGACGTACATCGGGCCGCCGCCGTACACGATGCCCTTGAGGTGTTCGCGCGCAAGCCCCTCGATCGCCGTCGACTCGACCAGACGCTTGACCATCGTCGGCGGGGCGAAGAACGCCGCGCCGCGCCACCAACGCGTCAGCGCCGCGATCTCCTCGGGGTGGAAGCCGCCCGACTCCGGCACGACGTTCGCTGCGCCGCGCGCGACGTGCGGCACGACGTACAGGCCCGAGCCGTGGGACAGCGGCGCGGGATGCAGGATCGCGTCGCCGGGCGCGACCGGCAGCACGTCGGCGAGGAAGGCGAGCGTCATCGCGACGAGGTTGCCGTGCGTGATCACGACGCCCTTCGGCCGCCCGGTCGTACCGCTCGTGTAGAAGAGCCACGCCGCGTCGCGCGTTGCGACGGGTTCGAGCGGCAGCTCGTTGTCGCACTCCGCCAGCGCCGCGTACGCCGGACTGCCGAACGCCACCGCGTCGCGCAGCGCGTCCGCGCCGACCGCCGCCGCGGAGAGCGCGGCGTGCCAGGCATCGTCGACGAACGCGAAGCGGGTACCGCTGTCTTCGATCACGAAGGCGAGCTCCTTCGGATGGAGCTTCGCGTTCACCGGCACGGCGACGAGGCCCGCCCACCAGCAGGCGAACAGCGCCTCGACGTAGCCCGGCACGTTGCGCGAGACGAGCGCGACGCGCTCGCCCGGTGTGAGTCCCGCGCGCCGCAGGCTCGCCGCGAGCCGCGCCACCCGCCGCGCCAGCGTCGCGTAGTCGACGCAGGCGCCCTCCCCGTGCGCGAGCGCGTGCACCCGGGGCCAGGTCCGCGCCGTACGGCAGAGCAGCGCGGCGACGTTGGCAGCCGGCGCGACCGGCGTCATCGGCACCACGGCGCGTCGGCCCGCTTTCAGCTGGCGCGCTCGACCTTGACCACGAAGTGATTGGTGTCGCCGCGCCAGAACAGCTTCACGTACTTCTCCTCGTAGTGCAGCTTGACCTTGTAGTCGCCGGCGATCGCGGCGTCGATGTCCTTGCGGACCTGTTCATTGCCCGGCGCGACGCTGAAGTCCCAGATGCGGGTTGCCACACCGCCCTGCGGGTCGGTCTGCAGGTAGCCGAAGTCGAGCGTCCCTTCCCAGGTCTTGAACACGTACCCCTTGTTGGAAAGCTTGATGACCTTGCCGACCCGGTATCCCTCGCTGTAGTCGGCGACGCTCGCGAACCACACGCCGCCCCCCACGATCAGGATGGCCAGCAGCGCGACGGCTACGAGGAATTTCGTCATGGGCAGCTCGGGGGAACGGGCATCGGCCGGTAGTCTAGCCGAGAACGCATCGCACGACGGCGGGACGACGCCGGTGATCGTTACAATCCGCGCGAGCGCCGCGCCGCGCGCGCCATGGCAAGCGAGATCCCGATGCCTGTTCCCGACACGATGCGCCAAGTCGTCTGCACGGCCCCCGGGGGTCCCGACGTTCTCGAGCTCGGCACCGGGCCGGTACCCGTGCCGCGCGAAGGCGAGGTGCTGATCGAAGTGGCGTACGCGGGCGTCAACCGACCGGACTGCCTGCAGCGCGCCGGCGCATATCCACCGCCGCCGGATGCCTCGCCGATCCTGGGCCTCGAGGTCGCGGGCCGCGTCGTTGCGCGCGGCACCGGCGTCAGCGAGCCCGCGCTCGGCGCAACGGTCTGCGCGCTCGTGCCGGGAGGCGGCTACGCCGAGTACTGCACCGCGCCGGCGGCATGGTGCCTGCCGGTCCCGGACGGCGTGTCGGTCGGCGATGCGGCCGGGTTGCCCGAAACGCACTTCACCGTCTGGAACAACGTGTTCGACCGCGGCCGGCTCGCCCCCGGCGAGAGCCTCCTGGTCCACGGCGGCACGAGCGGCATCGGGTTGACCGCGATCCAGCTCGCGAAGCGCTTCGGCGTGACGGTCATCGCCACGGCGGGCTCACCGGAGAAGGTCGCGTTCTGCCGGTCGATCGGCGCCGACCACGCCATCGACTACCGCACGCAGGACTTCGTCGACGAGGTCGCGCGCATCACCGGCAGGCGCGGCGTCGACGTGATCCTCGACATGGTCGGTGGCGACTACATCGCGCGCAACCTCCGCTGCCTCGCGCTCGAGGGCCGGCTGATCATGATCGCGTTCCTGCAGGGGAGCCGCGCCGAGATCGACTTCCGTCACGTGATGATGCGCCGGCTCACGATCACCGGATCGACGCTGCGCGCCTCGCCCTTCGAGCGCAAGTCGGCGCTGGCGCGGTCGCTGCGCGACAAGGTCTGGCCGCTCTATGCCGAGGGGAAGCTCCGCACGGTCACGCACGCGACGTTCCCGCTCGCCGACGCCGCGCGCGCACACGCGCTGATGGAGTCCTCGGCGCACGTCGGCAAGATCGTGCTGCGGGTGGAGACGTAGCCTCCGCCGGGCATCAGTACGTGGCCCGCCCGCCCGACAGGTCGAACACCGCGCCCGTCGAGAACGAGCACTCCGCGCTCGCGAGCCAGCACACGAGCGACGCGATCTCCTCGACGCTGCCGAAGCGGCCCATCGGGATCTTGGAGAGCATGAAGTCGATGTGCTGCTGGGTCATCTGGTCGAAGATCGCGGTGCGCACTGCCGCGGGCGTCACGCAGTTCACGCGAACGCCGGTCTTCGCGAGCTCCTTGCCGAGGCTCTTGGTGAGGCCGATCACCGCCGCCTTCGACGCGCTGTAGGCGGAGGCGTTGGGGTTGCCTTCCTTGCCCGCGACCGACGCGATGTTGACGATGCGTCCGTAGTCCTTCTTCAGCATCACGGGCACGACCGCGCGGTTGCAGTAGAAGAGCCCGTGCACGTTGACGTCGAAGACGCGCTTCCAGTCCTCGACCGGATACTCCCAGACGGTCTTGTTCGGACCGGTGATCCCCGCCGAGCAGACCAGCACGTCGATGCCTCCCAGCGCAGCGGCGGTCGACGCGGCGGCACGCTCCACGGCCGCGGCGTCGGCGACGTCCACTGCCTCGACGTGCGCGAACCCGTAGGCCGCCTTCGCCGCGCCGATCGCCGACAGGTCGCGGTCCCACAACGCGACCGACGCGCCGCTCGCCGCGAAGCGACGCGCGGCCGCGAGCCCGATGCCGGCCGCGCCACCAGTCACGACCGCCGTGCGGCCCTTGAAATCCAGTTGGTTCATCGCCCCTCCTCCTCTCCGTCCTTGGAGAGCGAGGATAGCAGGCCGCCGGCATCGCGGCGGCCACGCCGCTCGCGTCAGCGCAGGAAGCGCAGCACGCTCACGACCACGACGATCAGCGCGGTGAGTCCCATCACGGCGAGCACCGCGGTGAGCAGGTGGCGCGTCTCGCTCTGGTACACGATCAGCTCGTCGGCGAGCTCGGCGACCTGCGCGGACGACGCGTACGACGATCGGGAATCGCGCCCGTCACGCGGATACTCCTCGTCGCCGTCGACATCGCGTTCGCGTTCGCGGTCGCGTTCGCGATCGTAGTCCTCATCGTCCCAGTCGCGGCGCGGCCCGCGCGGCGGACCGCCCGACGCGTTGGCGACGTCGACAGGCACCACGAACGTCAGGTTCGACACCGGCAGGCGCCGATGCGAAACGTTGTCCCAGAACTTGCCGGTGCGCCCGCCCTTCGAGCGATAGGTGAGGCCGCGCGGACCGAGGCCCGTGCGATCGCCGGCCTGCATGAAGATCTTGTGCGGCAGCCGTCCGGCACGGCCGAGGTCGAGCAGCACGCGGAACTCGCGGGGCCCCAGCGGCACGTCGATCTGGAACTCCGCAGGTGCACGACTGCCGCCCGACGCCGTTTCCGGCACGTACGTGAGCTTGCCGGCGATGCGCCCGTCGGCGCGCGTCAAGAGACCGCCGCGTTCGCGGATGCGCAGCATGCCGTTCAGCGCTTCCATCTTGCCGCCGCTCGCGAGCTCGACCGTCTCGCCGCGATTCAGCGACACCTTGAGCACGAGGATCATCTCCGCGCCGTCCTCGATCACGACGCGCGCCTTGTGCGGCTTCAAGCGGATGAGCGGCATGCGTGGCGCGACGTCGGCTTCCGGCGGCGCGGGCGAGATGGTCTGTTGTGTGGACGGTTCGAAGTGGCGCGCGGTCTTGCGCATGTCGGATCGCTTCGCGCGGTCGCACGTTCGTCGTGCATCGTGCGCGGCTGGTAAAGCGTGGTTGATTCTAATGGCTGGTGTCGCCTCGTAAAGGGCCTGCGAGACGCGCGCGACGAACGGGAACGCGCCGACGTCGGGAAAATTGACAAACCACCCCCCTTTCACGTTTGTTCACCCGGTGTTGTTTCAACTCGGCCGAAAAAAGTGTTGTACGGACCGCGACGGGCACGACGCGACCAGCCTCGCCGGGCGCATGCAAATGTCATGCGCCGACGCATCTCGCGTGCACGCGGCGCGTCGCGCGCACGATGCATCGTGGCGAAAGCGTCGCACATGCAAGTGTCGAAGATGCGCGCGTGCCGGGACGCACGCGATGCGCAGTCGACACGTGAAAGAAGGGGCGTGCCGTGCGAGCGAGAGTGGTGCCGGCAGTAGGATTCGAACCCACGACCAACGGTTTACAAAACCGCTGCTCTGCCAACTGAGCTATGCCGGCGACGCGTGCGACGCGCACGCATTGTAGCGCGGCGATGTCGCACGAGACGAGACCGAGGAGATGGCGCGGCGCACGGCGGCGCCGGCACGGGGCCCGGGCGGGCCCCGCTCGCTACTTGACGACCTGCAGGTGCGAGCGGCGGGGACGGCCGCGCTCGAGATCGCTCTCGGGCTTCTCGTCGGATTCCGGCGCGGGAATCGTCGCGGCATCGAGCGACGCCGCGGCATCCTGCGCAACGTTGAACGAGAATCCGTAGCCCGTTTCCTTCGCGAAGATGCCGGCGACTGCGCTCATCGGCACGGAGACCTCCTGCGAGACGCCGTTGAAGCGCGCGGTGAACTGGATCCAGTCGTTGTCGATCGTGAGCCGGCGCGTCGCGCTGGCACTGACGTTCAGCACGATCTCGCCGTTCTTCACGTACGCGCGCGGCACCTTGGTCTGCGCGTTCACGCGCACCGCGAGATAGGGCGTGAGGCCGTTGTCGGCGCACCACTCGGAGATGGCACGCACCAGGTAGGGCTTGGCGGACTGCTCGGACATGCGATGCAGGATACTACGCAGGGCGGGGCGAGGGTCAAGCGCGATTCGTAAGGCCGGGCGACACCCCGCAGGCGGCGCCCGCCCGGCCGCAGCTCGGCAGCCGCGCGTTGTGCGGGACAGCAGCCCGGCACACCCCCGTGCGCGCGCCGGAAACGCGTACCGGCGGGTGCCACTGCAGTGGACAGTGCGCGGGCGACGCGCGCTGCGGCCAGCCGACGGGCGGCGCGCGTCGACGGCCCCGCGGGATCACCGTCGCATGCCGCGTTCGGCCGACGTGAGCGCCTCGGAAAACGCCGGGCGCGCGAACAGGCGCTCGGCGTACTTCATCAGTGGCGCGGCCAGCTTCGGCATCTGCACGCCGTAGTACTCGAGCCGCCACAGCAGAGGCGTGATCGCGACGTCCAGCATCGAGTACTCCTCGCCGAGCATGTACTTGTGCTTGGAGAACACCGGCGCGATCTGCATCAGCGCGTCGCGCACCTGGTTGCGCGCCCGCTCGGCGTTCTTCTGGTTGCCGCCCTCCAGCGCGTCGATGTGGCAGAACAGCTCCTTCTCGAAGCGGTGCAGGAACAGCCGCGCGCGCGCGCGCATCACCGGATCCGCCGGCATGAGCTGCGGGTGCGGGAAGCGCTCGTCGATGTACTCGTTGATGATGTTCGACTCGTGCAGCACGAGGTCGCGTTCCACCAGCACCGGCACCTGGTTGTACGGGTTCATCACCGCGAGGTCCTCGGGCTTGTGGTCGAGGTCGACGTCGATGATCTGGAAGTCCATGCCCTTCTCGTGCAGCACGATGCGGCAGCGCTGGCTGAACGGGTCGGTGGTGCCGGAATAGAGGGTCATCATGGCGGGGTCTCCTCGCGGGCGGGTTCGGTCGCGGGCGGCTCTGGCGGCCGGAATGCGTTGGAATGTTGGGGCGGCGCCCGGGAAGGCAACGGGGCAGGAGCGCCGCCCCTGCCCCGCATCGCGCGTCGCCGCGCGGCCCGGACCCGGACGGCCGGCTTCCTAGTGGACTTCCTTCCAGTACTCGCGCTTCAGCCCGTACGCGAGCAGGAACAGGACGCCGAGGAACATCAGCACCACCACGCCGAGCGTCTTGCGGGTGTTCTTCGCCGGTTCCGCCACGTAGTCCAGGAAGTTGACGAGATCGCTCATTGCCTTGCGGTACTCGGCGGGGCTCATCGCGCCCGGCTCCTGCACGGCGAGGGTCTTCACGGTGTACTTGTCCTTGGCCGGCTCGACCAGGGAGATCGCCTTGGCGGCGATCGCGGCGCCCTCCGCCGCGGCACGGGTCGGGTGCAGGGCGACGTCCAGGCGGTTCACGCCGGACAGCTCCCAGAGCACGTGCGGCATGCCGACATTGGGGAACACCAGGTTGTTCCAGCCGGTGGCCGACTTGTCGTCGCGGTAGAACGAGATCAGGTAGTTGTAGAGCCACTCCCCGCCTCGTACGCGCGCCTGGACCGAGAGGTCGGGCGGCAGCACGCCGAACCAGGCCTTGGCGTCCGCCTGCCGCATCGCGACCTGCATCGTCTCGCCAACCTTCGTCGGCGCGAACACCTCACCCGCCGGCGTCTGCTCGAAGCGGCCCGTGAGAATCAGGTTGTCGGCGATCTGCGCCTCGGTCAGCCCCAGGTCGGTGAGCCGGTTGTAGCGCATGTACTTCGCGCTGTGGCAGTTCAGGCAGTAGTTGACGAACAGCCGCGCACCGCGCTGCAGCGACTCGAGGTCGCGCGAGTCGGCGCCGAAGGGTTCCATGCGCGGCACCGGCGCGCCGGCGGCGAGCGCGGCGCCCGAGGCGGCGAACAGGACGGCCGCGAGGAGGGAGGCGATCTTCATCATCACGAGGTCACCCTTGCCGGAACCGGCTTCGTCACGTCGCGCGCCGTGTACCAGGGCATCAGCAGGAAGAACAGGAAGTAGACGACGGTGAGGAGGCGCGAGAGGACGGTGGCGACGTCGGCGCCGCCGAGGATCGGCCAGGAGGTCGGGAACTGGCCCCACACCGTCACCGGCACGACGCCGAGGTAGCCCAGCACGACGAAGCTCACCACGAACGCCGTGAGCCACGACTTGTAGAGCGTGCCGCGGTAGCGGATCGACTTCACCGCGCCGCGGTCGAGCCAGGGCAGCGCGAACAGGATCATCACCGCTGCGCCCATCACCACGACGCCGTAGAACTGCGTCGCCGGCAGGAACGGCGCGATCGACGACGGCACCGCGCGCAGCATCGCGTAGAAAGGCGTGAAGTACCACACGGGTGCGATGTGCGTGGGTGTCGTCAGCGGATCGGCCGGGATGAAGTTGTTGTGCTCAAGGAAGTACCCGCCCATCTCCGGCATGAAGAACACGATCACCGAGAACACCGCGAGGAAGACGATCACGCCGACGATGTCCTTGATCGTGTAGTACGGGTGCGAGTTGATGCCGTCCAGCGGCAGCCCGGTCGCCGGGTCCTTCGGCTGCTGCTTGATCTCGATGCCGTCCGGGTTGTTCGAGCCGGTCTCGTGCAGCGCCATCAGGTGCGCGGCCACGAGGCCGATCAGCACCAGCGGGATCGCGATCACGTGGAGGGCGAAAAAGCGGTTCAGCGTGATGTCGGAGATCGTGTAGTCGCCGCGGATCCACACCGCGAGGTCCTCGCCGATCACCGGCACCGCCGCGAACAGGTTGACGATCACCTGCGCGCCCCAGTAGGACATCTGGCCCCACGGCAGCAGGTAGCCAAGGAACGCCTCGGCCATCAGGGTCAGGTAGATCAGGCAGCCGAAGATCCACGTGAGCTCGCGCGGCTTGCGGTAGCTGCCGTACATCAGCCCGCGGAACATGTGCAGGTAGACCACCACGAAGAACATCGACGCGCCGGTCGAGTGCATGTAGCGGATCAGCCATCCCCACGACACGTCCCGCATGATGTACTCGACCGACTCGAACGCCTTCTGCGCGTCGGGCTTGTAGTTCATCGTCAGGAAGATGCCGGTGACGATCTGGATCACCAGCACGAACGCGGCAAGCGAGCCGAAGTAGTACCAGAAGTTGAAGTTCTTCGGCGCGACGTATTTCCCCCACTGCGACTCCCACAGCGCCGTCAGCGGGAACCGGTCGTCGATCCACTGCAGGACCTTCTGCATGTCCGCTCCTTAAGCCTTGGCGTCCTCGCCGATCAGCACCTTGGTTTCACCCAGGTACTTGTGCGGCGGGATCGGGAGGTTGATCGGCGCGGGGACACCCTTGTAGACACGGCCGGCGAGGTCGAACTTCGACTGGTGGCAGGGGCAGAAGAAGCCGCCCAGCCAGTCCGGACCGAGGTCCGCCGGCGCGACGTCCTTGCGGAACGTCGGCGAGCAGCCGAGATGCGTGCAGATGCCCACGGCAACGAGCACCGCCGGTTTGATCGAGCGCGTCTCGTTCTTCGCGTAGGCCGGCTGCTCGGAGCCCAGCGAGCCCGGGTCGGCCAGCTGCTCGGTGAGCTTCGGCAGCGTCGCGAGCATCTCCGGCGTGCGGTTGATGAGCCACACCACCTTGCCGCGCCACTCGACGTCGATCTTCTGGCCGGGTTCCAGCTTGCCGATGTCGACCTCGACCGGCGCGCCGGCGGCCTTGGCGCGCTCGCTCGGAAAGAACGACATCACGAAGGGCAGCGCGGCCGCGGCCGCGCCGAGACCGCCGACGACACCCGTTGCGCCGAGGAGAAATCGGCGCTTGCGGAGGTCGAGGTCGGGGGAGAGTTTCGCGTCGGTGGACATGTCGCTCTTGCTGGTGGGCGTATGTGGTTGAGTTGCGCCGCGGATGGGCTGCGCCGCGGGTGAGCTTCGCCGGTCGTCGGCCCCGGCATACGCTTACCGCGGGAATGCGCCGGCGACAGGTCGCTGGCTCGCAAAACCTTTGAATTATACGGGTTTGCCCCACCGGACCGGAAGGCTCGCCGCGGCCCGAAGCCAAAAAACGCCTCATTTTCATCAGGTTGAACCTGGACACCTGGGGTGATGCCGGCGCGTTCTGCCGGTGTCCCGGGGGCCGGAATGCTGCGCCGCGCCTATAATCGGCGCTCGACCTGGATGGTTCCTGTGCTCCGCAAGTTCTGGCTCCTCTTCGCGCAGGCCTGCACGCTGTTGCTCGCGGCGCTCTTCGTCGTGGCCACGCTGCGGCCGGATCTCCTGCCGCGCTTCTCGGGCACCGGCAACATCGTCACGGTTCAGCAATCGACGGCCCCTGCGCCGGTCGCGCCAGCCGGCGCGCCTGCCGGTGCAGTGTCGTACGCCGAGGCGGCCAAGCTCGCCATGCCCGCGGTCGTCAACATCTACACCAGCAAGGAGATGCGCGGGCGGAGCTCGATGCTCGACGACAACCTGCTGCGCCGGTACTTTCCGGATTTCGCCGAGCGGATGCCGCCGCAGCGTGCCACGAGCCTGGGCTCCGGCGTGATCGTCGCCCGCGAAGGCTACGTGCTCACCAACCACCACGTGATCGACGGGGCGGACGAAATTCAGCTCGTGCTCGCCGACGGCCGCCGCATCGCCGCGAAGGTGCGCGGCTCCGATCCGGAGACCGACCTCGCGGTGCTGAAGGCCGAGGCCGCCGACCTGCCCGCGATCACGCTCGGCGACCTCGGCAGCGTGCAGGTCGGCGATGTCGTCCTCGCGATCGGCAACCCGTTCGGTTTCGGCAACACGGTGACGCTTGGCATCATTTCGGCGCTCGGCCGCAGCCGGCTCGGCATCAACCGCTACGAGGACTTCATCCAGACGGACGCCGCCGTCAACCCCGGCAACTCCGGCGGGGCGCTGATCGACACCGCCGGGCGGCTGATCGGCATCAACAGCACGATCTACTCCCGCTCCGGCGGCTCGCTCGGCATCGGCTTCGCGATCCCGGTGTAGCTCGCGCGCGACGTGCTGGCGCAGATCATCGAGAAGGGCGAGGTCACGCGGGGCTGGTTCGGCATCGAGCCGCAGGACGTCGACGACGAGATCGCGCGGGTGCTGTCGCTGCCGCGCTCCGAGGGCGTGCTGATTCGCGGCGTGCAGCGCGGCGGGCCGGCCGAACGCGCTGGCATGCAGGTGGGTGACGTGGTGCTCGACGTCGCGGGTCGCGCGACGCGCGACACGCCGGCGCTCCTGACCAGGATCGCCGAGCTCCCACCGGGCTCGAGCGCCAAGGTGACGGTGCTGCGCGACGCAAAGCCGCTGTTGCTCGACGTGTCCGTCGGCAAGCGGCCGCGCGCGACTTAGGGCTCCGCGCCCGTCGCGGGTCCGCCGGCGCCTTCGCCCTCGGCCGCGCGCTGCGGTGGCGAGACGAAGCGGGCGACGAACAGCCCCACCTCGTAGAGCAGCCACAGCGGGATCGCGAGCAGCAGTTGGCTGATCACGTCGGGCGGCGTGAAGATCGCGCCGAGCACGAACGCGCCGACGACGATGTACGGCCGCGCCGCCTTGAGCTTGTCGAGGCCGACGATGCCCAGGCGGACCAGCACGACGACGACCACCGGCGTCTCAAAGGTGAGGCCGAATGCGATGAACATCGTGAGCACGAACGACAGGTACTTGTCGATGTCCGTCATCATCTGCACGCCGGCCGGCGCGTAGCTCGCGAAGAAGCCGAACGCGACCGGGAAGACGACGAAGTAGGCGAACGACATCCCCACGAGGAAGAACAGGAAGCTGGTGACGATCACCGGCAGCGCGAGGCGCTTCTCGTGCTGGTAGAGGCCCGGGGCGACGAACGCCCAGGCCTGGTAGAGCACGTAGGGCAGCGCGACGACGAAGCCCGTCATCAGCGTCACCTTGAGCGGCACGAGGAAGGTGCCGGTGACGTCGGTGGCGATCATCGTCGCGCCCGCGGGCAGCGCCGCGAGCAGCGGCTTCGCCAGGACCGCGTAGATCTCCTTCGCCCACGGGATCATCACCAGCGTCAGCACGACGACCGCGATGATCGCGCGCAGCAGCCGGTCGCGCAGCTCGACCAGGTGCGAGATGAAGGTTTCCTGCGGCTCGGGCGTATCGGCCATCGGTTCCGGGCGCATGGCGCCCGGTCAGATCCTGTCGAAGCCGGGCAGGCTCGCCTGGCGTGCCGGCGGTTCGGGCTCGGCCGGCGGGCTCGCCGCTGCGGGTGACGTTTCAGCCGGCGGCTCGACGAGCGGCGGCAGTGTCGCCGCACCCGCGGCCGCCGCGCCCACGTCGGCGAGCTCCTTCTCGACCGCGCGGGCGCCGGTCTCGAAGTCACGAACGGCGGACGTCATCGAGGTCTCGATCTCGCGCGCCGCGCCCTGCACCTGCTGCTGCAGCTTCTTCAGCTCGTCGAGCTCCATCTCGCGACTGATGTCCGCCTTGACGTCGTTCACGTAGCGCTGCAGGCGACCGAACAGGTGGCCCATCGTGCGCGCGGCCTTGGGCAGACGGTCGGGGCCTAGCACGATCAGCGCCACGACGGCGATGAGCGTCAGTTCGGAGAAGCCGATATCGAACATCGGGGGGTGGGGGACGGGTACGCAGGCGCAACAACAGGCGGCACCGGCACGCCGCCGGTCGGTCCGGTCGCGGCGGGAGACGACCGCTCGGCCGGTGCGCGCGCGAGCGTCAGGTCCGGGTCGAGGATTCCTTCTTGACCTCGCCCTCGATCGTGCGCCCGGCGATCTGGGAGGGCTCGTCGTCCTTGCCGGCGGTCGCCGCGTCGTCGCCGGTCTTCATGCCTTCCTTGAAGCCCTTGACGGCGCCGCCCAAGTCCTGGCCGATGTTGCGCAGCTTCTTCGTGCCGAAGATCAGCACCACGACGAGAAGCACGATCAGCCAATGCCAGATGCTAAACGATCCCATGTCAGTCTCCTTGTGATCCCTTCCGCACGATCATCGGGCCCAGCGGGTCCGGTCCTCCGATCACGTGGATGTGGATGTGCATCACTTCCTGCCGGCCGACCCGGCCCGTATTCACGATCGTGCGGAAGCCGTCGGTCGCGCCCTGCTCCCTGGCCAGCCGGCCCGCGATGGCCATCATCCGCCCCAGCACCGGCTCGTGCGCGCCAGTCGCGTCGTAGAGCGTCGGCACGTGAACCTTCGGAATCATGAGCAAGTGCACGGGGGCGATGGGGCTGATGTCGTGGAAGGCGACGATCGAATCGTCCTCGTAGACCTTGCGGCTCGGGATCTCTCCGCGAGCAATCTTGCAGAAAATGCAGTTCGGATCGTGCTGCATGCCGTTTCCTCAGCGGCCGCGCGCGGCCAGCCGCGCGTCGATCGCCGCCTTGAGCGCGTCCGGCTCGTCGGTGCCGATCATCACCGCCCGCCCGCCCCGAACCTCGAGGCGCACCGCGTGGCGACCGGCGACATTGTAAAGCCATCCGGAGGGGGTCCAGCGAATGCCGTATCCCCACCACGCCCGGGTCCGCACGACTTCGGCGCGCACCACCGCGGCCACCGGAATCTCCTTGCTAATCAGTCCGATGCCGAATACGGCCCGGATCCGGTCCGGTTCCACGGTCACTCCGAGGCGATAGAACAGCAGGAACGCAAGACCAAGTGTCGCGTAAACCGCGACCATCGCCCAAGGCGCCGACGCGCGCGTATCGTTCGACACCGACAGCATGGCGACGGTTGCAAGTCCGAGGCCGAGCGCCGTGCCGACCGCCATCGGCCAGCCGAACTGGCTGTGCGAGTACACCCCCTATCGGGCCGCGAGCCGTGGCTAGCGCCGGCGCGAGGCCTTTTCGGTGAGGCCGGACTTGCCGTGACGCCGGGCCAGTTCGCGCAGCACGTCGTCGGGCGAAAGACCGTGCCTCGCGAGCAGCACGAGGCAGTGGAACCAGAGGTCCGCGACCTCGTACGTGATCTTCGAGGGATCGGCGTCCTTGCCGGCCATCACGACTTCCGTGGCCTCCTCGCCGATCTTCTTCAGGATCGCGTCGCCGCCGCGCGCGAACAGCGACGCCACGTAGGAGCCGGCGGGCTCGGAGTCCTTGCGCGACTCGATCGTTGCCGCCACCTCGGCGAGCACGCCTGCAAGGGCAGGGTCAGGAAGGGTCATGGCCGTAGATCGCCTGGGGGTCTTTCAGCACCGGGTCGGCGTCCTGCCAGCGACCGTCGGCGTAGCGTTTGTGGAAGCAATGTTCGCGCCCGGTGTGGCAGGCAATGCCGCCGGCCTGGTCCACCCGGAGCAGGATCGCGTCGTCGTCGCAATCGAGCCGGATCTCGCGCACCGACTGCACGTGGCCGGACGATTCGCCCTTCTTCCAGAGCTTGCGGCGCGAACGCGACCAGTAATGCGCGAAGCCGGTGTCGACGGTCGCGGCAAGCGCCTCGCGGTTCATCCAGGCGAGCGTGAGCACGCGGCCGCTGCGCGCCTCCTGCGCGATCGCCGGCACGAGTCCGTCCGCGTTCCAGCGGACCTGGTCGAGGTAGCTCATCGCCAATCCGTCACTCGCGGACCTCGATGCCCGCGGCCTTCATCGCCGCCTTCGCCTGCCCGATCGTGTACTCGCCGTAGTGGAAGATCGACGCCGCGAGCACCGCGTCGGCGCCGCCGGCGACGATGCCGTCCACTAGGTCGGCCAGCCGGCCGACGCCCCCCGAGGCGATCACGGGAACGTCCACCGCTTCCACCACCGCGCGCGTGAGCTTCAGGTCGAAGCCGGACCGTGCGCCGTCACGATCCATGCTGGTGAGCAGGATCTCTCCGGCGCCGCGTGCCACGACGTCGGCCGCCCAGGCCACCGCGTCGATGCCGGTGGGCGTGCGGCCGCCGTGGATGTAGACCTGCCAGGCATCCACCGCGCACTGCTTCGCGTCGATCGCCGCGACGATGCACTGCGATCCGAATCGCGCCGCGGCCTGGTCGAACAGGTCGGGATTGCCCACGCCTGCGGTGTTGATGCTCACCTTGTCGGCACCCGCGTTGAGGAGCGCGCGAATGTCGTCGACCGAGTTGACGCCACCCCCGACGGTGAGGGGAATGAACACCTGGTCGGCGACCTTCCCGATCATGTCGTAGAGCAGGCCGCGCGTCTCGATGCTGGCCCGGATGTCGAGGAACGCAAGCTCGTCCGCGCCCTGCTCGTCGTAGCGACGCGCGACCTCCACCGGGTCGCCCGCGTCGCGCAGGTTCACGAAGTTCACGCCCTTGACCACGCGGCCTTCCGCGATGTCCAGGCAGGGGATGATGCGCTTGGCGAGCATGGCGACGAACGAGCCGGGAGCGGCGCCCTAGGGCTTCCCGGCCGCCTTCTGCGCGTCCTTGAAGTCGAACGTGCCCTCGTAGAGCGCGCGTCCGGCAATCGCGCCGATGATGCCGTCGGCCTCGTGCTTCGCCAACGCCTCGATATCGGCGAGCGAGGCAATCCCCCCCGACGCGATCACCGGGGCCTTGATCGCGCGCGCGAGCCGCACGGTGGCCTCGATGTTCACGCCGGTCATCATGCCGTCGCGGCCGATGTCGGTGTAGATGATCGCCTCCACGCCGTAGTCCTCGAACTTGCGCGCGAGGTCGACGACGTCGTGGCCGGTCATCTTCGACCAGCCGTCGGTCGCGACCTTGCCGTCGCGGGCATCCAGCCCGACGATGATGTGCCCCGGGAACGCGTAGCAGGCGTCGTGCAGGAAGCCGGGGTTCTTGACGGCCGCGGTGCCGATCACCACGTAGCTGATGCCGTCGTCGAGGTAGCGCTCGATCGTGTCGAGGTCGCGGATGCCGCCGCCCAGCTGCACCGGGATCTCCTCGCCCACGACGGCGGTGATCTCCCGGATTGCGAGCTCGTTCTTCGGAACGCCGGCGACTGCGCCGTTCAGGTCGACGAGGTGCAGTCGCTTCGCGCCCTGTTCCAGCCAGTGCTGGGCCATTGCCGCGGGATCCTCGGAGAACACGGTGGCCGTGTGCATTTCCCCCTGCCTCAGGCGAACGCAGTTGCCGTCCTTGATGTCGATCGCGGGAATGATCTGCATGGCGTGGTCGTGACTTAAAGGGGTCGTACGGGGCGGCGCGGCGCGCGGTCCCCTGGAGCGTTCCGCGCCGTCAGGCGCGCCCGTCCCAGTTCACGAAATTGGCGAGGAGCTGCAGTCCGGCGCGGTGGCTCTTTTCCGGGTGGAACTGCACGGCAAAAATAGTAGCCCGCGCTATCGCGCAAGTAAACGGCGTCGGGTACTCCGTGGTGCCCGCCGTGAGCGCCGGGTCGTCCGGAACGGGATGGTAGCTGTGGGCGAAGTAGAAGCGCGACCCGTCGGCGATGCCCTGCCAGAGCGGGTGTGCCCGCGTCTGGTGCACCCGGCTCCAGCCCATGTGCGGCACCTTGAGCCGCTCGCCCCGCGCCGTGCGCATCGCCATGTCCCGGAAGCGCACGACGCGGCCCGGCAGCACGCCGAGCCCCTCGGTGGGTCCCTCCTCGCTCGCGTCGAAGAGCATCTGCAGGCCGAGGCAGATGCCCAGGAACGGGCGGTCGCCGAGCACGTCCCGCACGACGCCGGCAAGCCCGCTGTCGTGGAGGCAGCGCATGCAGTCGGGCATCGCGCTCTGTCCGGGAAGCACGACGCGCTCCGCGGCGCGGATCACCGCCGGGTCGCCGGACACGACGATCTCGCGCTCCGGCGCGACGTGCGCGAGCGCCTTCGCGACCGAGCGCAGGTTGCCCATCCCGTAGTCGACGACGGCGATCGCGCTCATGGAGACGTCCGCGGCCAGGTTCCCGACGTGCGGTTCGCCGTCAGAGGCTGCCTTTGGTCGATGGCACGACGCCCGCGGCGCGCGGGTCGCGTGCGACGGCCATCCGCAACGCCCGTCCGAAGGCCTTGAACACCGTCTCGGCCTGGTGGTGCGCGTTCTGCCCGCGCAGCCCGTCGACGTGCAGCGTGACCAGCCCGTGATTGGCGAAGCCCTGGAAGAACTCGTGCACGAGGTCGACGTCGAAGGTGCCGATCATCGCCCGCGTGAACGGCACGTGGAACTCGAGCCCCGGCCGGCCCGACAGGTCGATGACGACGCGCGCGAGTGCCTCATCGAGCGGCACGTAGGCGTGGCCGTAGCGGACGAGTCCCGCCTTGTCTCCCACCGCCTGGCGGAACGCCTGCCCCATCGTGATGCCGACGTCCTCGACCGTATGGTGCGCGTCGATGTGCAGGTCGCCCTCGGCGCGCACGGCGAGGTCGGTCATGCCGTGCCGCGCGACCTGGTCGAGCATGTGGTCGAGGAACGGCACGCCCGTGGCAAGGCTCGCGCGGCCCGAGCCATCGAGGTTCCATTCGACGGCGATGCGGGTCTCGGCGGTGTCGCGCTTCACCGATGCGGTGCGCGTGGCGGGTGCGGGAGCGATCATGGTCGGGCGGCGAGCGCGCGAAGGAGGGTGTCGTTCTCGGCAGGCGTGCCGACGGTGATCCGCAGGCAGTGCGTCGTGAGCGAGTGGTGGCCGTGCAGGTTCTTGACCAGCACGCCCCCAGCACGCAGGTCGGCAGCGACGCGCGGCGCATCCGGTACGCGCACGAGCAGGAAGTTCGCGTCGCTCGGGCAGACCGCGAAACCAGGGACCGACGCGAGCGCGCTCGCGAGCCGCGCCCGCTCGCTGCGCACCGCCGCGATCTGCGCGGCGAACACGTCGGCTGCCCCGAGAAGCACCGGCACGACCGCCTGCGTCAGCGCGTTGACGTTGTAGGGCGAGCGCACCTTGTCCATCTCGGCGATCCACGCCGGGTGGCCGATCGCGTAGCCGAGCCGCGCGCCCGCGAAGCCGATTTTCGAGAGCGTGCGCAGCACGATCAGGTTCGGGAACTCCAGCACGCGCGGAACGAGCGTCCTGTCGGCGTAATCCGCGTATGCCTCGTCGACGGCAACGACCCCGGGCGTGGCGGCGACGATCCGCTCGATCGTCCCGACCGGCACCGCGCGGCCGGTCGGATTGTTCGGGCTCGCGAGCCAGACCAGCGCGGGGCGCTCCCGCTCGATCGCGGCGAGCATCGCACGCTCGTCCAGCTGGAAGTCGTCGGCGAGCGGCACCGCGACGTAGCGCGCGCCGGCGTGCATCGCATAAGCGCGGTACATCACGAAGGTCGGGGACGGGGCGAGCACGGCCGCTGCCTCGCGCGCGACCGCGGTGGTGAGGATCTGGATCAGCTCGTCGGAACCGTTGCCGAGCATCAGCGCCGCCCCGTCGGGCAGCGGCAGCGTGCGGGCGAGCGCGGCCTTGACCGCTTCGCCGGTCCCTTCGGGGTAGCGATGGAGCGCGACGCCCGCCACCGCCTCGGCCAGGCGCGCGCGGAGCTCCGCAGGCAGCGGATGCGGACTCTCGTTCGCGTGCAGCAGCACGAAGCCCTCGGTGCTCTCGACCCGGTACGCCGACTGGGCGAGGACCTCGCGCCGCACGACCGACTGCACGCGGCGCTCAACCTCCGCGGCCGGCGCGGCGACCGGAATGGGGCGCGGGTCGTTCACGGCTTGGCGTCCGCGAGTCGCGCCTCGGCGGCGCAGGCATGGGCGACGAGACCCTCGCCGCGGGCGAGCGTCGAGGCGATCGCGCCGAGCGTGCGCGCGCCCTCCGGCGACACGCGGATCACGCTCGAGCGCTTCTGGAAGTCGTAGACGCCGAGTGGTGAGGAGAAGCGCGCGGTGCGGCCGGTGGGCAGCACGTGGTTCGGCCCCGCGCAGTAGTCGCCGAGGGGCTCGGAGGTGTGGTGGCCGACGAAGATCGCGCCGGCGTGGCGAATCAGCGGCAGCAGCGCATCGGGGTCGGCGACCGCGAGCTCGAGGTGCTCGGGCGCGACGCGGTTGGCAATCGCGCAAGCCTCCGCGAGGTCGCGCGCCTTCACCAGCGCGCCCCGGTTCGCGAACGAGGCCGCGATGATCGGTGCGCGCGGCATCGCCGCGATCCAGGCATTGGCCTCGCGCGCGACCGCCTCGATCAGTGCGGCGTCGGGCGAGACCAGGATCGCCTGCGCGAGCTCGTCGTGCTCCGCCTGCGAGAAGAGGTCGATCGCCACCCACCGCGGATTGGCGGTCGCATCGGCGATCACCAGGATCTCGGAGACGCCTGCCACCATGTCGATGCCGACGGTACCGAACACCCGGCGCTTGGCCGCGGCGACATAGGTGTTGCCCGGGCCGCAGATCTTGTCCACCGCGGGAATCGTTGCCGTGCCGTAGGCGAGCGCCGCGACCGCCTGCGCACCGCCGATCGTGAATGCGCGCGACACGCCGGCGAGATGCGCGGCCGCGAGCACCAGCGGGTTGCGCACGCCGTCCGGCGCGGGTACCACCATCACGATCTCGGCAACGCCGGCCACGTGCGCGGGAATCGCGTTCATCAGCACCGACGACGGGTAGGCGGCTTTGCCGCCGGGGACGTAGAGCCCGACGCGATCGAGCGGCGTCACGCGCTGCCCGAGCTCGGTACCGTCCGCCTCGCGAAAGCTCCACGACGACGCCTTCTGGCGCTCGTGGAAGGCACGCACTCGGGACGCCGCGGCGGCGAGCGCGACACGCTGCTCCTGCGGCAGCGCCTCGAAGGCCTCGCGCATCGCGGTCGACGAAATCTCGAGGTCGGAGACACGCTCTGCCCGCAACCTGTCGAAGCGGGCGGTGTACTCGAGCACCGCCACGTCGCCGCGCGCACGGACGTCGGCGACGATCGCTGCGACCGCGGCGTCCACCGTCGGGTCCTGGGCCGCCTCGAAGGCGGTGAGCCGATCGAACTCGGCGTCGAAGCCGGGCGCCGTCGTGTCGAGGCGGCGCAGCGACAGTGCGAGCGGCGCGTTCACGCCGACACCCTTTCTGAAGCCGGCGCGGCCACGGCCGCGGCCAGCGCATCGATCAGCGGCTTCACCGCGGCACGCTTCAGCTTCAACGACGCCGGGTTGACGACGAGGCGCGCGGTGATCGGCGCGATGTCCTCGACCGTCACCAGGTCGTTGGCCTTGAGCGTGTTGCCCGTCGACACGAGGTCGACGATCGCGTCGGCGAGGCCGACCAGCGGCGCGAGCTCCATCGAGCCGTACAGCTTGATCAGGTCGACGTGCATGCCCTTGTCGGCGAAGTGCTCGCGCGCGATGCGCACGTACTTCGAGGCGACGCGGATGCGCGCGCCGCGCTGCACGGTACCCGCCCAGTCGTAGCCGCGGCGCGTGGCGACGACGAGCCGGCAGCGGCCGATGCCGAGGTCGAGCGGCTGGTAGAGGCCCTCGCTGCCGTGCTCGAGGAGTACGTCCCTGCCGGCGACGCCCAGGTCGGCCGCGCCGTACTCGACGTAGGTCGGCACGTCCTGGGCCCGCAGGATCACGAGCGAGACCCCCGGGCGATTGGTGCCGAGGACGAGCTTGCGCGACGTCTCGGGATCCTCGGCCGGCACGATGCCGGCGCGCGCGAGGAGCGGCAGCGTTTCGTCGAGGATGCGACCCTTCGAGAGGGCGATGGCGACGCCGGGCACGGCTTCGATTCCGGTGGGAGCGGACGCAGATTCTATCAGTCCGGGGCTCCCGCTCCCGGGCGTGCGGCCCGCAGCACGGCCGCCTACTGCCGAAAGGTCGGCGCCGAGGGCGCGAGCGGCATGCCGGATGTTGCGCGCACCGGATTGATGTCCACGCCGCCCCGGCGCGTGAAGCGCGCCTCGACGCGCAGCGAACCGGGCCGGCAGGCGCGTGCGATGTCGGTGAAGATGCGCTCGACGCAGTGCTCGTGGAAGCCCGGATGCAGGCGATAGCCGAACAGGTAGGCGGCGAGCGCCGCACGGTCGAGGCGCGGGCCACGGTAGGCGATCGCGATGCTCGCGTAGTCGGGCTGGCCCGTGACGGGGCACACGGAGCGGAAGCCGTGCGTGACCAGCGTCTCGTCCATCGCGTTTGTTCCCGCACGGAGCAGTGCCGCATCGGGCGCGGCCGGGCGGGACGCCGGGGGCTCGTCGTCGATCGTCGTCCCCGCAAGATCGCGGCGCGCGTGCCTGCCCCACGCCTCGGGCAGGTCCACGCCGACGTCGATCCGCGCTCCGGTGGCCGCGGAGAGATCGCGGGCGAGCGCCTGCCGGAGGTCCTCGGGGCTCGCGAAGCTCGCGTGGTTCACCGAGGCGAGCCAGAGCTTCACGGACTTCGACTCCACGATGCGCGGCGATTCGCAAGGCACGGCGAAACTCGCGACGCCCACGCGCGGGCGCTGCTCGCGGTCCTGCCAGCCCACCTCCCACGCGGTCCAGTGGTCGGCGCCGCGGAACGGCAGCGCGCCGGACAAGCCGAGCGCGTCGCGCTGCGGCGCGCGCTCGACCGGATAGAGGAGCCCGGGGTCGTAGGCGTCCGGATAGTGCGTCGCCCGGCCGAGCGGCGAGTCGGGGATCGTGCCCACGGCTCGCCCTACTTGACGCGCCGCACCCGGGCGCCGACGCCGGCCAGCTTCTGCTCGATCCGCTCGTAGCCGCGATCGAGGTGGTAGATGCGGTCGATCGTCGTCTCGCCTTCGGCGATCAGTCCGGCGATGACGAGACACGCGGAAGCGCGCAGATCGGTGGCCATCACGGTGGCCCCGGCGAGCCCCGGAACGCCGCGCACGATCGCGGCGCTGCCCTCGACCTCGATGTCCGCGCCGAGGCGTTTCAGCTCCTGCACGTGCATCATCCGGTTCTCGAAGATCGTCTCGGTGATCACGGTCGTCCCCTGCGCCACCGTGGCCAGCGCCATCATCTGCGCCTGCATGTCGGTCGGAAAGCCCGGGAACGGCGCGGTGCGCACGTTGAACGCCGCGAGCGGTCCGTCGCGGCGCACGCGCATCGTCGTCCCGTCGACGTCGATCGTCGCGCCGGCCTCGCGCAGCTTGTCCTGCACCGCGTCGAGCGCGTCGCATGCCGCGCCCTCGAGCGTGACGTCGCCACCGGCCGCCACGACGGCGGCCGCGAACGTGCCGGTCTCGATGCGGTCCGGCATGATCCGGTGCGAGGCGCCGTGGAGCGCGTCGACACCATCGATCACGATGCGGTCGGTGCCTGCGCCCGCGATGCGCGCGCCCATCGCCACGAGACAGCGGGCGAGGTCGACCACCTCCGGCTCGCGCGCGGCGTTCTCGAGCACCGTCTGCCCCTCGGCGAGCGTCGCCGCCATCATCAGGTTCTCGGTGCCGGTCACTGTCACCACGTCGAACACGAACCGGGTGCCGACGAGACGCCGCGCCCGCGCGGCGATGTAGCCGTGCTCGAGGTCGATCTCGACGCCCATCGCCTGCAGGCCCTTCACGTGCTGGTCGACCGGCCGCAGCCCGATGGCGCAGCCGCCGGGCAGCGACACGCGCGCCTCGCCGCAGCGGGCCACGAGCGGTCCCAGCGCGAGGATCGACGCGCGCATCGTCTTCACGAGCTCGTAGGGAGCAAGCGGCCAGTCGATGCGGCCCGCGTCGAGCGTCAGCCGGTCGCCGTCGACCTGGCAAGCGACGCCCATCTGCGAGAGCAGCGTGCGCATCGTGCGCACGTCGTTCAACTGCGGGACGTTGGTGAGCAGGAGCGGCTCCGGCGCGAGCAGCGAGGCGCACAGGATCGGCAGCGCGGCGTTCTTCGCGCCCGACACGCCGATCGTGCCGGACAGGCGCGCACCGCCTTCGATGACCAGCTTGTCCATCGTGTGGGAGGGTTCTGCGCGCCGGTCAGCGCGCGGGAAAGGGAGGGCGACGGCAGGCGCCGGCGCGAAGTCGAGCTCGATCGTGTCCATGCGCCCAGCCTGACCCCGCCATCGGGTCCAGGCCGGGACGCGATCGTGTCAAACCGCGGGCGGATCGTGGCGAGGCGAAGGTCATCGCTTCACTGCTGCGACTGCGCGCGGGTCGCGGCGAACTCGGCCGGCGTCATCGTCAGCATCGAGAGCGCGTGAATCTCCTCGCGCATCCGGTCGCCGAGTACCGCGTAGACCATCTGGTGCCGTGCCACCCGGGACTTGCCCTCGAACTCGGCGCAGACGATCAGCGCCTCGAAGTGGTGGCCGTCACCGCGGACCCGGAGCTCGTCACAGGCGAGCGCTGCCGCGATCGACGCCCGGATCGAGTCGGGATTGACGGCGGGGGTTTCGTGCATGGCGAGGGCATCCGGCGAGCCGAAAGCGTCCATGGTACCGGATGCCCCGCGCGCGCCCGGCCTCCGGCGTCACGTGCGCAGTCGCCACCCGCGCCCGAGCAGCGCGAGCGTCAGCGCGGTGAGCGCGGCGCAGGAGCCCGCGACCACGGCAAGCGACAACCATGGCGAGACGTCCGAGCGGCCGAAGAAGCCGTAGCGGAACCCGTCGATCATGTAGAAGAAGGGATTGAGGTGCGAGGCGGCCTGCCAGAACGGCGGCAGCGAGTGGATCGAGTAGAACACCCCGGACAGGAACGTCGCCGGCAGGATGATGAAGTTCTGGAACGCCGCCAGCTGGTCGAACTTCTCGGCCCAGATGCCCGCGATCAGCCCGAGCGTGCCGAGGATCGCGCTGCCCAGCGCCGCGAATGCAAGCGCCCACCACGGAAACGGCATCGCGAGCACCGACGGCGCGAACCAGATCGTGACCAGGAACACGCCGAGCCCGACGACCAGGCCGCGCACCATCGCGCCCAGCACGTAGGCGGCGAAGAGCTCCCCGGGCGAGAGCGGCGGCAGCAGCACGAAGATCAGGTTGCCGGTGATCTTCGACTGGATGAGCGACGACGACGAGTTCGCGAACGCGTTCTGCAGCACCGCCATCATCACGAGGCCGGGCACGAGGAACGCGGTGTAGCCCACCGTGCCGTCGTAGACCGCGACGTGCGACTCGAGCATGTGCGCGAAGACCAGCAGGTAGAGAAGCGAGGTCAGCACGGGCGCGGCGATCGTCTGGAAGGAGACCTTCCAGAAACGCAGCAGCTCCTTGCGCAGCAGCGTGATCCAACCGGTGCCCTCGTGCGTCCGCATCAGCGTACTCCCCCGGGCGCCGCGGCGCCCTCCCCTTTCATGATGCGCAGGAACACCTGCTCGAGGTCGGTCTCGGCGAGTGCGAGCGCCTCGATCACGATGGCCTCGGCACGCAGGTCCGCGAGCAGCCGCTCGAGCTCCGCGTAGCTCGCGAGCGCGATATGGAACACCCCTGACTCGCGGCGGAAGTCGCGGCCGGACCATGCCGACGGCAGCCGGTCGGCGGTGAGCCGCGCGGTGATCCCGGCGAACCGCGACAGCAGATTCTGCGTGGTGTCGAGCGCGACGACGCGGCCGGCCTTGAGCATCGCGATGCGGCCGCACAGCGCCTCGGCCTCCTCGAGGTAGTGCGTGGTGAGGATGATCGTGTGGCCATCGCGGTTCAGCTTGCGCACGAACGCCCACAGGCTGCGCCGCAGCTCCACGTCCACGCCCGCGGTGGGTTCGTCCAGCACGATCACCGGCGGCTTGTGGACGAGCGCCTGCCCCACGAGCACGCGGCGCTTCATGCCCCCGGAGAGCGAGCGCATGTTGGCGTCCGCCTTCGCCGTGAGGTCGAGGTGGGCGAGGATCTCGTCGATCCACTCGTCGACGCCGGACAGTCCGAAGTAGCCGGCCTGGAAGCGCAGCGTCTCGCGCACGGTGAAGAACGGATCGAACACCAGCTCCTGCGGCACGACGCCGAGGGCGCGCCGCGCCTTGCGGTAGTCGGCGACGACGTCGTGGCCCATCACGCGCGCGGTACCGCGGTCGGCACGCGTCAGGCCGGCGAGGATCGAGATCAGCGTCGTCTTGCCCGCGCCGTTGGGCCCGAGCAGGCCGAAGAACTCGCCCGGCTCGACGACGAGGTCGACGCCGTCCAGCGCCTGGACGCTGCCGAAACGGCGCGTGATGCCGGACAGGGCGACGGCGGCCGCCGGCGGCGAAGTGGATTGCACGCGATCAGCCCTCCAGCAGCCGCGCCTCGGCAAGCGCGATCTCCTTCGGCCGGCCGAGCAGCACGACGACGTCGCCCGCCTCGAAGCGGAAGTCGGCTTCCGGAGGCCGCGACGGCATGCCGCGCCGGCGCACCCCCGTCACCTCGATCCAGCCGGCAAGGCCGAGCTCGGACAGCGTCCTGCCGACCGCGGCCGCGCGCTCGCCGAGCAGCACCGAATGCAGCCGCGGCTGCAGGTTCTCCGCGCCGTCGGCGGCGTCGGTCGCGCCGTGGTAGAAGCCGCGGAACAGGCTGTAGCGCTCCTCCCGGATCGCGCGGATGCGTGCCAGCACCCGGTTCAGCGGCACGCCGAGGACGAGCAGTGCGTGCGAGGCGAGCATCAGGCTGCCCTCCAGCACCTCGGGCACCACTTCGGTCGCGCCGGCCTTGACCAGCCGATCGAGGTCGGCGTCGTCGACGGTGCGCACGATGACCGGCAGATCCGGCCGCAGTGCCTGCACGTGCCCCAGGATGCGCAGGGCGGCGTGGGTGTCGGCGAACGTGACCACCACCGCGCTGGCCTTCAGCACGCCCGCGGCGATCAGCGCCTCGCGGCGTCCGGCGTCGCCGAACACCACCGATGAGCCCTCGGCCGCCGCCTCGCGCACCCGCTGCGAGTCGTTGTCGAGCGCCACGAACGCGATCTTCTCGCGCTCGAGCAGCCGGGCGAGGTTCTGGCCGCTGCGGCCGTAGCCGCACACCAGCACGTGCTCCTGGCGTGCGAGCGACGTCGAGGCGATCGCGGTGATCTGCGTCGCCCGCGCGAGCCAGTCGTTCGCGGTGAGCTTGCGCACGATCGGCTCGGCGAACTGGATGATGAGCGGCGCGGCGAGCATCGAAAGGACCATGGAGGCGAGCACGACCTGGACGAGTGCGGGCTGCAGGAGCCGCACTTCGGTCCCGAGCGCGAGCATCACCAGCGCGAGCTCGCCCGCCTGCGCGAGGTAGAAACCGGTGCGCATCGACGAGGACAGCGGCGCGCCGAAGACGCGTGCCAGCGCGACGATCAGCGCCAGCTTGAACGCCACCGGCACGCCGAGGAGCAGGAGCACGAAGGGCCACTGCTCGAGCACCAGCTCGAGGTCGAGGCCCATCCCGACGGTCACGAAGAAGAGCCCCAGCAGCACGTCGCGGAACGGCTTGATGTCCTCCTCGACCTGCATCCGGTACTCGGTCTCGGCGATCAGCATCCCGGCGAGGAACGCGCCGAGCGCCAGCGACAGCCCCACGGCCTCGGTGAGCGTCGCGAGACCGAGCGTCACCAGCAGCACGTTGATCATGAAGAGCTCGGACGAGCGCTGCCGGCCGACCAGGTGGAACCAGGCGCGCATCGGCTTCTGGCCGAAGCGCAGGATCAGGAGCAGCGCGACGGCGCCCTTGAGCGCGGCGAGCCCGAGCGCCGCGGGCAGGCTCATCGCCTCGCGCGCGAGCGCCGGAATGACGATCAGGAAGGCCACGACCGCCAGGTCCTGGAAGAGCAGGATCGCGATCACGTCGCGGCCGTGCGGCGTGGCGAGCTCCATGCGCTCGGTCAGCATTTTCGAGACGATCGCGGTCGAGCTCATCGCCAGCGCCCCGCCCAGCACGAGGCCTTCGCGCCAGCCGAAGCCGGCGAGCGGCAGCACGATGAGTCCGGCGAGCGTGGTGATGGCGACCTGGGCGAGTCCCAGCCCGAACACCGCACGCCGCATGGACACGAGCTGGGGCAGGCTGAACTCGAGCCCCAGCGAGAACATCAGGAACACGATGCCGAAATCGGCGAGGTGGCGGATCGACGCGCTGTCCTCGACCCAGCCCAGCACGTGCGGGCCGACCAGGATGCCCGCGACGAGGTAGCCCAGGATCGGCGGCAGGCGCGCGAGCCGCGCGACGACCACGACCACGACCGACGCACCGAGCAGGACGAGGATCGTGGCGAGCGTCGCGTTCATCGTCGATTCGAGCGTACGCGCGAGGCGCGTCGAAGCCACGCCAATCTAGCACGGAACCCGCGTCGTCCGTGACCGGCACCGCACGGGCCGGGCGCTATACTGCACAGGATGAACGACCGGCATCTGCCCCTGCTGCCCGTCGACGCGCCGCGCGCGCTCGCAATCGCGCGCGACGTGCTCGACACCGAGGCGCGGGCGATCGCGACGCTCGGCACCAAGCTCGGCGCGGCGTTCGTCGCCGCCGTGGGCATGGTCCTCAATTGCCACGGGCGCGTGGTCGTGTCGGGCATCGGCAAGTCGGGGCACATCGCAAGGAAGCTCGCGGCGACGCTCGCCTCCACCGGCACGCCCGCCTTCTTCGTGCACCCGGCCGAGGCCGGCCACGGCGACCTCGGCATGATCACGCCGGACGACGTGGTGATCATGCTGTCGAACTCCGGGGAGACCGACGAGCTCGTCATGCTCGCGCCGCACCTGCGCCGCGAGGGGGCGCACCTCGTCGCCATCACCGGCAACGAGCAGTCCTCGCTCGCGCAGGCCGCCGACGTGCACCTCGACGCCGCGGTCGACGCCGAGGCCTGCACGCTGGGGCTCGCCCCGACGGCGAGCACGACCGCGGCACTTGCGCTCGGCGACGCGATCGCGATCGCCGTCCTCGATGCCCGCGGGTTCTCGGCCGAGGACTTCGCCCGCTCGCATCCGGGGGGCTCGCTCGGCCGCCGGCTCCTCACCCGCGTCGAGGACGTGATGCGCAGCGGCAGCGCGGTCCCGACGGTGAGCACCTCGGCCACGCTGGCGGAGGCCGTGATCGAGATGAGCGGCAAGGGCATGGGCATGACCGCGGTCGTCGGCGGCGACGCGCGCGTCGCCGGCATCTTCACCGACGGCGACCTGCGCCGCGCGATCGAGCGCGGCGTCGACTTCCGCGTCGCGCGCGTTGCCGACCTGATGACCCGCGAGCCGCGGCGGATCGCACCCGAGCGCCTTGCGATCGACTGCGTGGAGACGATGGAGCGCGCACCCAAGGTCACCCAGTTGCTCGTCGTCGACGGCCGGGAACGGCTGGTCGGCGCGCTGCACCTGCACGACCTGTTCCGTGCGCGAGTGATCTGATGGACGCGGACATCCTGCGCCGCGCGCGGGGCGTGCGGCTCGTCACGTTCGACGTCGACGGCGTGCTGACCGACGGCCGCATCTACGTCGACGACCACGGCCGCGAGTTCAAGGCCTACCACGTCCAGGATGGCCTCGCGATGAAGATGCTCCTGCACGCGGGCATCGCGGTCGCCTGGATCACCGGCAGCAACGCGGAGTCCGTGCGCCATCGAGCGCACCTCCTCGGTGTCCACCGCGTGGCGCTCGGCGCGGAGCACAAGACGGCGCCGTGGGAGCACATCCGTGCGGAGCTCGGGGTCGCGCCCGAGGCCTGCGCGCACATGGGCGACGACCTCCCCGACGTGCCGCTCCTGGCCGCGTGCGGTCTCGCGCTCACCGTGCCGCACGCGCCCGACGCGGTGAAGCGCCACGCGCACTACGTCACGCGCCGCGACGGCGGGGCCGGCGCCGTGCGCGAGGCCACCGAGCTGATACTCGCCGCGCAATCGCGGCTCGCCGGGGCCGAGGCCGCGCACGGCGCGCCCGCCCGCGGGGGCTAAGCGCATGCGCAGCGCACGCCGTTCGCTCGATCGCGTCGCCGGCTGGCTGCCGCTGCTGCTGCTCGGGGGGCTGGCCGCCCTCACCTACTGGCTGGATGCGCAGGTGCTCGATCCCGGACCGCGCCGGGACGGCAGCGGTCGCCACGACCCGGACCTGTTCGCCGAAGGCGTGCGTGCGGTCGAGCTCGACGCCGACGGCCGGCCGACGCAGACGCTTTCGGCTGCCGTGGCGCGGCACTACCCGGATGACGGCATGATCGAGTTCGAGGGGCCGAAGCTCTCGGTGACGAGGCCCGGCCAGCCGTCGTTCACGATCGAGGCGAAGCGCGCACGGGTCTCGGGCGATCGCGAAAACGCGTACTTCGAGGGCTCGGTCCGCGCGACGCGCGAGGCGGGACCGGAGCAAGACGACGCCACGCGCATCTCGCTCGCGACCGAATTCCTGCACGTGATCCCGAAACAGGACCGGGCACAGACCGACCAGCCGGTGACGATCGAGGAGGGGCGTGGAATAATCCGCGCGACCGGCCTGATCCTCGACAACGCGTCCAAGACGCTCAAGCTCAAATCCGAGGTGCGCGGCACCATGCAGCCGAGCACCCTCGCCAGGTGACCGATGGGACCCATCCTACTTGCGCCTCTGTGCGCGCTCGCGGTGCTCGCCGCCGCGCTGGCCGCGGCGCCCGACGCCCGCGCCGAAGCCGCCGACAAGGGGAAGCCGATCAACTACTCGGCGGACTCGGGCGACGTCAACTACCAGACCAAGATCGGCAACCTCTCCGGTAACGTGGTCATCACGCAGGGCACGATGACGATCCGCGCCGACCGCATCGTGTTCAAGCAGAACGCGGACAACTCGGTGTCGGCGACGGCACACGGCAATCCGCTGTCGTTCCGGCAGAAGCGCGACGGCGTCGACGAATACTTCGAAGGCCACGCGCAGCGCGCCGAGTACGACGGCGCCAAGGAAGTGCTCGAGCTGTTCGACCGCGCGCTCCTGAAGCGCGGCCAGGACGAGATCCGCAGCAACTACATCTTCTACAACGCCAAGACCGAGCAGTTCCGCGCGGAGGGCCGCCCGGACGCCGCCGCCGCACCGCCCGAAAGCGGTCCCGGCGCGCGCGTACGCGGCGTGTTCCAGCCGAAGAGCGGCGAGGGCAACGAGGGATCGTTCCTGCCACGCCCGGGAGGCGACGGCAAGGACGCCGCGAAGGCGAAGGACGCGAAGGCCCCGGCGAAGGACGGCAAGGCCGCCGCGAAACCGCCCGAGCCGCCGCTGCCGCTCAAGCCCTCCGGCGAGCTCGCTCCGAAGGCCGCGAAGTGAGTGGCAAGTGAGCGGCGCGCGGCTTCGCGCGCACGGGGCGCCCCGATGACGACCCTCGCGGCCGGCGAGTTGCGCAAGCGGTACGGGTCGCGCACCGTCGTGCACGACGTCTCGCTCGACGTGCACGCGAGCGAGGTGGTGGGCCTGCTGGGACCGAACGGCGCCGGCAAGACCACGTGCTTCTACATGATCGTCGGGCTGGTCGCCGCGGACGGCGGGCGCATCGAGCTCGACGGCGAGGACCTGTCGCGGCTGCCGATCCACCAGCGTGCCCGGCGCGGGCTGTCCTACCTGCCGCAGGAGGCCTCGATCTTCCGCAAGCTCACCGTGGCCGAGAACGTGCGCTCGATCCTCGAGCTCTCGGAGGACGACCCGGACGCGATTGCGAACCGTCTGGACGCGCTGCTCGAGGACCTGTCGATCGCGCACCTGGCCGACGCGCCCGCGGTGTCGCTCTCCGGGGGCGAGCGACGGCGCTGCGAGATCGCCCGTGCGCTGGCGACACGGCCGCGCTTCATCCTCCTCGACGAGCCCTTCGCGGGCGTCGACCCGATCGCGGTGCTAGACATCCAGCGCATCATCGGCTTTCTCAAGGAGCGCGGTATCGGCGTGCTGATCACCGACCACAACGTCCGCGAGACGCTCGGCATCTGCGACCGGGCCTACATCATCAACGACGGCCGGGTGCTGGCCTCGGGCAAGCCGGACGAGATTGTCTATAATGAGGCGGTGAGAAAGGTCTATCTCGGCGAGCACTTCCGGCTCTAGCATCGAAGCGTTTGCTAGCCTGGGCCGGTACTGCGGCGGGCGATCGACGCTCGCCGAGGCGCGAAGACCGCAGGCCCGACAGTGAAACAGACGCTCCAGCTCAAGCTCTCCCAGCACCTCACGCTGACGCCGCAGCTCCAGCAGTCGATCCGACTGCTCCAGCTGTCGACGCTCGAGCTGAACGCCGAGGTGGAGCGGATGCTCCAGGAGAATCCGCTCCTGGAGAAGGAGGAGGCCGAGGGCGAGGAGGAGCCTCCCCAGGAGTTCCCCCTCGCCACGCGCGAGCGCCCGGCCGAGCCCGAGCACGAGTCCCGCGGCGGCGACGACGAGCCCGAGGAACGCCCGCTGGACGTCACGCAGGCGGCCGATCCGTCGGACGTCGCCGACTACACGAGCCCCGACACGGACTGGGGCGGCGGCGCCCCGCCCGACGACGACGAGTTCTACCCGCAACAGGCGGCGACCTCGTCGCTGCGCGACCACCTGCTCGAGCAGCTCTCGCTCCTCAATCTCGATGGGCGCGACCGCGAGATCGTCGGGACGCTGATCGACGCGGTCAACGAGGACGGCTACCTCACGTCGACGCTCGAGGAGATCGCGGAGATGTTCCCGGCCGATGCCGAGCTCGGCGCGGACGAACTCCGCATCGCGCTCAACTTCCTGCAGAGCTTCGAGCCGGTCGGCGTCGGCGCGCGCGACTGCAGCGAATGCCTGCGCCTGCAGTTGAAGGCGAGGCCCGAGGACACCCCGTGGCGCACCGAGGCGCTCAAGGTCGTCGACGGGCACCTGGCACTCCTCGCCAATCGCGACGTCACCAAGCTGAAGCGGCTGCTCCACACCGACGACGCAGGCGTGCGCGGCGTGCGCGACCTGGTGCGCACGCTCAACCCGCGCCCCGGCGCGTCGTTCGCGCGCGAGGAAGCGGCCTACGTCGTCCCCGACGTCATCGTGCGCAAGATCCGCGGCCAGTGGGTGGCGGCGCTGAACGACGCCGCGATGCCCAAGCTGCGGCTGAACCGCATCTACGCCGACATCCTCACCCGCAACCGGGACGCGTCGAACCAGCAGCTCACCGCGCAGCTGCAGGAGGCCAAGTGGCTGATCCGCAACGTGCAGCAGCGCTTCGACACGATCCTGCGCGTCGCCTCGGCGATCGTCGAGCGGCAGCGCCGGTTCTTCGAGCACGGCGAGGTCGCGATGCGCCCGATGGTACTGCGCGAGATCGCCGACATGCTCGAGCTGCACGAATCGACGATCTCGCGGGTGACGACGCAGAAATACATGCTGACGCCCCGCGGCACCTTCGAGCTCAAGTACTTCTTCGGCAGCCACGTCGCCACGGACACCGGGGGAGCCGCTTCGGCGACGGCCATCCGCGCGCTGATCAAGCAGCTGATCGCCGCCGAGGACCCGAAGACCCCGCTCACCGACAGCCGGATTGCCGAGGTGCTGGGCGAGCAGGGCATCCTCGTCGCCCGACGTACGATCGCCAAGTACCGGGAATCGCTGCAGATTCCACCCGTGAACCTGCGCCGTTCGCTGTGAACGGGATGCGGCCGGCCCGTCTCTTGCTCGGACGATCGAACACGTAGAAACTGAACCCGGGCGGCGCGGCCCGTGGCCCCGCGCTCGCTGTCTGCCATCCCGCCGCGCGGCAATCCGCCAGCACCCATGGAGCGCCTGATGAACCTGACCCTCACCGGACACCACCTCGACGTCACCCCGGCGATCCGCGACTACGTCGTGGCGAAGCTCGACCGCATCACCCGGCACTTCGATCACGTGATCGACGTCAACGTCGTGCTTTCGGTCGACAAGCTGGCACGCAAGGTCGAGGCGAACGTGCACGTGCGGGGGAAGGATCTGCATGCCGAGGCCGTGGACGGCGACATGTACGCCGCGATCGACCTCCTGTCCGACAAGCTCGACCGGATGGTGCTGAAGCACAAGGAGATCCGCGCGGCGCACCGCCCGGACGGGGGCGGCGTGAAGCGCCAGTCGGCGGAGAGCAGCGAGGGTAGCGGCCAATAGCCGGCGTATAATCGGCGGGCTGCGACTCAGGCGGGGTCGGCGAGCCGACACCCGCCTGTTCGTTTGGGCACGCTCCCCACACCCGCGACGCGGATGAACCAGATCGCCGAACTCCTGCCGGTCGGCAACGTCGTCCTCGATGTCGACGTACCGACCAAGGCGCGCCTCTTCGAGGCCGTCGCCGATGTCCTCGAGCGCGACACGGGACTGCCTCGTGCCACCGTCGTGGCGAGCCTCTCCGCGCGCGAGAAGCTGGGGTCGACCGGGCTCGGCCAGGGCATCGCCATCCCGCACGGCCGGCTCAAGGGACTGCCCGAAGCTCGCGGCGCCTACGTGCGCCTCGCCAATCCGATCCCCTTCGAGGCGCCGGACGGCCGCCCGGTGGCGCAGGTGTTCGTGCTGCTCGTCCCCGAGCACGCCACCGACCGCCACCTGCAGATCCTCTCCGAGCTCGCGCAGATGTTTTCGGCGCGTTCGTTCCGCGAACGGCTCGCCGCGTCGGCCACCGCCGAACAGGCGCACTCGGTGATCCGCGACTGGCAATCCGCCGACTGATCGCCGCCCCCGGGGCCCCCGACCGCGCCCATGCGTCAGGTCAGCATCGAACGCCTGTTCTCGGACAACCGGGAGCGGCTCAACCTCACCTGGCGCGCCGGCCGCCAGGGCGGCAACCGCGTGCTCGCCGGGGACACGGAGCTGAAGCCGACCATGGGACAGGTCGGCCACATGAACTTCATCCACCCGTTCCGCATCCAGATCCTCGGCGCGGCCGAGATCGCCTACCTGGCCGCGCTTGCCGAGGATGAGGTCCGCGCCGCGATCGACCGGCTCTTTGCCGGCGAGCTGATCGCGGCAGCCGTCGCGAACGGCGAGACGCCGCCGCCCTACCTCGTGCAGCGCTGCAACGCCTCGCACGTCCCGCTGCTCACGTCCCCGCAGCCGTCGCCGCACCTGGTCGACGTGTTCCGCTACTACCTCGCGCGCGTGCTCGCCGAGTCGACGACGCTGCACGGCGTGTTCCTGGACGTGCTGGAGCTCGGCGTGCTGATCACCGGTGCCTCGGCGATCGGCAAGAGCGAGTTGGCGCTCGAGCTCATCTCGCGCGGCAACGGCCTCGTCGCCGACGACATCGTCGAGCTCTATCGCATCTCCCCGGACACCGTCGAGGGCCGGTGCCCCGACGTGCTGAGGGACTTCCTCGAGGTGCGCGGCATCGGCGTGCTCAACATCCGCACGATCTTCGGCGAAACCGCGATCCGGCCGCGCAAGCTGCTGCGCCTCATCGTCCACCTCGAGGACCACAGCCACGAGAGCTTCGCCGAGCTCGACCGCCTCAAGGTCGACGCGACGTTCCAGGAGGTGCTCGGCGTGCCGATCCGCCGTGTGACGATCCCGGTGGCGGCGGGCCGCAACCTCGCCGTGCTGGTCGAGGCTGCGGTGCGCAACTTCGTGCTCAACCAGCGCGGCATCGACAGCACGAAGGAGTTCATCGACCGGCAGCAGCGACTGATGGAATCCGGCGGCGACGGCGTGCGCTAGGAACATGTGATGGACGCGATTGCCGGCAACTTCCCCGGCCGGCGGGCGGCGCGGCGATGGACCTGATCCTCATCGGCGGTGTCTCGGGCTCGGGCAAGGGCGTGGCGCTCGCCGCGCTCGAGGACTCGGGCTACTACAGCGCG
>Ga0209391_10000084_pt1 | contig 33036 bp, 26 predicted proteins | sample PPLLak3March2015_FD_187246 | JGI IMG/M metagenome (GOLD analysis project Ga0209391, IMG submission 187246) | Freshwater sediment microbial communities from Prairie Pothole Lake near Jamestown, North Dakota, USA - PPLs Lake P7 Core (1) Depth... | ecosystem: Environmental > Aquatic > Freshwater >...
TGGAAGGTGTTTTAAAAACTTCTGAGTATAACAGAACGACCCTGGCTTTAAACTTACGTCAGAATTTATTTGACAACAGCCTTAAAATGGACTTTAACATAAGAGGTTCTTTTGCCCAGGATGAGTTCGCCAATGAAGGCGCCATCGGAAACTCAGTTTCTATGGATCCAACGAAACCTATTTTCAGCGGGAATAGTCAGTATAACGGATATTGGGAATGGTTGAATAATGATGGTTCACCAAATAACCTTGCTCCCAGAAACCCGGTGGGTTTGCTTGATGCTTTTGACAGCCATGCTGCCACCAACCGATATATTGGTAATGCCAAGTTTGACTATGCTTTCTGGTTCCTTGAAGGACTGAGCATTGTAGCCAACTTTGGTTTTGACTTTTCTGAAGTAGATGGATATAACAGTACTTCAGCCACTTCTGCAAGTGGATATTACAACGGGGGATCCAATGGTGTCTATGACAGTATGAGAAGAAACACGCTGGCGGATATCTATCTGAATTATGTGCAGACCTTTAATGATGTGCACCGTTTTGATGTCATGCTGGGTCAGTCTTTTCAGGATTTTTACAGAGAGAACAGTTCCTTTAATCAGGACGGTAATGGTACGATCACTGAAAGTGAATGGGCCTCTACAAATGCCTTGTTATCTTATATGTTCCGTGCAAATTATGGTTACGACAACCGCTACTTACTTACCTTTACATACAGACGTGATGGTTCTTCAAGATTTTCTGAAGACAACAGATGGGGTAATTTCTACTCAGGAGCTCTGGCCTGGAATATAGCTGAAGAGTCATTCCTGGAGAATTCTGAAACACTTTCTACCTTAAAACTGCGTTTGGGTTATGGTGAAACAGGTCAGCAGGAAATAGGCAGTGACTTTGGATACTTACCTGTATACATGGTTGGTCAGGATAATGTAAGGTATCCTTTCGGAAACAGTTATTACAACACACTTAGACCTTCTGGTTACGACGCAAATATAAAATGGGAAGAATCTGCTACTTACAACATTGGTTTGGATTACGGATTCTTTGATGACAGGATTTTTGGTTCTATAGAATATTTTACAACAGAGTCAACAGATATTCTGAATACTGTATCTCCACCTGCAGGTTCAAATCTATCCAACAGTTTGTACACCAACATCGGTGATCTTGATAAACACGGTGTGGAATTTACCTTGAACGGAGATGTTGTTCAAAGCGAAAGTTTCAGATGGAATTTAAATTTCAATGCCACCTGGTTGGAAAATGAAATTATAAAACTGAATACGGTTGATGACCCAAGTTCACCGGGCCTCGCAACAGGAGGAATCAGTGGTGGTGTGGGTAATACCATACAAACACATAAAGTTGGATATCCTCAAAGTTCATTCCTGGTATATCAGCAGGTATATGATACTGCCGGAGATCCTATAGAAGGTGTTTATGTAGATACCAATGAAGATGGGGTATTAACAGATGCAGATAAACGTATATACCACAATCCGAACCCCGAATGGCTGCTGGGACTTTCTTCCTATATGTATTACGGAAATTGGGATCTTGGCTTCACAATGAGAGCAAGTATTGGAAACTTTGCATACAATAACGTAGCTTCTGCGAACGGAAATCAGGACAACCTGTATGATCTGGGTACAATCAGAAATGCACACGTCTCTTTGCTGGATACGAATTTCAGAAACCCGCAATATTGGTCAGATTATTATATTCAGGATGCATCCTTCCTGAAAATGGACAACATAACCCTGGGATACAATTTTGAGAATATCAAAAATGGTGATGTACGCCTGAGATTATACTCAACCATTCAAAATGTGTTCACGGTAACTGATTATGATGGTTTAGATCCGGAGATTAATGGTGGAATTGACAACAATTTCTATCCTCGTCCGCAAACCTTGTTGTTCGGATTTAATGTTAACTTTTAAAAAAATACATTGATAATGAAAGTATTTAATAAACAATTCAGACTAAGCTTAAGCATTATCGCGGTAATGCTTGGACTGGTGTTCGCTTCCTGTGAGAGTGAATTAGACAAAGAGCCTATCACGCAATTAACGGAAGATCAGGTTTTTGAAGATCCTGCTTCCTATAAGCAGTTCCTGGCAAGAGTATATGCCGGCATTTCCGTAAGCGGGCAACAGGGGCCTGCAGGTCAACCTGATATTTCAGGAATAGATGAAGGATTTTCTAACTATCTGCGTCAGTATTGGAAACATCAGGAATTAACTACTGATGAGGCAATTATCGCATGGAAAGATGGAACGATCCACGATTTACACAACCATGTTTGGACTCCTTCCAATGAGTTTGTGCGTGCCATGTATGACCGTATTTATTTTCAGGTTGGCTTGATCAACCAGTTCCTTCGCGAAACAACTCCTGAAAAATTAGATGGAAGGGGTGTGGATGCCACATTGAAAGCAGAGATCGAAGTTTTCAGAGCAGAGGCCAGATTTATGAGGGCCTGGAGTTACTGGCATGCCATTGATTTATATGGAAATATTCCATTTGTAACTGAAGCAGACCCTGTAGGAAATTTTTTCCCGGCACAAAAATCCAGAGCAGAAGTATTTCAGTTCATAGAATCAGAATTACTTGAAATAGAACCTGTATTGGTTGCGCCACGTCAGAATGAATACGGCAGAGCCGATAAGGGAGCCTGCTGGATGCTGTTGGGTAAATTGTACCTCAATGCACAGGTATATACAGGAACTGCCAAGAACACAGAAGCAATGACCTATATTAAAAAAGTCATTGAACAAGGAGGATATTCCTTAACCCCCAAATATCAGCATCTGTTTCTTGCTGATAATGATGTGAATGGTGCACAAAACGAAAATATTTTTGCTATCCGTTTCGATGGACTTAATACTATCGGTTATGGTGGAACTACCTTCCTGACACATGCCGCAGTTGGCGGAAAAATGGTAGCTAAGGATTTTGGTATCAACAGTGGCTGGGGCGGTTTGAGAACTACGAAAAATTTAGTACAGAAATTCGATGGAAAACCAGATCTTGGCTCAATCAATGCTGGCTTAGGGGCTGTATCCAACTGGGGACTGGTTGGAAATGCTACCATCAATGGCTGGGATGGACCCGATACCGAAATGCGCTCAACCGGTTCAAATACATATGCCGTGTACGCCGATTTAAAAGCTGGTGAAATGAAATTCCGCTTTAATGAAGATTGGGGAAATAATTACGGCGGATCCAACGGAAATTTAGTAAAAGACGGTCCGAATTTGGTTATTGCCACTCCCGGTATTTACTATATTACCATGAACCTTACTACACTGAAATACACCATTTCAAAATCAGGTGACAGCAGAAATATGTTCTTCACCGAAGATCAGACTCTGGAAATTGTAGATCCGTTTAATTTTGGGGATGGTTATGCTATTGCCAAGTACAAGAACCTTGATGTAAACGGAGTACAGGGTAAAGATGCTTCCGGTAACTTTGTCGATGTGGACTTTCCGATGTTCCGTTTGGCAGATGCTTATCTGATGTATGCTGAAGCCCACTTGAGAGGTGGAGGAGGAGATGTTAGTACTGCTGTAAATTACATCAATATGTTACGTCAGAGAGCTTATGGAAATTCGGCTGGAAATATTACTTCCCCCAGTTTGACTTTAAGCTTTGTACTTGACGAGCGAGCTCGTGAACTGTTCTGGGAAGGACATAGAAGAACGGACCTGATCAGATTCGGTCAGTTTTCAACTCAGGGAGTTTGGCCCTGGAAAGGTGGTGTTAAAGACGGCAAGACTTCGGAAGCTTTCAGGGATATCTATCCTATTCCTTCTTCGGATATGATTGCCAATCCGACCCTGGTTCAAAATGAGGGATATTAATTTTTAAAAAACCAAGAAATGAAACACCCACGGCTGAACTTTAACACAATGAGGGATAGTAATGGGTGTTCCATATGACCGATAAAAACAAATAAATTATATCATATGAAAGTAATTTTAAATAAAATCTTGTTTTTGCTCACGATCTCACTGATGCTGGGATCCTGTAGCGATGACGATCAGATCGTAATCAATCCGGATGCCGAAACAGTAGCGACGCTGTCAACTACTCAGGTCGTGTTGGATAAGGATGAGGTAGGAACAGATGTCCTTACCGTAACATGGACCGAACCAGATTTTGGTTACCCCGCTGCTGCGAACTATAAAATATATTTTACTAAAGCAGGTGGAGATATTGCGGATGCGGAATCTGTAAACGGAGGAAGCTCCTTTTCAAAAACATTCAAATCAGAAGAACTGAATAAGATCTTATTGAATCTTGAACTGGAACCTGATGAGGCAGCCGATGTGACTGTTGTTGTGGCAGCGATTCTGAATGACAAAACGGGCTATGGAATTTTATCTGATCCCAATACATTAAAGGCAACTCCATATGCAGATCTTCTGGATCTTTCAACTCCATGGGGACTTGTGGGTTCTGCTTACAATAACTGGGGTGCAACACCTGATGCTCCTTTCTATAAAACAGATGAAGCGGGTGTTTATGTATGCTATGTTACCCTGTTAACAGGGGAATGGAAGATCAGGAAAGATAACTCCTGGGATTTGAACTATGGCGATACGGGTGCCAATGGTACTTTAGAAGCCAATGGAGATAATATTAAGGCAACTGCCGGAACGTATAAAATCGTATTTAATGAGAATTCTTTGACTTATACGGTTACTCCTTATACGATTGGTTTGGTTGGTAGTGCTACTACAAACGGATGGGATGGACCCGATATGCCGCTGAGCTACGATTCTTACTCAGATACCTGGAGATCGCAGGTTAAACTGAAGGAAGGTGAAATCAAGTTCAGGTTAAATAATGATTGGGGAGTAAACTATGGTGATGATGGAAAGAATGGCACTTTGGAGTCTGGTGGCGCAAATATCCCTGTCACAGCCGGATATTATGACGTAGTTTTGGATTTAAATGATTTAACCTATACTTTAGAGAAAACCCTTGTATATGGTGTAGTTGGATCCGGATATAACAATTGGGGAGCAACACCTGATTATCCATTTACTCCTGATTACAGCAAAGAAGGCGTATATTATATCAAATCAATCACTCTTTTAGATGGTGAAATTAAATTCAGGGCCAACAATGACTGGGCAGTGAATTATGGAGATACTGGTCTGGATGGTAAATTAGAATCCGGAGGAGATAATATTCCGAGTAAGGCGGGTAATTACCGCATTACCATGGATTTGTCAGATCCTAATAACATGACCTATACAATAACAAAGAACTAGTGATTTTCTATTAATATTTTTGAAAGAGGCTGTTTTTAACAGCCTCTTTCTCCTTAAAACAGGTTGTACAAATGAAGAGATTTCTGCAATGTATTGCTTTCCTTGTTGTAAGTATAAGTTTTGCCCAGGTGCAAAATGTTACCTTTACAATAGTTCCACCAACTTTTAATGAAGATACCCCAATCACCATAACGGCTTCAAATGTGAATCCGAGCCTGTGGGGAGTAACGGATATCTATCTCTGGGCCTGGTCATCAAATACTGCCGGAGCCAACCAAATGGATGCGCCTAACAATGGAACCTGGGAAAATTCCAATGAAGCACAAAAAATGACCAACAATGGCAATGGCACCTATTCAATAAGTTTTGTTCCAAACACCTTCTATAACAGGACAGGTATCGGAAGTATCGGTTTTCTTGTTAAAGCCAAAAACGGGACAGGTGATAAAAAATCACAGGATTATGTTTCACAGGTGGGAACCATAGTTGTTCCGCCAGTTACCGAAGCCCCTGTTCCTGCCGGCATGAAAGACGGAATCAATTACAATGGCGCAGACAATTCCAAAGTTACCCTTGTGCTCTACGCTCCATTGAAGCAGTTCGTATATGTACTGGGAGATTTTAATAACTGGGAGACCCAGACCAGTTATTTGTTAAAAAAAGATACTGCGAAAAACAGATTTTGGATTGAATTAACAGGATTAACGCCACTACAGAACTACGGATTTCAATACCTGGTCGATGGTAAAACCAGAATAGCCGATCCGTATTCCACCACCATACTGGACGAAGCCAATGACAAGTTTATTAATTCAGTAACTTATCCCAATTTGCCACCCTATCCAACCGGAAAAGCAAGCCATGCGGTTTCTTTATTAAGAACAGGAGACGCACCTTATAATTGGCAGGTGAATAACTTTGTTAAGCCTGCAAAATCGGATCTGGTAATCTATGAACTGCTTATCCGGGATTTTGATGTACTACACAGTTTCGACGCGGTAAAATCAAGGCTGGATTACCTGCAGTCTTTGGGTATTAATGCAATTGAACTCATGCCCATTTCTGAATTTGACGGCAATGAGTCCTGGGGGTACAATCCCGCTTTTCATATGGCTCTGGATAAGTATTACGGAACACCGAACGCATTCAAACAACTGGTTGATGAATGCCATAAACGAGGCATGGCTGTTATACTGGATGTAGTTTATAACCACGCCACAGGCCAGCATCCCTTTTACCGCATGTGGAATACAGACGGTGGTGGTTATGGAGGTCTGGCCAGCGCGGACAGTCCCTTCTTCAACCCGGTAGCAACGCATTCCTATAGTGTTTTCAACGATTTTAATCACAGCAAACAGGCTACAAGGGATTATGTAAAAAGGACAACACAGTACTGGATAGAAGAATATAAAATCGATGGATTCAGGTGGGACCTCACCAAAGGATTTACACAAAACTGCACCGGCAATGACCAGAACTGTACCAATGCAACCCAGGCAGACAGGGTGGCTGTGTTAAAAGAATACGCAGATTATCAATGGGAAAAGGATCCGAATTTTTATGTGATCTTCGAACACCTGGGAACGAATGAAGAAGAGACACAATGGGTTAATTACCGTTTAAATGAAGGGAAAGGTATTCTGGTTTGGAGTAATTTGAACGGCAATTATAACGAAGCTACAATGGGTTATCATGAAAGTGGTAAATCTGATTTTTCGTGGATCTCATACATAAAGAGAGGCTGGACCGTACCAGCGAACATAGCCTATATGGAAAGTCACGATGAGGAGAGACTTATGTACAAAAACCTGACTTTTGGAAATACAAGCGGATCCTACAATACAAAAGAGCTAAATACGGCGCTGAAAAGAATGGAGCAGGCCGGCGCATTTTATTTTACTGTACCGGGCCCAAAAATGATCTGGCAGTTCGGTGAATTGGGTTATGATTTCAGTATCAACAGTTGCCCTGATGGGACAATCAACAACGATTGCCGCGTGAGCAACAAACCCATCAAATGGGAATATTACACCGATCCGAACAGAAAGGCACTTTATGACAAATGGTCAGCGATGATTAAACTAAAAGATAAGTTGTCCATTTTTAACACAGCAACTTTCACTTTGGATGTGGCAGCTGCAACGGGTCTGAAAAAAATTCAGCTCACAGATAACAGTTCAAATCCTGAGGTGCAATACATTACCATACTTGGAAATTTTGGGGTGACTACCCAATCCATTGTGCCCAATTTTCAGAAAACAGGAACATGGTACAACCTGCTCAACAGTAATTCCATCAGCGTGACCAATACTGCTGCTCCGATCAGTTTGCAGGCCGGAGAATACATTATTTATGGCAGCAGCCAGGTAACCCTGGCCAATGAGGATATTGATGATTCTGAGCTGCCTGTCATTTATCCGAATCCTGCCGATGGTAGTTTTAAAATAGGGAAACAGGCCACTAAAGTGGAGGTTTATGATATTCTGGGCAGAAAGGTGCAGCAGTTTGAAGGCAATTTCCCGGTGAACTATCAGTTTGACCTGACACCAATGAAACCGGCCATCTACCTGGTAAGAATTAAATCCGATCTGGGAAGCAGTACGCAACGTCTGGTGATCAAATAAAGGACACAAAAAGCAGCTTCTTTGAAATAACAGTAGTTCACATTAAGGATTTTATTCCAAAACAATCTTAGAAAAACAGAAGGCCCGTAACAATCTTTACGGGCCATTTTTACGTTTATTGATAAAATAATCTGTATTTTTAATTTGATTAAGAATAAAAAAACAGTCTGATGAACCTTCCCAAAATAATCAGTTTTTGCCTGCCTATGCTCCTTTTTTTATACAGTACAGTCCATTTTGGACAAGGATTCAGCAATTCCGACTTACAGCAGGTTTATGTTGATGAGAGCGGAATCCTGCGCTGGCAGGAAAACAAAAAAGAAATAAAGGGCTTTGGGGTAAATTATACCCTGCCATTTGCGCATGTTTACAGATCGGCGAAAAAGCTTGGAATCGATCCCCAAAAAGCAATCGATGAAGATGTGTATCATTTTTCAAGACTGGGTTTCGACCTGTATCGTGTGCATGTCTGGGATACGGAGATCAGTGACAGTTTGGGGAATTTACTCGACAATGAACACCTGAATACCCTGGATTACCTGCTCATGAAATTGCAGGAACGAAAGATCAACTACGTATTAACTCCAATAGCTTACTGGGGAAACGGATGGCCTGAGCCTGACGAAAAAACTCCCGGTTTTTCAGCCAGATACGGAAAAGAAGGCAGCCTGACCAATCCTGAAGCAATTAAAGCACAGGAAAGATACCTAAGCCAGTTTATGCTGCATAAGAATGCCTATACCGGAATGGTGATGAAGGATGACCCGAATCTGATTGCAATTGAGATCAGCAATGAACCACACCACAGGGGCACCGGAAGCGAAGTGACATCTTTTATTGAACGGATGGTGGAAGCTGTAAAAAAAAGCGGCTATAAAAATCCTGTTCTCTACAATATTACCCATAGTGTGCAGCTTATGGATGATTATTTCAAAGCAGGGATTAATGGAGGTACCTTTCAGTGGTACCCAACAGGCCTGGGGTATCAAAATGAACTTCAGGGAAATTTTCTGCCCAATGTTGATCAATATGAGATCCCTTTTGATCCCGTGATCAGAAAATACAAAGGAGCGAAGATCGTATACGAATTTGACGCAGCAGATATTAACCGTACTTATATTTATCCGGCCATGGCCAGGTCATTCAGAACGGCTGGAATACAGATCGCGACCCATTTTTCATACGATCCCATGTTTTTAGCCTTTGCCAACACAGAATACAATACGCATTACATGAATCTGGCATATACCCCCGGCAAGGCTTTGTCACTGATGATATGTAAAGAGATCTTTCATTCTGTTCCCTTATATAAGGACTATGGCAGTTATCCGGGAAATTCAAATTTTGATCATTTTTCGGTGAGCTATGAAAAGGACCTGGCCACACTGAACCTGCCAGAAAAATACTTTTATACCAACAATACGAATCTGCAGCCGAAAGATCTTAAAAAGCTTAGGGAAATAGCAGGCACAGGCACTTCTCCGGTCATAAAATACGCAGGTACCGGAGCCTATTTTCTGGATAAGCTTGAAAAAGGTTTTTGGAGACTGGAAGTAATGCCTGATGTATGTCTGGTTGGTAATCCCTTTGGCAAAAACAGTTTGCAGAAAGAAATTTCGGTCATTCAATGGAACAGCCGGAATATGGAAATTAAACTACCCGATCTGGGCCCGGATTTTGTGATCATTCCTCTGAATGAAGGAAATACCTATCAAACAGAAGCAATTCATGGCAAATTTGGGATTAGGCCGGGAGCCTATTTGATTCATAGTAAGGATACTAAACACAATTGGAAAGCAACCGACCCATGGAAAAACAAAAGATTGAACGAATTTCATGCCCCGGTATCATCTGTTGAAAAAACGTATCTCATGCATAAATCCAGTGAACTCGTATTTGCAGGAGAGAACTTTCGCGTTGAAGCAACGATGGTAAGTCAGGACCCTGAAGCAAAAATGCAGTTGCAGCTTACAAGCGGAAATACCTGGAAATTGCTTGACATGCACCGGGAAGAGGGCTTTCTTTACAGTACAGAAATTCCGAAGGAACTTATGGAACATGGCTTTTTAACCTATTTTATTTATGTAAAAAGCGGTCAAAAAGTGGAAACATTTCCTGCTGGTCAGGCAGGTTTGCCCTACGATTGGAATTTTACAAATAACGAACCGTATCGCGTAAAGGTTATTCGTAAAGACCAACCTGTAACTTTGTTTGATGCAGAGATGGATGCCTCTTCCCTTTCTTTCACGCGCTGGTCCGGGGAGTCAAAACTGGTTCCGGCCGACCAGTTCGGGGCATCTGAATATCAGATCAGATTCGATGAACTCTTTGTAGCCGACCCGGAAAATACTAAGGGTCCGGTAATCAACGATTACAGCATAAAATGTTATGTAAAAGAAAGGATCCGGGCCCTCGGCCCATTTTTAACCGACAGAAAAAAACTGGTGCTTACCGCGAGATCTCTGTCTGATTTACCTGAAAAAATACAGCTTACCCTGGTTGACAAACGGGGAGTGGCATACGGAACTTTACTAGAAGTAGGTCCCGATCTGAAGGATTACCAAATCCCCCTGAATCAATTGAAAGCATTGAAAACAGTGATCCTGCCCAGGCCATACCCTTCTTTTTTACCATACGATTATCAAGGCAAAGCAGGTGATCTTCGCTTGGAAGATATTGAAAGTATAATTATTTCTATAGGCCCGGACCTAAACCAAACAGATCTTAACCGACCGCATGGTTTAGGAATTGTTTCTGTTCATTTATGAGATCCGATATAACCAGAGTAGAAATTCAGATGGAAATTAAATCATTTTCAGGTTATTGATCTCCTGCTGGGTAAGTGGTCTCCACATACCCCTGGGAAGGCTTTTCTTGGTGAGTCCGGCAAAATAAACCCTGTCGAGCTTGGTTACAGCATAACCAAAATGCTCAAAAATCCTTCGGACGATCCGGTTTCTGCCGGAATGAATCTCAATACCGATCTCATTTTTTGGCTGATCATCAATATAGGAGATGGCATCTACATATACCATCTTGCCATCGAGTTCAAAATTGGCGGCAATCTTTTGCATGTCGGCCATAGCCAGTTTTTGATCCAGGGTTACGTGGTAGATCTTTTTTACCTGGTGTTTGGGGTGGGTGAGTTTTTTCGCCATTTCACCGTCATTGGTAAAAAGCAACAAACCTGTTGTTGACTTATCAAGTCGGCCAACCGGGTAGATCCTTTCCTGAGTGGCATTGGCGATCAGGTCCATAACCGTCTTTCTGCCTTTTTCATCATCCATGGTGGTGATGAAATTTTTTGGTTTATTCAATAAAATATAACGTTTGGTCTCTGGTGAAATGGTGCTGTCATCAAATTTTACCACATCACCCGGCTTAACCTGGTAACCCATTTCGGTCACGACTTCGCCATTCACGCGCACACTCCCGGCCTTGATATAAGTATCGGCCTCTCTGCGCGAACAGATCCCGGAATTGGAAATATACTTATTCAATCGCACCGTATCACTGTCTTTTTTAACAGGAACGGGTTCCGATTTTACTTTGAAATGTTTAATTTTTTCAGGGTGGGGTCTGAAATTTTTGTCTTTGCTTCTTGGGATCTCTCTGTTTCCGTGAATTTCTCTATTTCTGGCAACTTCTTTACTTTTAGGGATCTCTCTGTTTCCGTGAATTTCTCTATTTCTGGCAACTTCTTTATTTTTAGGGATCTCTCTGTTTCCGGGAATTTCTCTATTTCTGGCAACTTCTTTGCTTTTTGGGATCTCCCTGCTTTTAGGAGTCTCTTTGCTCGCTGAGAGCTCTTTACTTTTGGAAATGTCTTTTTGTGAAGACTGTGTTTTCTTTAAGGGGGTTTTTCTTTTGATCGGTGTTGGTTCTGACTTAGACTGTCGTCCTCCCGACGAGTTGTTTTTATCTTTCATGGGAAATTTAAATTTTTGCAAAAGTACAAATAGTATTCGATATCAGCAGGTTACATGGGTGATAATTTACTTGCCGGCTTCGAGCAGTTTTTGAATAATAACCGTAGTATCGATCAGCATCAAACTTAAAACCCCTACAACAATGATCACTTTAACAAGGTTGTGGAGCAGCAGATAATTTTTTTTTGAATTTGCTTTCCAGAGTACGATGAGGAAAATTGCAAACATCAAACCCGTGAAATAGAAATAGTATTTCATCATACCCATTTCAGGGTATTTCCATAGAAAATAGATCGGATCAAGGGTAAAAATGACAAGGATGGTGATTAGTAGTTTCGTAAAGTACTCGCCGTATTTGATCGGGATAGTCAGATAATTTTGAGCCAGATCCCCTTTCATGTTCTCCAGGTCTTTTACCAGTTCTTTGATCATCAGAACCAAAAACAGAAACAAGGCATGGGTAAAGATGATGGTGGAAAAATTCTTAAAATATACGAAGATGGCAAAGAAGGGCCAGAGCGCCAGCACTGAGGCTGAGATCAACCTGGTAAGCGGGTATTTTTTAAGTTTGTGGGAGTACAGCCAGATCAGAAAAATATAGACGGAAAAGAATACGGCTGCCCTCCAGGAAACAAGCAAGCCGAAGAGAACGCCAATAAAATTGAGTACGAAGTAACTGTTTAATTTTACTTTCTGACTAACTATGCTATCGATTTTGGTTTTTATAGGCTTGTTGATCACATCCTTTTTTACATCGTAAAAATTGTTTATGATGTAGCCTGCTGCAATTACACAGGTGGTCGCGAGTACAATCAGGAACAGATCCGGATTCAGCAGGGTTTCCCTCAGGGACTTGTCAGGGGCAAAAATAAAAATGGCGGCGAGGTATTGGGCCAGCACAATAATAAAAATATTGTATCCTCGCACCACCGAAAACATGCTTAACAGCTTGTGAAAAATAGAATATTTTTCAGGCTTTTTGGGAGTGTTCGCTTCGGCCATTTTTAATAAATCCATAAGGAGATGGATTTTTTAAAAACGATAAACCAGTTCCAGTTTATACGCTTTGAGAATTTCTTTTGTTTTTTCAAAGTCCTGAGTAAAACCCAGGATATATCCACCGCCCCCTGAACCGCATAATTTGAGATAATAATCATTGGTTTGAATGCCTTCTTTCCAGATCTGATGAAAATTATCAGGGATCATGGGTTTAAAGTGTTTTAATACAACCTTTGACAATTTCTTCACATTTTTATACAGCGATTTTGCATCGCCATGCAGGAAATCATGTATACACACATCTGTTATTTTGGCGAAATCTTCATCGATCATCTTTCTGAATCCTTCATTTTTCATCTTATTCATGAAAATATTCACCATAGGCTGCGTTTCACCCGTTATTTCTGAATCCAGCAAAAACACGGCGCCTTTTCCTTCTTTCTGGGAAGGAATTCCTGTTGGTTCTATATTGTCTTTGGAATTGATCAGTATGGGCAGACTCAAATAGGAATTCAAAGGATCCAATCCCGAACTTTTACCATGGAAATACGATTCCATCAGGGAGAAGATCTGTTTAAGTTTCAGCAACTTATCCCGGGTCAAATTTTCCAGAACGGTAATCTTGCCATCAGCATATTTGTCATAGATCGCTGCAACCAGCGCTCCTGAACTGCCAACACCATAACCCTGAGGGATACTGGAGTCGAAATAAAGACCCTTCTCGATATCGGCAGCCAGGGCATCCAGATTTAACTGAACACTTTCATTTTCAAGCCCTGTCAGATACCCGAGAAAACCTTTTAATTTTTGATTCGAAGCAAGGGCTTCCGGACTCATTTTTCCGCTCATTTTAAGTGCGCCCTGATAGGTGTTAAAGGGAATTGCCAGGCCTCTGGAATCCTTGATGATTCCATACTCTCCGAATAACAGGATCTTGGCGTAAAAAAGGGGTCCTCTCATAGGTAAATAAATTTATATCATAGCGATGCAAATATACAAATAACTGGAGATAAACGGTTTTCTTATCTGAACGGATAAAAATAATAAAATTTCATAGTCTTATACAAGCCGGTAAAAATATTTTTGATTATTAGGAACTGCCTTCAAAAATTTGTGCGGCACCGGGCCCTGATTCATCCATAATATACTTATTATTCTGGCAGAGCGGAGCCAGCTCACTGATTATAAAGGCCTTAACGGGCTCTGTATTCTTTTTGGGGTAAAGCACATGTACATTGGCCCCCGCATCTAGGGTGAAGCAAAGGTCTAATTGGCTTCTCTTCCGGAAGGCACGGATCTTTTCTATGATTTCCAGGGTATTGGGTTTCATCAGAATAAAGCTGGGCTGTGAGGTCAACATCATGGCATGAAGCGACAAGGCTTCGCTCTCAACAATTCTGTTAAATTCATTTAGATTACCACTGCTGAGGACGGGGAGCAATTTTTTTAAGTTTTCATTTGCCTGTTTGAATCTCTCTTCAGCGTAGGGATGGCCGATCATCAAATTATGTCCCAGGCTGCTCGATACTTCTTTTTCTCCTTCATCGACCAGTAAAATCGTGTCCTGAAAATGGTGAAAAACAGGGTGAATGTCCTCTGTAATTTTTACTCCGAAAAGGTCAGAAGATTTTTTTACACTTTCATGTTTGCCCCAAACTACGATTTCGCCTTCAATACTTCTGCAGGCACTACCTGAACCCAGCCGGGCAAGAAAAGAAGCCTTTTGTTTGAAAAATGACTCGCTCATTCCCGGATTCATTTCTTTTTCCAGACTCATGATGCACAGGGCAATAGCGCTCAAACCACTGGCGGATGAGGCGATCCCGCTGCTGTGCGGAAACGTGTTGTGCGTGTGTATGTTTATATGGTAAAAATTGAGATAGGGAACGTATTCATTTATTCTCTCAATAAATCCGGCCACTTTTGGCCGGAAAGCTTCTTTGAGGATACCATCTAAAAAGATCTCAAGCCTGCTCTCTTCAGAAACTGTTTTTTTTTCAAAACAGATCCGGGTAGCGGTATGGCTTTGGCTGAGGGTAAAGCTAAGAGAGGCATTTTTAGGGATCTGGGGCTCACTTTTTCCCCAGTATTTTACCAGAGCAATGTTACTCGGACTTTTCCAGGCATAATTTCCGGATTGAGGCAGAGACTTGCCGGAAAGACCAAACAAAAATTCACGTACAGCAGACATAAGAGAAATTTATACAAAGATAATTTTTTTAATCGACCGGTATTTAGTTTGTTTGCATTCCAATGATTTGACATGATGGAAAGAAAGATCAGACTGATCTGGGATTTTCGCGGCCCGGAGGCACAAAGAATTGCAGAGCATCACAGTGTGCATTTAAAAGAATTTGCTCTTAAAACAGATCTGGAGCATGAGCCCTGTGCAGCGGAGCAGTGTGCTGCATATCACAGCATTGCATTTATGACGGTGACCGAAGGGGATATGCATGCAGTCAGAGATGCTTTAAAACCCCACCGCGCTGAAGTTGCAGGGTAAACAAAGGTATCCGCGAAACCAAAATATTTGTTTTTTTTATTGTAAAGAATATTCTTTTTTCTATTTTTATAAAAAACTAATCACATCATGAATAACACATTAAAACTTCTGTTTGTCTCCCTGCTTTTTATTTCAGTTGCCTGCAGCAGCTCAAAAAAAGTAGCTAAAGTTGATCCTTATCTAGGAAACTGGAAGGTTACCGTGGCTGACACACCTATGGGAACAATTGAGAACACCCTGACCATTGCAAAAAATGGCGAAGGCATTTACACAGGTATCATGGCTTCAGAAGCAGGTTCTATGGATCTGAAAAACCTGGCCATCATCGAATCAAAAATGACCTCAACTTTTAATTATGATGGCATGGATTTCGAACTGAAAGGCAATTTCACCGGAAATGAATTTCTGGGAGAAGTAGTAGGCGCCGGCTATAACTTTGTTGCAAAAGGTACCAAGGTAGTAGAATAAGATCCGGAAAAGAACAGGTTTTAAACCGAAGCAATCGCTTTTGCTGCAATAAAACCACCTGTCCAGGCATTTTGAAAGTTAAAACCACCGGTCACGGCATCTATATTTAAGGTTTCACCTGCAAAATAGAGATTGCCGTGTATTTTGCTTTCAAATCGTTTGAAGTCAATTTCTTTCAAATCTACGCCTCCCGCAGTAACAAATTCTTCTTTAAAAGTAGTTTTTCCGTTGATCAAAAATAAGCTTCCGGTTATCTGACCGGCGAGTTGGGATAATTTGTCATTGGAAACTTCACCCCATCTCAGTAGCGGACTGAGATGCAACGCTTCCGTAAATTTCAGCCAGAGCCTGTTTGGGATTTGTTCAAAACCTATTTTATTGACTACCAGCTTTTTGGCCTGGATGTTTTTATTGTTTTTTAGCTGCTGAATTACAGTATCAAATGGCTCAGCAACCCAGTTCACAACAACAGATGTCTGGTAATTTTTTTCTGCGAAATAAAGTGCTGCAAGGGAAGACAACTTCAAAATGGCAGGCCCGCTCAAACCCCAGTGGGTTACCAGAACAGGGCCGGTAACAGCAAAATGGGTATCCGGGATACTTACAGTTGCTTTTGCCACCGATAAACCGGCTATGTTTTTTAACCGGTCGTCAGAGATCTTACAGGTAAACAAAGAGGGAACCGGCGCAATAATCCGGTGACCGAGGTCTTCCAGCATTTTCCAGATTTGCGGGTTGCTCCCGGAAGTGATCAGTAAACTGTCCGCCTGAAATTTCTGTTCCTCACAAAATACAGTAAAAACACCGGAGTCAATATGTATCTTATTTACTTTCTGATTCAGCATTAATTTTATACCAAGTGATCTGGCCGAGTTCAGAAGGCAGTCAATAACAGACTGAGAACTGTTAGACACTGGAAACACCCTGTTATCGGCTTCAATTTTTAGCGGAACACCCCTTTTTTCGAACCAGGCCATAGTATCACCGGTCATAAACTGATGAAAAGGGCCCAGCAATTCCTTTTCGCCCCGGGGGTAATACTTTACCAGTTCCTTCGGGTCAAAACAGGCATGGGTGATGTTACACCTTCCTCCACCTGAAACTTTTACTTTTTCAAGCACGCGGCCGCTTTTTTCCAGAATTGTGATATCGAGATCCGGATTGTTTTCCGCTAAATTGATCGCCGCAAAGAATCCGGCCGCTCCACCTCCGATGATGACAACTCTCTTGTTTTTCATTCGCCTTTTATAAGATCATGGCGCTATAGGGGAAGACAGTATCGTATCCCTTATTTTTAAAATAGGCTGGCGTATGCTCATTGCCCGTAGCCAGTATAAAATCTCCGCCCCAGGCACCCAGACTCTTGATCTGCCCGAAATAGTCGGAGAACAGTCTTTTTTGAACAGGCTCGGTTTTCAGGATTCCGGCAATAATTTCTTCATGATCACGCAAAAGATTTTCAAAATCTGCCAGGCGATCAGTGCTCAGGATCTTTTTTGTGATGGTACTGATCTCCTCAACCAGGGACTTATCATCGAATTTGCTCAGTCTGAATTTTTCGATGCCTTCTCTGCTGTTCTGTTTTTTGTTTAGATAAATAAAATACAGGTTTTCTTTAAAGCATGGGTCGAATTGTACTTTTTTTATCTGGGCTGTTCCCTCAATAAGCTGATAAGTTATGGGCTGATTGCTGTTTGCACAGGCGATGTCATAACCACTGCCTCCCATCGTTCTTCCCGAAAGAGCAAATGCATCGACTTGTGCCCAGCTGGCAATGTTATTGATCAGGGTTGAAGAACTTCCCAGGCCCCAGTCTGCCGAAAAGGAAAGCCGGGTTTCAATGGAATAGCCGGATTCGTTTTCAAGAAAACCGGGTTTGAGCAATTTGGCTTCGATCAAAATTTGCTGTAAGGTCTCAGCAATTTTTTTTTCGAAATCCTTGCGGTTTGCAAAAGAAGAGGAGAGGATCTTCAGATCAGGCAGGGAAAAAGTCATATCAGCCCATGCATTCCCGGCCACATCCAGACTTTTCCATTGCAAAATGGCTTGACTTGTTTTTTTAACATCCATATGCTGGCCAAAACGCAGGGGTTGGGCCAGGGCCAGGGCACCTTTTAAAACCAGATATTCTCCGGTGATCAAAAATTTACCATGACTATAATAAGTTTCCATAAAGAATCAATTAGGTTTCCGCCTTTCGGTTGTAAACGGGTAAAATAATAAAAGACAAACCTCCCAGTACGATAATCATCAATGTTTGTGCCGTCCAGGCGATCCAGCCAAAAGCCAGGGCAGCGCTTTCCGGAACCTGATAGAGGGTCAACGCACTGGCAACGAATACAGGAAAAGTTCCCAGTCCGCCATTGGTGAGCGCAATACTGAGCGATCCAACCACAAAACTGACGACAATTGCACTAAAGGGCAGGTTTTTTGTTTCGGGCAATGCGAAGGTGATCGCGTAGTACATCAATATATACATAGACCAAATGAACAGGGTATGAAACAAAAAAGCCCATTTTTTCTTCATACGGAAGATACTCAAAACTCCCTGGAACAAACCATAAACGAACTTCTGGATTTTCATCAAAAACGGATTGCTTGTTTTTCTAAGTAATTTGAGAAAAAGTAAACCAAAGGCGCCCATAACCAACAGAAAGATCCATTTCACCGAAGAGGATGAGGAGTCATCTTTGAACAGATAGCCCGAAATTAATTCGGTTTGTAAGATAAAGGCCAGTAAAATAATGCCCAATAGAATAATGACATCGGCCACCCGTTCGGACACGATGGTGCCAAAAGCTTTTTCAAAAGGAACTTTTTCGTACTTGGAGATCGTTGTAGCCCTGGCTATTTCACCTGCCCTCGGGATGATCATATTTAACAAATAAGCTATCAAAATGGACATCAGGCTGTTTAAAAACCTGGGTTTATAGCCCAGAGGCGACAGCATAAACTCCCAGCGGTAAGCCCTGGACATGTTGCTTAACAAACCCAATAAAAGCGACAGGCCTACCCACCAGTAATTGGCTGTTTGAAAGGAGTTCCTGATCGCAGCCATATCGGCCGGACTCAATTTTGAAACGGAATACCAGATAAGCGCTATACCGATAAGTACCGGTAAAACGTTTATCAGGAACTTTTTTAGCTTTTTATTCAAGAATTATTGCAGGGAATTTGTTTTTTCGTCAGGGAAAATAATGCTGGGTTTAAAAGTTTTGGCCTCTTCAAAAGGCATGGAAGCATATGAGATAATAATGATGATATCATCTTTAGCCACCCTTCTTGCGGCAGGTCCGTTTAAAACAATGTCGCCTGTTTTGCGCCCGCCTGTGATCACATAGGTATCAAAACGCTCTCCGTTATTTATATTTACGACATGTACTTTTTCTCCTTCAATCAGGTTGGCTGCGTCCATAAGATCTTCATCTATGGTAATGCTTCCGATATAATTCAGATTAGAATCGGTAATCTTTACTCTATGAATTTTTGACTTTAAAACCTCAATATTCATTTCACGTTTTTTTGTTGCTGCAAAGGTAATTAATTTAAGGCAATGTTATCTATGAGTCTTACGGTATCAGCAAAAACGGCAATGAAACCTCTGTATTTTTTGTCTTCCGTTTTTTTATCGGCAGGCAGCAATGTAGTTGCATCAGCGATCTCAAAATATTCGAGTTTCAGGATCTCATTGCCAAAAAATTTGTCGCTCACCATTTCTTTAATCTTTTCCAGATCATTATCGGCAAACATGGCTTTTGCTTTTTGAAGGGATTTATAAATAATAGGCGCTTCGAGTCTTTGAACCTCGGTAAGCCTTTTATTCCGGGAACTCATAGCCAGTCCGTCAGGCTCCCTGCTAATCCGGCAGCCGATAATGTTGACCGGTATTTTTTCGGTTTCCACCATTTTTTTGACGATCATGAGCTGCTGGTAGTCTTTTTCGCCAAAATATGCGTTATCTGGTTTCACTATGTCAAACAGTCTTTTTACCACTGTTCCAACGCCATCGAAATGACCCAATCTGAATTTGCCTTCCATTACAGAATCCAAACCGGCAAAATTAAATTTTTGAGAGGCAATTTTTTCGGGATACATTTCCTGAACGGAAGGAGCAAAGATCACATCACAACCCACAGAGTTCAACAGTTGTTTGTCGGACTCGAGCGTTTTTGGGTATTTCAACAGGTCCTCTGCCCTATCAAATTGTGTGGGATTAACAAAGATACTCGCAACAACCAGATCATTTTCCTTTTTAGCCCTTTCTACCAAACTCAGATGACCCCGGTGTAAGGCGCCCATTGTCGGAACAAAGCCGATCTTGGATGAACCCTTGAATTCAGACAGATATGATTGTAGCGGAAGAATCTCATTAAATAGGACCATAGGGATTGTTAAATAATGTTAATGCCAATCAAACTGAATTAAATGGGGCGAAAATTACATATATTTTTGTAATTTTGCACCATTCATAAAAGAACGATTAATGAAAGATAAGAGAATACTCTTTGTTTCTTCTGAATTAATTCCCTACTTACCAAATACAGAGGCTTCCAAAATGGCATTTGAAATACCTAAGCTTATGCAGGAGCAAGGAGCGCAGGTAAGGTTGTTCATGCCTAAATTTGGTGTAATTAACGAGAGGAGACATCAGTTGCATGAAGTGATAAGGTTGTCGGGGATGAATCTGATCATTAACGATATGGATATGCCCCTGATCATCAAGGTGGCATCGATTCCAAAAGAAAGAATGCAGGTGTATTTTATAGATAACGACGATTATTTTAAAAGAAAGGCCATCTATTCGAACGAAGACAATCTGATGTACCCGGACAATGATGAACGGGCAATATTTTTTGCAAAAGGTGTAGTCGAAACTGTTAAGAAACTGAAGTGGTCACCAGATATCGTGCATGTTTCGGGTTTGCTGGCATCCCTGGTTCCGCTGTATATCAAAGAATATTATAAGAACGATCCTTTGTTTTCAAAAAGTAAAATAGTCACTTCAGTTTATAATAAAGCTTTTGAAGGTGAGCTGGATAAGGAAAAAATGATCGAAAACATTAAATTTGATCTCCTGGGCACCGAAAAGATAAGTGAATTGGAAAAAATAACTTCAGATGCGTTGTTAAAAATTGCGATGGATTATTCAGATGCTGTTATAACGGGCAGTGAAACTGCAGGTCCTGAACTGAAAAAATACCTTGATACTGTAAAAACACCTCTCTTAAAATACCAAAAACCTGAGCAGCTCGCAGAAAGTTACGCTAACTTTTATTTAAAGCAAGTATTACAACAATAAAGATCAAATCCACTTTTTTTTATGATGAAGAACCGTTTTGGTAACATAAAACTTTTGTTTCTGTTTACATTACTCCTGGGGGTAATAGTATCTTGTGAAAGGGATATCGAAAATGTTGGGGTTGACCTGATAAATAACAACAGATTTGGTATTGGAGATACATTATTTGACGTAGTGTCCTACACCATTCCGGTAGACTCATCCAGAGTTGATAACAATAAATTTACTGCACAGCCCGGTTATTTGTTTGGGGTAAACAGAAACCCGAACTTCGGAGTGTTAAAAAGCAGCTTTTCTACACAATTGCTTTTGCCGGCAGAAGGAGTAGATTTTGGTGATAATGCCATCATAGATCTGGTTGTACTGAATATTCCCTACTATTCAAAAAAAGACACTGTACAATACGCGAAAGACCCTGTAACAGGAGCACTCATACTTGACAAGGAAGGTAAACCGATCGTGACACCCAGTTTTGAGTTGGATTCTATCTATGGAAACCAGGATCTGGAGTATCAGCTCAGGATCTCGGAACTGACTACATTTTTGAATACCCTGGATCCCAATGACCCTACTAAATCCAAAACCTATTATTCCAACCGGAAATACAATACCGGAAGTGAATTATTCAGCGGCAGTTTTAAGCCAAACAGAAATGATACGGTTCTTTATGTAAAGAGGGTGCATTTGGATGGGAACATGAATACGGTGGATGATATAGACACAGTGAAAACCGAAACCGCCAGTCCTTCGATGAAATTTGTCCTTGACAGCCAGTTCTTTAAAACTCATTTTATCGATCAGCAGGAAGCGCCATTTTTTGATAATTTCAATAGTTTTGTGCGGTATTTCAGGGGAATCAATATAGAGCCCATGAGTTCTGACGGGTCTTTGATGAATTTTCCTGCCAGCACCGGCAGCATGACAATTTATTACACGTTCGAAGAAGTAAAGGATGAACCGGCAGATAAGGATCTCAATTACAACGGGATCAAAGGAGAAAAAGGTGTACTCGTTAGAACAAAGGCCGACCTGCAATTTAGTTTTGGCGGGGTAAGGGTTGGTTCCTATACCCGGGATTACGGTGGAACACCTGCGGGAATAGCCATTGCCAATCCGAATAGGATCGAAGGTGAAGCGAGATTATATGTTCAGGGAGCCGCCGGATCCAATGCTATTATTGAGCTGTTCACACCTGAAACACTCGAGAATATCAGAAGCAGCAATGTTCTGATCAATGAAGCCAATCTGACCCTCTATGTGGATGCATCTATGCAGAGCGGGAAATTGCCGGATCAGTTATACCTGTATAAATATCCTCAAAATTCAATTATCAGTGATCTGCAAAGTGGCGGATTTGAAATATTTGACGGCAGACTGCAATATGATAAAGATGGTGAGCCTGAAAAGTATAAGTTCAGAATCACTAAATATCTGACAAAACTTCTGGAAGATGACAGTGTAACTGAAGCAAAACTGGCCTTAAAGGCCTACCATAATACCGATGATCCGTTTATTTCACAGGACACAATAGTCGCAGATTACAGCTGGATCCCAAAAGGAGTTGTGCTGCATGGAAACAGAACTTTGAGCCAAGAAAAAAGACTTAGAATTGAAATATATTACTCAAAATAACGTTGATAGGGTGTTATTCTAGTATGAACTAATCAAAAATCTTAAAGCTGTGTGTGGAATTACAGGTTATATTGGCTACAGAGAGGCATATCCCATTATCATTAATGGCTTGAAGCGCCTTGAATATCGAGGTTATGACAGTGCCGGCGTCATGCTGTTCGACGGCAATAAGATCAATGTTTCAAAAACCAAGGGCAAGGTATCTTCACTGGAAGAAAAAGTGAGTAAGGAGATGAGTGCTGACGGCTTTGTTGGCATCGGCCACACCAGATGGGCCACCCACGGTGTCCCCAATGATGTAAATTCGCATCCGCATGTGTCAAATTCCGGAAACCTGGTCATTGTACACAATGGTATCATTGAAAATTACGATTCTATCAAAAAAGAGCTGATCACCCGGGGATTTACCTTTAAGAGTGATACAGATACCGAAGTTTTGGTCAATTTGATCGAAGAGATAATGAATCAGAATGACATCAAACTTGGCAAAGCAGTACAAATTGCATTAAATCAGGTCGTTGGTGCCTACGCGATCGCTGTGTTCGACCGGTCAAAACCCGATGAGATCATAGTAGCCAAATTGGGCAGCCCGATCGCCATTGGCGTGGGTAAGGATTTTAAGGAGTTTTTTGTGGCCTCAGATGCCTCCCCTTTTATAGAATATACAAAGGATGCCATTTATCTTGACGACGAAGAAATGGCTATTATCAAAGTCGGTAGGGAAGTCAAGGTAAGGAGGATCAATGATGACATGTATGTCGATGCAAAAATTCACGCCCTACAGTTAAATCTGGAACAAATAGAAAAGGGAGGTTATGAGCATTTTATGCTTAAAGAGATCCATGAACAACCCCGCGCTATTACGGATGCTTTCAGGGGAAGAATCCTCAGAGATGAGGGCATCATAAAGATGTCTGGCGTGGAGGACAACATGAAGAAACTGCTCAACGCAGAACGGATCATAATTGTGGCCTGTGGTACTTCCTGGCATGCAGGTCTGGTTGCGGAATATATGTTTGAAGAATTTGCCCGTATTCCGGTTGAGGTGGAATATGCTTCTGAGTTCAGGTACAGGAATCCGGTGATTACGGAAAAGGATGTATTGATCGCAATTTCACAGAGTGGTGAAACGGCAGATACTTTGGCTGCAATCAAACTGGCCAAATCCAAAGGAGCTTTCGTATTTGGAGTTTGTAATGTGGTCGGTTCATCCATAGCCAGAGAAACAGATGCGGGAGCCTATACGCACGCAGGTCCTGAGATAGGAGTTGCTTCAACGAAGGCCTTTACTACGCAGATAACCGTATTGGCCCTGATAGCACTGAGATTGGCTAGGGCAAGGGGTACTATTTCCAGTTCTAAATTCAGGCTGTATTTGCAGGAAATTGAAATGATTCCCAAAAAGATAGAAAAATTACTGGAGGTCGATCAAAAAGTAAAATATATTGCCGGAGTTTATAAAGATGCACCCAACTGTTTGTACCTGGGGCGTGGTTTTAATTTTCCCGTGGCTTTGGAAGGAGCATTAAAACTGAAAGAAATCTCTTATATACACGCTGAAGGATATCCGGCTGCAGAAATGAAACACGGCCCTATTGCGCTGATCGATGATAATATGCCGGTGGTTGTAATTGCTACAAAAGCAGAACATTACGACAAAGTAGTGAGCAATATACAAGAAATCCTTTCAAGAAAAGGTAAGATCATTGCTATTGTTACAGAAGGTGATACGGTAGTAAAAGGAATGGCTGATCATGTTATCGAAATACCTGATGTGGAGGAAGCATTCTCACCGTTGTTAACCACAATACCCTTACAACTGTTGGCTTATCATATCGCGGTGATGAGGGGATGCAATGTGGATCAGCCAAGAAACCTGGCGAAATCTGTTACGGTAGAGTAGGTCTTACTGCTGTTAAGACAAACCTGTTTTTGCGGTGTTCTATAACAGAGTAAAAAAATAAAAAGGGTTATTGTGTGAAACAATAACCCTTTTTTAAAAGCATATAACTATGCAAACTGGGTATAAAGGATGATTTGTATTTATAATTATCAATCAGCACCATCTTCACGGGCCCTTTCTACGGCATAATCCCCAATAACCTTACCATGATTAGCTCCCATGGTGCAGTCTATGCGGTAATGAATTAAACCAAATACCCGTGAATCAGAAGCCTCCCCGGCATATTCTAGAAATATTGTTTCCTTTTCCGGGAAAAATGCAGACAATACCGTTGCTGCAGCAAAAGAAAAAGTAGAGTGACCTGAAGTATAGCTCGGAAAATTGGGAAGTCCAACAGAGGTTTTCAATCCAAATTGCTGAGGTCGGGGACTATAGTAAAAGTATTTGGTATCCCAGCAAGCAATTCCTGCGTCCATCAGGGCAGTGCCAACATAAGCGAACAACCTGGCCATGCGTATTTCATTAAATTCTGAATCGACACCGGCGCTTGCAGCATAACGGTGCCAATGTCCTGGTGGAGTAAAAGAGCCCGGTCCGTCAGCCCAATAATTTGCTATTGCAGCCTGCTTTCTGCTTTGGTTTTTCTGGATATTTTTTAATTCATCCATATCCTTCTTGAATTCTGGGGAACCTTCCAGATAGGGCATCGGCGGCCGGATCGATTCCAGCCTGATTCTGTCGAAATTCCAGGTTTTTACAGCACCATAGTTTGGCAACATAGGTGGCCGGGCAGGGGATTCCTGACTTATCCATGGATTAACCATCCCTAACGATCTGGCATGATCTATCATACCAGCCGTTAAGCTCTGATTATTTGAAGATCCCATGCCATCTGCTTTTGCACGGGCCATCACTTTGGCTGCTACTCCTGCTCCTATTTTTTTACCTGCGTCAATATCCGAGGAAACAGTCATGCCAGCCCAAACAGGTACCTGCATGCATTCTTCCAGTTTGGATCTCAGAAATGGCTCTTCTCCCGGGAACATGGCTAACAATACAACATAACTGGCCTGAGCCACAACCGCATCTTCTGAGGGATAGGCCGGCAGATCAGACGGGGGCAACAGTGGCTTAATGGAAGTGTCCACCTGAAATGGAGCCTTTCGGTTAAATTGATATTTATAATGCCATGCGCTGACCAGGGCATCGTATTGGGCAACACTTAAATAGGCGAGTGCACGGGCCGTGTAAGGTGGATTTGCAAAAGGGAATTTGGGGTCAGCCAAAGGGTTTGCCGCGTCAGGAACCGGATACAACCCTTCTGCATTGGAGGCAGGAGGAATATTATATCTGGCAGATAGTTCCCGGGCTATTTCATTCCATCTCAGCACAGAACCTGCTCCCCAATAGCGAATGAGTGCTTTTTGATCACCAGAGAGATTGGGTATAACGGTATTCTTTATCGAATCCAATTCTGATAAATACGCTGCATCTGTTACCGGTACAGGTTTGTTGATCACTATCTCATCAGGGCCGGTCAGTACAAACGTTTTCCAGGTCCCTGCGGTTTCGTCAAGAGAGGTTGGTGCGTAGGGAAGGACCTCAATTTCATCAATTTCTTTACTGCAGGAAAACAAACCGATGACAAATAAAAAAGTTAGGATATAGTATTTCATTTCAGTTTAATTTAGGATAGAGAGGTTAAACAAATAGAGCAACCCAACAGAAAATGTTGTGGCCTGGCCCGCATTTAAGCCATCAACAACATAGGCCAGTTTTGCGTTCACACCTATATTTTTGGGTTGGTATTTTCCATAAACACCCACTTGGGTCATTTTCATGTCGTTGGTCAAATAAGGCATATCATTCCTGCGGATTGCATCACCGGAAGTACAGGAAAAGTTCTCTGCAAAGAGCTCCAGCTGATTATCTTTTTTCAGATATCCAAGCCGAAATGAAGTTTCAATGGCATCCGGTACCGGCACTTCATTCGAGTAAGTCAGGTCATCGCCATTCAAATAGGCATCCCTGTCAACTTCTACATTACCTCTTAAATGATAGGCAAAGGAGCCGTTCACGTAAAAATGCGATGGATGATTATAGCTCAGAATGGCCCTGCTTGTTAACACGGTTGAGCCATACCCAATGGATAATGGCATAAAATCCGGAACATAATCAGTCATGGGGATGGATACACCCATTGTGATATGGCCTGCCAGGCCCTTGTATGAAAAGGGTTTAACTTTTAACCAAAAGGACACATCCTGAAAACCTTCCTGACCTAATAAATTCCCTTCACTGGCATGCGTTTTCACATACGGCACTACAGCAATAAAGTTGAACTTTTTTGTGATACCATATGAGATCATTGCGGTCATGGATTCTGAAGTCAGTTTACCAATATTCTGGTTCTCGCGTTTTAAAGAATTCTCCCAATAATCAGTCCAGGAAGAATTACCGTAAACAATAGCTGCACAGGTTAAATTTTTATTCATATAAATGGCATCATGCGGCATCTGTGCCAATGACTTGAGCGATAACAAAAATGTTAGGCACACCAAAACGATATATATTTTCATTTTTAGAGTTTTTAGTTAGAATTTGTGTAAAAAGTAAAATACCAATGGTTGAAAGAAATCAGCTTTCAACACATCAGTTCAATTCACTTCAATCATTGCCAGGCTCTTGGCAAGAAACCAGACAAATAAGAATAAACTAACTAAATGAATTCCGGAGGAGGGGAATTGGGAGCTGTAGCTTCGTTTTTGACAGGTACAGTTGGGTTTTTGTGGAAAGAGATAGGTACGATATCAGCCAAACTTTTCAAATTTATATCAAAGAAAGGCTGCATATAGTCTTTGACAAAATTATTAAAATCGATTTTACCCGAATTTTTGTGTCCTTCCTGAGCCATTGAAGCAGCCCATTTTTTAATGGTTTTTTCCAGATTATTTTTTTGATTATCAGACACATAAACAACTGTTAGCGTATCTTTTGAATATTTTTGTTTAATGATCCTGAAATATTCGCCATCTTTCTCAAACAAGGAATTTATTTCTTTAAAATCCTGATCATCATTTGCATAATGAAGAGAGATTGGAATTTTCAGCGTTTTTTGATTTAAAATTTCCTGGTCTCCATAAATTTTTTCTGCCCAATTTTTCTCTATATGGCTGTTCACAGAAAAATATACCACATAGTATCCAAAATTGTAAAGGATAAAGCAAGTTAAAAGCAGAAAAGAAATGGCCTTTTTCAAACGTAAATTGAAATTTTTCGCAATATAATAAATTACTATTAGAAATTGAATTTTGCATTTTGCACAATTTTAATTTTCAGAATTTTTATATATTTACATAATAATCAAGCTAAAACTTAATATGATGAGTGTAAAAAACTATAATATCGATGGAAAATACAACGACACTTTTGAAGAATACCATGAAAACGGACAATGTTTCAGAAGAGGGACGTATTTAAACGGCAAAAAACACGGAGATTATATCGAATTTTTTGACAATGGCAAGATTAGTCTTAAATGTACCTTTGTTAATGGAGTAGAAGAGGGTCCTGTTGAACAATATACTGAAGAGGGAGAATTGGAATTTCAAGGTGTTTTTAAAAACGGTGAAATTGTTTAGCTTCATTTTCCATTAAAAGCATTCATCGTATTTTGAAGTCCGGCCATACCAAAAGATGTAACAGCCTCACCCATTTTTTCGAGTCTTTCGGGCAGAAGTTTATTTTCGTCATCTGACCATTCGCCCAGCACATGGTCAACCTGTTGTCCTTTTTTAAAGGTATCTCCAACACCAAAGCGCAGGCGGGCATAATTTTGTGATTGCAATACATCCTGAATATTTTGAAGACCGTTATGCCCTCCGGAACTTCCATTACCCTTTATACGTATGGTACCAAAAGGCAGGTTGAGGTCATCGGTCAGAACAAACAGGTTCTCGGGTAAGAGCTTTTCTTTTTCCAGCCAGTATTTAACTGCTTTTCCACTGAGATTCATGTAGGTCGAGGGCTTAAGCAAAAGAAAAGTTCTCCCTTTTACCTGGTATTGGGCAAGGTCCCCCAGCTTTTTGGCCTCGAAATGAACACCGGACTTGGCTGCGAGACTGTCTAAAACAGAAAAGCCTATATTGTGTCTGGTATTTTTATAGGTTTCACCAGTATTGCCTAAGCCAACGATTAAGAATTTTTTCATTGATTCTGTACCTGTTTCTTTCCGAACAATCAGATTTCTAAATTTACTAAGAAAACCCATATGCTATATATAAAAAAAGCTTTTCGAATACCGAAAAGCTTTTATGATTTGCCGAATAAAAAAACTATTCTGTAGCTTCTTCTTCTTCTTCTGCGCCCTCAGCTCCGGCGACCGCTGTACGCGACATTCTCACCTGAGCAACAATTAGATTGTCAGGATGTAGTATGGTATACTCCTTATTTCTTAATGAAGCCAGTTCGATCTTTTCACCGAGTTTCAGTTTGGTAATATCAACGCTGATCACATCAGGTAAATTGGCAGGTAAAGCTTTTACCTTTAACTTTCTGTTTGGGAAACGCAGAATACCACCGGCTCTTACACCGATTGAATTTCCTACTAATTTTACCGGAATGTTCATGGTAACTTCTTTGTCCTTAAATAACTGAAAGAAGTCAACATGGTTGATTCTGTCCGATACAGGATGAAACTGTATATCCTGTAAAACGGCTTCTAACTTTTCGCCACTTTCAAGTTCAATCGATGCGGTGTACACATTTGGAGTGTAAACCAGGCCTTTGAACTCCGTTTCATCTGCTGCAAAGTGCAATGGCTTTTCTCCTCCGTATAAAACGCAAGGAACCTTTCCAGCATTACGTAGGGCCTTGGTAGCTACCTTGCCCACGCTTTCTCTTTTAGATCCTTTGATCGTAATTGATTTCATTGTTTATATTTATTTAAATTAAAAATTGATCGCCAATGGACTGGTTGTTTTGAACACTTTTCATCACACTGGCAAATAAAGGGGCGCAAGTTACAACTTTTATTTTAGAACTTGTACGTTTTAATGGGATAGAATCGGTAATTATTAGTTCAACAAGCGGAGAATTCTCAATTTTTTCATAGGCATTGCTCGACAGGATGCCGTGTGTTGCAAGTGCACGAACACTCAATGCACCCCGCTCCATCATAAGTTCTGCCGCTTTTGCCAGTGTACCTGCGGTATCAACCATATCATCCACAATGATCACATTTCTGTTTTTTACCTCTCCGATAAGCTCCATATATTCGATTACGTTCGCCTTTTTTCTTTGTTTATAACAGATGACTACTTCGCAGTCGAGAAATTTAGAATAGGCATAAGCGCGTTTGGATCCCCCCATATCCGGAGAGGCAATGGTGATATTATCCAGATTAAGGCTTCTCAGGTAGGGTACAAAGATGGTTGATGCATATAAATGGTCGACAGGTACCTCGAAGAAGCCCTGGATCTGGTCGGCATGCAGATCCATTGTAATGATGCGTGTGGCCCCGGCACTCATCAGTAACTTAGCTACCATTTTAGCTGCAATGGGAACCCTTGGCTTGTCTTTTCTGTCTTGTCTTGCCCAGCCATAATAAGGCATAACGGCTGTGATATGACGTGCCGAGGACCTCTTGGCCGCATCGATCATCAGCAAGAGTTCCATTAAATTTTCAGTTGGCGGAAAAGTAGAACCAATCAGGAAGATTCTTCTTCCCCGAATGGTTTCTTCAAAAGAGATCTGGAATTCCCCATCACTGAAAATGTTCTTATTTATTTTTCCCATTCCCAAGCCATAGGAATCCGCTATGTCTTTGGCTAAAGCTGTGCTTTGTGAGCAGGCAAATATTTTTGGTTCCGGCTGTTTAATTTTCATTGTAAATTATTGATATTTAGTATTTTAAAAAAAATAACGCGTTGAAGGCGAAGTTACATAAATTATTTTAATGGTATCTAAACTATAAAGAAAATATTTGAGGTTATCGGCTCAGCCGAAATTATTGGTTAGCGCAAACGCGCAAAGAAAATAGGGTAGTAACATTGTTGTTCAATGAAAGGATTAAACACCAGATTTTTTGATCTTTGCTTTGCAATCTTCATTTAATTGCTATATTTGCCAACGTAAAAAAATGAAGCTTTGGTGGCGGAATTGGTAGACCTGTCTGCCGACAGGCAAGCGCGCTAAAGGAATGTTGAATAAAGAAGTACCAGTATATTATAGGATAAATTAAATTGCCTTGGTGGCGGAATTGGTAGACGCGCTGGATTCAAAATCCAGTGATAGCAATATCGTGCGGGTTCGATTCCCGCCCAAGGTACAAAAACCTGACCTAAACGTCGGGTTTTTTTGTTTAATGATCTGTTTTATTCTGAAAAATTTATTTAATTCGCAATAATTTGATACAGAAATACATGTCTTTTGTTTTTTTATCAGTAAGTATTTACTAAATTTAACACTACTAACAATTAATTATAAGGAAATGGAATTTATCGTGAATTATTTGCCCTTGTTTGGCATATTGGGTTTGCTATTTGTTTTTTTTAAGAGCCGATGGATTTCCAGCCAGGAAGTTGGGACTGAAAGAATGGCCAGAATAGCAAAAAACATTGCTGATGGGGCCATGTCATTTTTAAAGGCCGAATACAAAATACTCGCTATTTTTATTGTTGCAGTGGCAATTATGCTTTATTTCAAAGGCCATTCCGAGGTGGGGTCCAGCGGTATGGTTGCCGTTTCTTTTATAGTTGGCGCCATTTGTTCTGCACTTGCGGGATTTATTGGCATGGTTGTCGCCACCAAAGCTAATGTTCGCACTACCCAGGCAGCGAGAACTTCACTGGGAAAAGCACTTGAAGTAGCCTTTGCAGGAGGTTCTGTAATGGGCCTTGGTGTTGTAGGTCTTGGTGTGCTGGGCCTGAGCAGTTTGTTTATGATCTACCAGAATATATGGCCGGGCGCTGATAATGTATCACTGGTTCTTAATGTACTTTCAGGATTTTCTCTGGGGGCTTCATCCATCGCTTTGTTTGCCCGTGTAGGTGGCGGAATTTATACCAAAGCGGCCGATGTGGGAGCTGACCTTGTAGGGAAAGTAGAGGCAGGGATACCGGAAGACCACCCATTGAACCCAGCTACAATTGCCGATAATGTAGGTGATAATGTAGGAGATGTAGCCGGTATGGGGGCAGATTTATTCGAATCGTATGTAGGCTCTATCGTTGGTACCATGGTTTTGGGCAGTTTGCTGATTACCCCGGGGTTTGATGGATTAGGTGCCGTATATTTGCCGCTTACACTTGCTGCTATGGGAATCATCATGTCCATTGTAGGTACTTTTTTTGTAAAAGTAAAAGATGGAGGAAGTCCACATCAGGCACTGAATCTCGGAGAATTCGGTTCAGGATTCCTGATGATCGTCGCTTCTTATTTTATTATTCAGGCCATGATACCCGAAACATTGGAAGGACTTCCTTTCGGAGCGAATGGTGTTTTCTTCGCTACCCTGGCAGGACTGATCGCCGGATTCTTTGTAGGAAAAGTAACTGAATATTATACCGGAACCGGAACAAGGCCGGTTAAATCGATCGTTAAACAATCCGAAACAGGATCTGCTACGAACATCATCGCCGGCCTGGGAGTAGGGATGATGTCAACAGCCATTCCAATTTTATTGATAGCAGTGGCAATTATTGTATCCCATTACTATGCAGGAATGTACGGAATAGCCATAGCCGCAGTTGGTATGCTGGCAAATACGGGAATACAACTCGCGGTTGACGCCTATGGGCCTATTTCAGACAATGCCGGTGGAATAGCAGAAATGGCTGAACTGCCCCATGAAGTCAGGGAAAGAACCGATAAACTGGATGCTGTTGGCAATACTACGGCAGCCATAGGTAAAGGTTTTGCCATCGCTTCGGCTGCGCTGACCGCACTCGCCTTGTTTGCAGCTTTTATGAATACGGCAAATGTAAAATCCATTGATGTATCCAAACCGGATATCATGGCCGGATTATTCATAGGAGGTATGCTGCCATTTTTGTTTTCGGCTTTATCGATGAACGCAGTTGGAAGGGCAGCCATGTCTATGATCCAGGAAGTAAGAAGACAATTCAAAGACATTCCACAGCTTTCTGCAGCTCTGGAGATCATGAGAAAATATGATTCTGATATGTCGAAAGCCTCTGTTGAGGACAGAAAAATATTTGATGCAGCCGATGGTTATGCCGATTATAAGAAATGCGTGGAGATCTCCACCAAAGCTTCAATCAGAGAAATGGTACTGCCAGGATTACTCGCATTACTCGTACCTGTTGCAGTGGGTTTTATAGGAGGAGCCCAGATGCTGGGTGGTTTACTTGCCGGTGTTACAGTTAC
>Ga0209391_10000085_pt1 | contig 33013 bp, 33 predicted proteins | sample PPLLak3March2015_FD_187246 | JGI IMG/M metagenome (GOLD analysis project Ga0209391, IMG submission 187246) | Freshwater sediment microbial communities from Prairie Pothole Lake near Jamestown, North Dakota, USA - PPLs Lake P7 Core (1) Depth... | ecosystem: Environmental > Aquatic > Freshwater >...
CGAAACCGGTCGCCCCCGGTGTGGGAGCCAGTGTAGGGGCAGGGGGCGGAATTGCAAGGGCGCCGTCGTCGGGTCGGCCAAAACGGTGCGTGAACGAGAGCCCCGTTCGCTAGCGGCGGTGGGCCTTCATGACGCGGGATTTCTCGCGCTGCCAGTCGCGGTCCTTCTCGGTCGCACGCTTGTCGTGCGACTGCTTGCCTTTCGCGAGGCCGATCTCGAGCTTCACCTTGCCGTGCTTCCAGTACAGCTTGAGCGGCACGATGGTGTGGCCCTTGCGCTCCACCGCGCCCAGGAGCCGGTCGAGTTCCCGGCGGTGCAGCAGCAGCTTGCGCGTGCGCGTGGGGTCCGCGACGACGTGGGTCGAGGTGGTCTTGAGCGGCGAAATGTGCGCCCCGATCAGCCACGCCTCGCCGTTCTTGACGAGCACGTAGCCCTCGGTGATCTGCGCCTTGCCGGCCCGCAGGCTCTTCACCTCCCAGCCCTGCAGCGCCATCCCCGCCTCGAGGTTCTCCTCGATGAAATACTCGAACCGCGCGCGCTTGTTGAGCGCGATCGGGGGAGGCGCGGAGTCCTTTGTTTTGCTGGGCGCGGCCATGGCGGCTCGACGGGAGTGCGGTCGCGCATTCTACCCGTCCCGAATACACTTGCGCCGCGATCAGGGAGCCCCGATGGCCATTCGAGAGATCCGCCGCAACGCGCTCGTCACCTTCAGCCCGGAGCAGATGTTCGATTTGGTGATCGACGTCGAGCGCTACCCGGAATTCCTGCCGTGGGTGGCGACCGCCGAACTGCACGAGAAATCGGATCGCGACCTGCTGGCCAGCATGGAGATGCAGCGCGGCGGCATGCGCGAGCGCTTCACCACCCGCAACGAGTTCGCGCGCCCGGGCTTCATGGACATGCAGCTCGTGCGGGGACCGTTCCAGGTGCTCGACGGCCGCTGGACGTTCGCAGCGATTGCCGACGCCGGCACGCGCATCGAACTCGCGATGCGTTTCGAGTTCGCAAATCCGGTCGTTTCGCTGCTGTTCGGCAAGGCCTTCGAGCAGAGCTGCAACACGCTGATCGACGCGTTCATCGCACGGGCGCGGGCGCTTCATGGCCCAAGAGCCTGAACCGACCGTCGTCGAGGTCGTCTACGCCTTGCCGACCCGCCAGCGACTCGTGCGCGTACCGCTCGCCGAGGGCATGACGGCCTTGGAGGCGGTACGGGCGTCCGGATTGCTCACGGAATTTCCCGAGCTCGACGCGACCTCGATTGCGCTCGGCATCTACGGCCGCCGGGTCGACGCAGCGCAGCTGCTGCGCGCGGACGACCGCGTCGAGATCTATCGGCCGCTGCACCTCGATCCGCGCATCGCGCGCCGGCAGGCGGCTGAGTCGGACGTCGTGCGGCGGCGAACCCGCGTTCGGTCGTCCTGAACCAAGGCCGCACGACCGGCGCTCGATCGGATCGCTCAGGCGCCGTTCGGGGGGGCGCCGTCTGAGGGCAGGGGATCGACGGGTGGCGTGGGCGGCTCGACGGCCGGTGCGGTCGCATCGATCGGCGGCTTCTGCCAGAAGCGCCACGACGCCGGCCGCTCGGGCCCGGGCGGCCGCGGCAGGGCGACTTTTTCCACGGTCGTCACCTTGTCGTCCTCGAAGCGGACGATGAAATGCGCGGTGTCGACCTGGCGGTCGCGGCCGTAGGTTCGGCGATACACGTAGTCCCAGCGATGGGGCGCGAACGGGTCCGAGACCATCGGCGTTCCGAGCAGGTAGCGCACCTGGCTGCGGGACATGCCGACCGTCACCTGCTCCACGTCCGTCAGCGTCAGCAGGTTGCCCTGCTGGATGTCGGGACGGTACACGCAGCCCGCCGTGGCGACGGCCAGCAGCAGCGCGAGGGCGACGGCGATGGAAGGTCGGGGGCGTGCGTCCGATGGGCTCATGATGTCTGGAGTTGCCGGCGCGCGCCGGACATAATGCGGGCGCATGATACAGCAACCGCGAACTCCTCGCGGTCGCTCCGGGACGGGCAATACGTGGACCACGTGGAACCTTCGCAACTTCGACGCGCCGGCCTCAAGGTCACCGTGCCACGGCTCAAGATCCTCGAGATCCTGGCCGTCAACCCGGCGCGCCACATGAGCGCCGAGGACGTCTATCGGCGCCTGCTCGAGTCCAACGAGGACATCGGCCTCGCCACGGTCTACCGCGTGCTGACCCAGTTCGAGTCGGCCGGCCTCGTGACCAGGCATCACTTCGAGGGCGGGACCGCGGTGTTCGAGCTCGACCAGGGCGAGCACCACGACCACATCGTCTGCGAGGACTGCGGGCGGGTCGAGGAGTTTGCCGACGCGGGGATCGAAGAGCGGCAGCGCGAGATCGCCGGGCGGCACGGTTTCGAGCTCACGGACCACGCGCTGACTTTGCGCGGGCGCTGCGTGCGCGAGCGTTGTCCGTACCGCTCGAAGCAGGCCTAGGCACGCGCGGCGGCGCCTGAGCCGCTGATTCCAGCATTTCCCGGGCATGGTCGCGGGTGCGCGTGGTGATCCGGGCACCGCCCAGCATGCGCGCGACTTCCTCGATCCGCTCCGCCCCCTCGAGCGAGTGCACCGCGGTCTGCGTCGCGTCGCCCGTCGTCCGCTTGGAGACGCGAAGCTGCCGGTCGGCTTGCGCGGCGACCTGGGCCAGGTGGGTCACGCACAGCACCTGGCGGGACACCGCGAGTGCCTTCAGCTGGCGGCCGACCATCTCGGCCACCGCGCCGCCGACCCCCGCATCCACCTCGTCGAAGATCAGGCAGGGCAGGTGTGTCGCGTTGAGCGTCGCGACCTGCAGCGCGAGGCTGATCCGGGACAGCTCGCCGCCCGACGCCACCTTCGCGAGCGGGCGGGGCGGCTGGCCCGGGTTGGCGCTCACCAGGAACTCGATGTCGTCCGTGCCGTGCTCGCCGCACTCGGCGCGCTCGCGAGCCTCGAGCCGGGTTGAGAAGACGCCGCCTGGCATGCCGAGCGCCTGCATCAACGCCGTGACACGCTCGTCCAGCGTCGCGGCGGCGCTGCGACGTGCGGCCGCCAGCCGGGCCGCGGCACGGTCCCGTTCCACGCGGGCCGCCGACAGCCGCCGTTCGAGTTCCGCCAGGTTCACGGCGCCGGCGCGCAATTCCTGCAGCTCGTCTGCGAGACGCTCGCGAACCCCGGGCAGCGCTGCCGTGTCGACCCGGTGCTTGCGCGCCGCATCCTCGAGTGCGGCGAGCCGCGACTCGATCTGCTCCTGGCGCGCCGGGTCGGCCTCGAGCGACTCGCCATAGCGGCGCAGCGTCGTCACGGCCTCGCGGCAGGCGATGGCGGCCTCCTCGATCAGCCGCTCGGTTCCGGCGAGCGCGGCATCGAGCGTCGACAGCTGGCGCAGCACCGACTGGGCCCGGCCGAGCGCCGCAGTCACGTCCCCGGCGTCCCCGGCCAAAAGGCCCTCCACCTGCGCCGTGCCTTCGGCCAGCTTGCCGAGCGCGGCCATGCGCCGCCGCTCCTCGGCGAGACGGCGCGGTTCGTCGGCCTGCGGGTCGAGGGCCTCGAGCTCCGCGACGTAGTGCTCGAGCAGCTCGAGGCGACGCTCGCGATCGCGGCCACGTTCCTCGAACGCGGTGCGCTCGAGGTCGAGTGCCTTCCAGGCGCGGAATGCCTCGCGCATGGCGGCCACGTCCGGCTGCAGGCCGCCGCTGCCGTCCAGCAACTCGCGCTGGTAACTGCGCTTCGAGAGGGACTGGAACTCGAGCTGACCGTGCACGTCCACGAGCAGCTCGCCGAGCCCGCGCAGCGACTGCACCGGCATGGCCTGGCCGTTGACGTAGGCGCGGCCGCGACCGTCCGCGGCGACGGTCCGTCGCAGCAGCACTTCGCCGTCGTGCCCGATCTGCTGTTCGTCGAGCCAGGCGAGCGCCGGCGGGTTCGTGGACACGTCGAAGCTCGCGGTCACCTCGGCACGCTCGGCACCGTGACGGACGGCGCCGCTGTCCGCGCGACCGCCCACCGCGAGCAGCAGCGCGTCCACGAGGATCGACTTGCCGGCGCCGGTCTCGCCGGTCAGCGCGGTGAACCCGGTCCCGAGTTCGACCTCGACGGCTTCGACGATCGCGAAATCGCGAATCTGCAGGTGGGACAGCATTGCGCGCCTCAGGCGATCGGCGGCTGGCCGTCGCGAACGCCGCGGCCCCAGTGCAGCTTGGAGCGCAGGATCCGGTAGTAGTCGTGTCCGGGCGGGTGCAGCAGGGTTGCCCGGACGGGCGCTCGCGCCACGCGCAGGCGCTCGCCCGGCTCGAGCTCGCTCAGGACCATGCCGTCGCAGACGACCATGGCGCGCGTTTCGTGCCGGTCGGCGATTTCGATCTCGATGATGCTGTCCGCGCCGACCACGATGGGACGGTCGGAGAGCGTGTGCGGGCAGATCGGGACCAGGACGATCGCGGCGAGGCTCGGGTGCACGATCGGTCCGCCGCAGGACAGCGCGTAGGCCGTGGAGCCGGTGGACGTGGAAATGATGAAGCCGTCGCCGCCGTGGGTGTTGACGTAGGCGCCGTCGAGCCACGTGCGCAGGTCGAGCATGCGGCCGGACTCGCCCTTGGCGACCACGACGTCGTTGAGCGCCACGCAGCTCAGGCGCCGGTCCGCCGCGCGCAGGCTCGCTTCGAGCAGCATGCGGGTCTCGGACTGGCAGCGCCCCTCGAGGGCGTCGTCCACGCTCTCGAGCATGCGGTCCGGACCGATGTCGGCGAGAAAGCCCAGCCGTCCACGATTGACGCCGAGGACCGGCACGTCACAGGCGGCGGCCATGCGCGCCGCGTGCAGCATCGTTCCGTCGCCGCCGACCGCAACCAGCAGGTCGGCTCCCTGCGCGAGTTCCGGCTCCGGGACGAGCGTGATCGGCAGCGGGCCGAAATCGAGAGCGGCCGAGGCAACGGCCCGTACCTGGCGGCCCCGTTCGAGCAGGTGGCGGGCGAGTGTGAGCATCGCCTCGGTGACCCGCGGGTCAGAGGCGCGGCCCGCGAGGGCAATGGTCGAAAACGAAACGTGCCCCGTGTCCATCGGTGGCTGGTCTTTTAGCACGGGGCTGTCGTGCCGGGCCAGCGCGCAATCCAGCGCATCGCGCCGAAAATACCCGGCTTGACTTCGTCTCGAAGCGGTTGAGATTCTGTGCGGCATGCGCACCACAACCTTCGCCTGCACCGGTGTCTGCGCAAATGGCGCGTGACTTCGCCGACGAGAGCCTGAACGAACGGGCCCAGCACCTGCTGCGGGTGCTCGTTGAGAGCTACATCCGCGAGGGCCAGCCGGTGGGATCGCGGACGCTGTCGCGCGACTCGGGGCTGAACCTCAGTGCCGCCACCGTTCGCAACGTCATGGCCGACCTGGAGGAGTACGGCTTCGTCACCTCGCCGCACACCTCGGCCGGCCGCGTGCCGACGGACAAGGGCTACCGATTCTTCGTGGACACGCTGCTGGCCCAGCGCCGCTCCGGGGCGGAGGACAACGTCATCGAAGAGCTGCAGCGTCGGCTCGAGGACGAGCACGACCGCGACCCGAAGGCGCTGGTCGCGGTCGCCTCGCAGGTGCTGTCCTCGATCACGCACCTCGCCGGGGTGGTCACGATTCCGCGCCAGCCGCACCAGTCGCTGAGCCAGATCGAGTTCCTGCCGCTGTCGGACAACCGGGTGCTGGCCGTCATGGTGGTCAACGGCCGCGACGTGCAGAACCGCATCGTCCAGCTCGACCGCTACTACACGGCCGAGGAACTGCGGCGTGCCGCCAACTTCCTCAACCAGCAGTTCGCCGGCAAGGAGCTGCGCCAGGTCCGCGAGGACCTTGTCGGCGAGTTGAAGCAGACCGGGGAGCGCCTGAACCAACTCATGCTGGACGCGATCCGGGTGGCACAGCAGATGCTGGGCGAGGGCGCCAAGGACGCCCCGGAGTACGTGATCGCGGGCGAGACCAACCTGATGGAGTTCGCCGAGCTGTCGAACGTCGAGAAGCTCCGGCGCCTGTTCGAGGCCTTCACGGCCCGGCGCGACATCCTCAACCTGCTCGACCTGAGCCTGCGGGCCGAGGGCGTTCAGATCTTCATCGGCCAGGAGTCGGGCTACCAGATTCTCGACAACTGCAGCCTCGTCACGGCCCCGTACACCCTCGACAACGAGACGGTGGGCGTGCTCGGCGTCATCGGTCCGACACGCATGGCCTACGAGCGCGTGATCCCGATCGTGGACGTAACGGCACGGCTGCTCGGGTCGGCCTTGAATTCCCGCCGCTAGGCCCCAGATTTTCCTCTGGTTGCGTGTTCACGGCCGCCCAAGGCCGCGGCGGCGTGACCTCAAGCAATCCCAGGCAGCCCAAATGACGACCCCAAACGACTCTGAAGGCACCCTTCCGGCGCAGCAGTCCGCCGCCGCCGGCCCCGGCAGCCTCGAGGCCGAGCTGCTCGAGGCGCAGGCCACGGCGCAGGAGCACTGGAACAGTTACCTGCGCGCGGTCGCGGAGACCGAAAACGTCCGCAAGCGGGCCCATCGCGACGTCGAATCCGCGAGCCGCTACGCGATCGAGCGCTTCGCGGGCGACCTGCTCGAGGCACGCGACAGCCTCGAGCTCGGCCTCGCGGTCGGGCCGGGCGCCGACCCGGCGCGGCTGTTCGAGGGCATGGAGGCGACCCTGCGACTCGTCGACCGGGCGTTCGAGAAGGCAGGCCTGCAACGGGTGGACCCCGCGGGCGAGGCCTTCAACCCCGAGTTCCACGAGGCGATGGCGACCCAGCCGAGCGCGGACCAGCCCCCGGGCACCGTGCTCGCCGTGGTCCAGAAAGGCTACCTGCTCAACGGCCGGCTGCTGCGCCCGGCCCGGGTGCTCGTGTCCCGGGAACCCGACAAGCCCGCGGGCTGACTTGAATCCCACCCCGCCGGCCCCCAACTAGGCGGTCAACGTATTCCTGACCTGACGGAGCCCCTTTCATGGCAAGAGTCATCGGCATCGACTTAGGCACCACCAACTCCTGCGTCGCGATCATGGACGGCGGCAAGCCGCGGGTGATCGAGAACAGCGAGGGCGACCGCACCACCCCCTCGATCGTCGCCTTCACCAAGGACGACGAGGTCCTGGTCGGCCAGTCGGCCAAGCGCCAGGCGGTCACCAACCCGCAGAACACCCTGTACGCGATCAAGCGCCTGATCGGCCGCCGCTACGACGACAAGGTCGTGCAGAAGGACGTCGAGATGGTGCCCTACAAGATCGTCAAGGCCGACAACGGCGACGCATGGGTCGAGGTGCACGGCAAGAAGATGGCGCCGCCCGAGATCGCGGCGCGCGTCCTCATGAAGATGAAGAAGACCGCGGAGGACTTCCTCGGCGAGCCGGTCACCGAGGCCGTGATCACGGTGCCCGCGTACTTCAACGACTCGCAGCGCCAGGCCACGAAGGACGCGGGCCAGATCGCGGGCCTGACCGTCAAGCGCATCATCAACGAGCCCACCGCCGCGGCACTGGCCTACGGCCTCGACAAGTCGGGGGGCGATCGTAAGGTCGCGGTCTACGACCTCGGCGGCGGCACCTTCGACATCTCGATCATCGAGTTCGCCGACGTGGACGGCGAGCGCCAGTTCGAGGTGCTCGCCACCAACGGCGACACCTTCCTCGGCGGCGAGGACTTCGACAAGCGCGTCATCGACTACCTGGCGGCCGAGTTCCAGAAGGAGTCGGGCGTGGACGTGCGGCGCGATCCGCTCGCCATGCAGCGCCTCAAGGAAGCCGCCGAGAAGGCCAAGATCGAGCTCTCCTCCAGCCAGCAGACCGAAGTCAACCTGCCGTACATCACGGCCGATGCCTCGGGCCCGAAGCACCTCGCGATGAAGCTCACCCGCGCGAAGCTCGAGTCGCTGGTCGAGGACCTCGTGCAGAAGACCATCGAGCCCTGCCGCATCGCGGTCAAGGACGCCGGACTGTCCATGAACGACGTCGCCGAGGTGATCCTCGTGGGCGGCCAGACGCGCATGCCGCTGGTGCAGAAGGTCGTCAAGGACTTCTTCGGCAAGGAGCCGCGCAAGGACGTGAATCCCGACGAGGCCGTGGCGGTCGGTGCCGCGGTGCAGGCGGGCGTGCTCACCGGCGAGGTGAAGGACGTGCTGCTGCTCGACGTCACCCCGCTGTCGCTCGGCATCGAGACGCTCGGCGGCGTGATGACCAAGCTGATCGAGAAGAACACCACCATCCCCACCAAGGCGACCCAGGTGTTTTCGACGGCCGACGACAATCAGACGGCCGTCACCATCCACGTCTTGCAGGGCGAACGCGACCGCGCCGGCGACAACAAGTCGCTCGGCCGCTTTGACCTCTCGGACATCCCGCCGGCGCCCCGCGGCATGCCGCAGGTCGAGGTCACCTTCGACATCGACGCGAACGGCATCCTCAACGTGTCGGCCAAGGACAAGGCCACTGCCAAGGAGCAGAAGATCGTCATCAAGGCCTCGAGCGGCCTGACTGACGAGGAGATCAAGCGCATGGTGCGTGACGCCGAGGCGCACGCCGAGGAGGACAAGAAGTTCCGCGAGCTGGCCGAGACGCGCAACCGCGCCGACGCGCTGCTGCACGCCACCGAGAAGGCGCTGAAGGACCTCGGCGACAAGGTCTCGCCGGAGGACCGCGCCAAGACCGAGTCGGCGCTGTCCGACCTGCGGGCCGTGCTCAAGGGCGACGACAAGGACGTGATCGAGACCAAGGCTCGCGCCGTGGCGGAGGCCTCGGCGGCCATCGCGCAACAGGCCTACGCGAGCCAGCAGTCGGCGGGCGCTGGCGGCCCAGGCCCCGGCGCCGGCACGGGCAGCGGCACGGGCGGCAAGGACGACGTGCTCGACGCGGAATTCGAGGAAGTGAAGGACAAGGACGGCAAGGCCTCCTGATCGGCCACGCGTTATGCTCGATTGACTGACCGGCCGCCGCGGGGAACCCGAACCCCGCGGCGGTCTTTCGTTCCAGACCCGCTCCGGACACCGCATGGCGAAGCGTGATTACTACCAGGTCCTCGACGTGCCGCGCACGGCGGCTGAGGCCGATATCAAGAAGGCCTACCGCCGCCTCGCCATGAAGTACCACCCGGACCGCAATCCGGGGGACCACGAGGCGGAGGGGAAGTTCAAGGAGGCCAAAGAGGCCTACGAGGTCCTCTCCGACACCCAGAAGCGCGCCGCCTACGACCAGTTCGGTCACGCCGGCGTGGACGGCATGCGCGGCGGGGGCGGTGGGGCGGGATTCGACCCCCGCGACGCTTTCGGGGACATCTTCGGCGACGTATTCGGCGACATCTTCGGCGGCGGCCGGCGCGGCCGCTCCCAGGTCTACCGCGGGGCGGACCTGCGCTACGAACTCGAGCTCGACCTCGAGCAGGCCGTGTTCGGCGACACCGCCAGCATCGAGTTCGCGACGCTCGCGGAATGCGGCGAGTGCAAGGGCAGCGGCGCCGCCAAGGGCTCGAAGCCGGTGTCCTGCGAGACCTGCCGGGGCGCCGGGCAGGTGCGAATGCAGCAGGGCTTCTTCACCGTGCAGCAGACCTGTCCGCGCTGCAACGGCCGTGGCCAGGTCGTGAGCGATCCGTGCGTCGCGTGCCGCGGCCAGGGCCGGCAGCGCAAGCAGAAGACGCTCTCGGTCAAGGTGCCGGCGGGCGTGGACACCGGCGACCGCATCCGCCTGTCAGGCGAGGGCGAGGCCGGGCGCAACGGCGGGCCGACCGGCGATCTCTACGTCGAGGTCCGTGTCCGCGAGCACCCGATTTTCGAACGCGACGGCAGCCACCTGTCCTGCGAGGTCCCGGTGAGCTTCGCGCGCGCCGCCCTCGGCGGCAGCGTCGAGGTGCCGACGCTCGACGGCACGGCGACCATCAAGGTACCGCCGGAGACCCAGTCCGGACGCGTGTTCAGGCTGCGGGAGAAGGGCATCAAGCCCGTGCGCGGCGGCCCGACCGGTGACCTGTTCTGCCGCGTCGTCGTCGAGACGCCGGTCCACCTGACCCGGGACCAGAAGGAACTGCTGCAGAAATTCGAGGAGTCGCTGCAGCAGGACGCGAGGCGGCATCACCCGCGTGAGGACTCGTGGCTCGACGGCGTCAAGCGATTCTTCAAGAGCCTCGGCGAGTGAACCAAAGAGTGCTGACATGCTGAACGTCGCACTGCTCGGTGCCTCCGGACGAATGGGCCGGACCCTCGTTCCGCTGCTGGTCGCTAGCGGAGACCTGCGGCTGAGCGGGGCACTTGCGGCGGCTGGCGATGCTGCAGTCGGCCATGACGCGGGCGTACTCGCGGGGACCGGGCCGCTCGAAGTGGGCATCACGGCGGACGTGGACCGGGCGCTCACGGGCGCCGGGGTCGCCATCGATTTCACCCTGCCGGTGCCCTCGCTCGAGCACGCCCGCCGCTGCCGGGCCCGATCGCTGCCACTGGTGATCGGGACCACGGGCCACGACGAGGCGGCTCGCAAGGTGCTTGCCGAGATCGCCGAGTCGATCCCGGTCGTGCTTGCGCCGAACATGAGCCTCGGGGTGAACCTGCTCTTCAAGCTCGCCGAGCTCGCGGCCCGTGCCCTCGGTGCCGAATACGACGCCGAGATCGTCGAGGCGCACCACCGGCACAAGGTGGACGCCCCCAGCGGGACCGCACTCGGGCTCGGACGGGCCGTGGCGAGTGGTCGCGGCACCACGCTCGAGCAGGTGGCGCTGCCGTCCCACCAGGGGTCGAGCGGGCCGCGGCCGAGCGGGGGGATCGGCTTTGCCGTGCTGCGCGGAGGCGACATCGTCGGCGACCACCGTCTGATCTTCGCGGGGCCGGGTGAGCGCATTGAACTCGCGCACCATGCCGAGGACCGGTCGGGCTTCGCGCGCGGTGCGCTCGTGGCGGCCCGGTGGGTGGTCGGCCGCCGTCCCGGGTTGTACTCGATGATGGACGTGCTCGGCCTTTAGCGTCGCCCGGTTTTCGCGTGGCGCAGGCGTTCGCCCTCGCGTAAACTTCTGAACTTAGCCTGTGGAGCCAGACACGACCGGGGTGAGCCAGCGCTCATCCTCGGCGGCCGGCGCACGCGCGAAATGCGCCCGCATGACGTTTGCGGGACGGTGGACCGGAGGAGGCGACCTTGACGACACCCGCGGTTCTGGCGCTCGAGGACGGCACCGTGTTTCGTGGCGTTTCCATCGGTGCCGCGGGCACCGCGACCGGCGAGGTGGTCTTCAACACCGCCATGACGGGCTACCAGGAGATCCTCACCGACCCGTCCTACTCGCGCCAGATCGTCACCCTGACCTATCCGCACATCGGCAACACCGGCACGAACCCCGACGACCTCGAGTCGAACTCGATCCATGCGGCCGGCCTCGTGGTCCGCGACCTGCCGCTGCTGCACTCGAGCTGGCGGGCGACCGAGTCGCTGCCGGAGTTCCTGGTGCGTGGCGGCGTGGTCGCAATCGCGGAGATCGACACGCGCAAGCTGACGCGCATCCTCCGGGAGAAGGGCGCGCAGGCCGGGTGCATCGCGAGCGGCGAGGCGGCGTCGCGTCCGGATCTCGCGCGCGAGGCGGCACGGCGCTTTCCGGGACTCAAGGGCATGGACCTCGCCAAGGTGGTCTCGGTCCGGCGGCCGTTCCAGTGGAACGAGGGCACCAACTGGGCGCTGGAGCGCGGGCCCCGGCGTCGTCCGGGACAGCGGCTGCACGTGGTCGCCTATGACTTCGGCATCAAGCGCAACATCCTGCGCCTGCTGGCCGATCACGGCTGCCGCATGACCGTCGTGCCGGCGCAGACGCCGGCCGACGAAGTCCTCGGGCTCGACCCGGACGGCGTGTTCCTCTCCAACGGGCCCGGCGATCCGGAGCCGTGCGACTACGCGATCGCGGCGATCCGTCAATTCCTCGAGTCGGGTGTGCCGCTGTTCGGCATCTGCCTCGGTCACCAGTTGCTCGGGCTGGCGAGCGGTGCGCGCACCGTGAAGATGAAGTTTGGCCACCACGGGGCGAATCATCCGGTGATCGATCTCGACTCCGGACGCGTCTTCATCTCGAGCCAGAATCACGGGTTCGCCGTGGACGAGGCCACGCTGCCGCCGAATGTCCGGGCCACCCACCGCTCGCTGTTCGACGGCTCGCTGCAGGGCATCGCCTGCACCGACCGGCCCGCCTTCGGATTCCAGGGCCACCCCGAGGCGAGCCCGGGACCCCGCGACCTCGCGCCGCTGTTCTCGCGGTTCGTGGAGTCCATGCTGCGCAAGGGCGCGATGCCCGTGCGTCAGCCGGCCTGACCCCGGAACGCACGCCGCCATGCCCAAGCGCACAGACCTGCAGAGCATCCTGATCATCGGCGCCGGCCCGATCGTGATCGGCCAGGCTTGCGAGTTCGACTACTCGGGCGCGCAGGCCTGCAAGGCGCTGCGCGAGGAAGGCTACCGGGTCGTCCTGGTGAACTCCAACCCGGCCACGATCATGACCGACCCCGAGATGGCGGACGCCACTTACATCGAGCCGGTCAACTGGCGAACGGTCGCGCGCATCATCGAGAAGGAGCGCCCCGATGCGCTGCTGCCCACGATGGGCGGCCAGACCGCACTCAACTGCGCGCTCGACCTCGTCCGCGAGGGCGTGCTCGAGAAGTTCGGCGTCGAGCTGATCGCGGCCTCGCGCGAGGCGATCGATATGGCGGAGGACCGCGAGCAGTTCCGCAACGCCATGCGCGACATCGGCCTCGAGTGCCCGCGCTCGCGCGTGGCGCACAGCATGGAGGAGGCGCTCGCCATCCAGGCGGAGATCGGATTCCCGACGGTCATCCGGCCTTCCTTCACGCTCGGCGGCACGGGCGGCGGCATCGCCTACAACCGCGAGGAGTTCGAGCAGATCGTGGCGCGCGGCCTCGACGCCTCGCCCACCAGCGAAGTGCTGCTGGAGGAGTCGGTGCTCGGCTGGAAGGAATTCGAGATGGAGGTCGTTCGCGACAAGAACGACAACTGCATCATCATCTGCGCCATCGAGAACCTCGACCCGATGGGCGTGCACACGGGCGACTCGATCACCGTGGCGCCGGCGCAGACGCTGACCGACAAGGAATACCAGATCATGCGCGATGCCTCGATCGCGGTGCTGCGCAAGATCGGGGTGGAATGCGGCGGCTCGAACGTGCAGTTCGCGGTCAGCCCGACCGACGGGCGCCTGCTCGTGATCGAGATGAACCCGCGCGTGTCGCGCTCCTCGGCGCTCGCGTCCAAGGCCACGGGTTTCCCGATCGCCAAGGTCGCCGCCAAGCTCGCGGTGGGTTACACGCTCGATGAGCTGCGCAACGAGATCACCGGCGGGGCGACCCCGGCCTCGTTCGAGCCCGCCATCGACTACGTCGTCACCAAGATCCCGCGCTTCACCTTCGAGAAGTTCCCCGGCGCCAACGACCGGCTCACGACGCAGATGAAGTCGGTGGGCGAGGTGATGGCGATCGGGCGGACGTTCCAGGAGTCGCTGCAGAAGGCGCTGCGCGGCCTCGAGACCGGGATCGACGGGCTGACGCCGGTAGTGTCGCTGCCGCTCGGCGACGAGGGCATGCGCGCCCTGCTCGAGGAGTTGCGGATGCCGGGACCGCATCGCCTGCGCTACGTGGCCGACGCGCTGCGCGCCGGCCTGTCGGCCGAGGAAGTGCACCGCACGTCGCGCATCGACCCGTGGTTCCTCGCCCAGGTCGAGGACCTGGTCCGGGAGGAGGGCGTCGTCGCCCGCGAGGGGGCCGCATCGCTCGACGCGGGCCGGCTGCGCGCGCTGAAGCGCAAGGGATTCGCCGACAGCCGCCTCGCAAAGCTGTGCGGCACGACGGAGCAGGCGATCCGCGAGCGTCGCCACGGGTTCGGAGTGCGGCCCGTATTCAAGCGCGTGGATACCTGCGCGGCGGAGTTCGCCACCTCGACTGCCTACCTGTACTCGACCTACGAGGAGGAGTGCGAGGCGGCCCCCAGCGACCGGCGCAAGATCGTCATCCTCGGCGGCGGGCCGAACCGCATCGGCCAGGGCATCGAGTTCGATTACTGCTGCGTGCACGCGGCGCTTGCCCTGCGCGAGGACGGCTTCGAGACCATCATGGTCAACTGCAACCCCGAGACGGTGTCGACCGACTACGACACGTCGGACCGGCTGTATTTCGAGCCGCTCACGTTCGAGGACGTGATGGAGGTCCTGCACGTCGAGCAGCCGTTCGGCGTGATCGTGCAGTACGGGGGGCAGACGCCGCTCAAGCTCGCCAAGGCGCTCGGGGCGGCGGGCGTGCCGATCATCGGCACCAGCCCGGACTCGATCGACGTCGCGGAGGACCGCGAGCGCTTCCAGAAGCTCGTCGACCGGCTCAAGCTCCGGCAGCCGCCGAACCGCACGGCCCGCACCGAGGACGAGGCGGTGCGGCTCGCCGCCGAGATCGGCTTCCCGCTGGTGGTCCGCCCGTCGTACGTTCTCGGCGGCCGGGCCATGGAGGTCGTGTTCACCGAGGACGACCTGCGCTCCTACATGACCTACGCCGTGCAGGTGTCGAACGACAGCCCCGTGCTGCTCGACCGGTTCCTCGATCTCGCCATCGAGGTGGACGTGGACGCAATCTGCGACGGGCGCGACGTCTACATCGGCGGCATCATGGAGCACGTCGAGCAGGCGGGCGTGCACTCCGGCGACTCGAGTTGCTCGCTGCCGCCCTACAGCCTGAGCGCGGAGCTGCAGGCGCAGATCCGCGAGCAGACCCGCCGCATGGCGCTCGCGCTCGACGTGATCGGCCTCATGAACGTGCAGTTCGCGATCCAGAACGGCGTCGTGTACGTACTCGAGGTGAATCCCCGCGCCTCCCGCACGGCCCCGTTCGTCTCCAAGGCGACCGGCGTGCCGCTTGCCAAGGCCGCGGCCCGCGTGATGGCGGGCCAGCGGCTCGTCGACCTTGGCCTGACCAGGGAGCGCATCCCGCCGTACTTCTCAGTCAAGGAGGCGGTGTTCCCCTTCGGCAAGTTCCCGGACGCCGATCCGATTCTCGGGCCGGAGATGAAGTCCACCGGCGAGGTGATGGGCACGGGCCGCAGCTTCGGCGAGGCTTACGCCAAGGCCCAGAGCGCCTCCGGCGAGGTACTGCCGACGCGGGGCGTGTGCCTGATCAGCGTGCGCGACCGCGACAAGCCCGGGGCGGTGAACCTCGCCCGTCTGCTCATCGCGCGCGGCTTCACGATCCTCGCGACGCACGGCACGGCCGACGTGCTCGAGGAGGCGGGCGTGGCGTGCCGCCGGGCCAACAAGGTCCGAGAAGGCCGCCCGCACATCGTCGACATGATCAAGAACGACGAGATCAGCCTGATCGTGAATACGACCGAGGGGAAGCAGGCGATCAACGAATCGCATTCCATCCGTCGCGAGGCGGTGGCGCGCCGGGTGACTTACTACACGACGCTCGCCGGCGCGTTCGCGACCTGCGAGGCCATCGATCACCTCCAGGAGGTCGAGGTCAACCGGCTCCAGGATCTTCACATGGAAGTTCAGGCATGAAGCGTAAGCCTCTGACCCAGAAAGGTACTGAGAAGCTGCGGGCTGAGCTGCGGCGCCTCAAGACCGAGGACCGGCCGCGCGTCATCCAGGCGATTGCCGAGGCTCGGGCGCACGGCGACCTGAGTGAGAACGCCGAGTACCACGCCGCCCGCGAGCAGCAGGGTTTCATCGAGGGACGCATCAAGCAGCTCGAGCACGAACTGTCACACAGCGAGATCATCGACGTCGCCCACCTTCCGCCCACGTCGCGGGTGGTCTTTGGGGCGACCGTGGACCTCGAGGACCAGGACGACGGATCCGAAGTGGTGTTCCAGATCGTGGGGGAACTCGAGGCGGACGTCCGGCTGGGCCTCATCTCCATCACGTCGCCGATCGCGCGCGCGCTGGTCGGCAAGTCAGAGGGCGACGTGGTGGACGTCGCGGTTCCCGGCGGCACGCGCGCCTTCGAGATCGTGGCGGTGCGGTACGTCTGACCGTTCCGGTGCCATGGCGACGCGCGCGGGCCCTCAATCCGGAAGCAGGATGCCCGGCTGGTCAGGGTTGCGGCGGTACAGCAGGGCGACGTGGCCGATACGCTGCACGAGGTCCGAGCCGGTGGAGGAGGCGAGTTCCGCCAGGATGCGATCCCGCTCGTCGCGGTCACCGACCCGCGCCCGGACCTTCACCAACTCGTGGTCGCGCAGTGCCCGGTCCAGTTCAGCCACGAGGTTGGTGCTGAGGCCGCCCTGGCCGACCAGCACGATGGGATTGCGGTCGTGGCCGAGCCGGCGGAGGTGCTTTCGCTGTGCGTCAGAAAGAGCCATCGGGGGCGACGGGCGGAGGATGACGAGCGATAGTTTAGGGCCGAAACGGGCGAACAGGGGAGCGCCCAGGCAGCCGGACCGCCCCCAAGTGATCCCTAACGCGGGCCCCCGGTCGCGGTTCGGCCCCGCACAGGTCCCAATCTTGCAATCGCTCTCGTTCAAGTGACCAAGCGTTCCAAGTCCTCGGCCCGCTGGCTCGCCGAGCACGCATCCGATCCCTACGTGAAGCGGGCGCACGCCGAAGGATGGCGATCGCGCGCCGCATTCAAGCTCGAGGAGATGCAGCGCTCCGACCGGCTGCTGAAGCCCGCGATGACCGTGGTGGATCTCGGTGCGGCGCCCGGGGGCTGGAGCCAGTACGCGGCCCGTCTGCTCGACGGTCGCGGCCGTGTGATCGCGCTCGATTTGCTCGAAATGCCGACCCTGCCGGGCGTCGAGTTCCTCCAGGGTGACTTCAGCGACGCGGCGACGCTCGAGCAGCTGCGCAGCACCCTCGGCGACACCCGGGTGGACCTTGTGATGTCGGACATGGCCCCCAACATGACGGGCATGGCGGACGTGGACCACGATCGTTCGATGCACCTCGTGGACCTCGCCGTGGAGTTCGCGGAGCAGACCCTTCGCCCAGGGGGAGACCTGCTGATGAAGGTGTTCCAGGGCCGGGAATTCCAGCCGCTGATCGCCCGGCTGCGGCAACGGTTTGAATCCGTGAAATTGCGCAAGCCGAAAGCATCGCGAGCCAGGAGTGCCGAGCTGTACGTTCTGGCACGCGGTTACCGATTGGTGTAGTGTCCTTCGCGTCGAAAGCGTGGCCCGAGCTTCCGCCTTCGACGCATTTCACTCCGAGGTCTAAGTCTTTGAACGATCTGGCCAAGAATGTCGTCCTGTGGATCGTCATCGCCGTCGTGCTGGCGACGGTCGTGAGCAATTTCAGCGCACGCACCGGCGTGTCGCAGGAGATGCCGTATTCGGCCTTCCTCGAGCACGTCAAGAGCGGCTCGGTGGCCCAGGTCACGTTCAGCGGCGACCGCATCACGGGCGTGCGCTCGAGCGGCGAGCAGTTCGTCGTGTACAACCCCGAGACGGACAACTCCGCGCTCATCGGCACGTTGCAGAAGAGCGGCGTGACCTTCAGCGCCGCGCCTCCCGAGCGCCAGTCGTTCCTGATGCAGCTGTTCGTCTCCTCGTTCCCGATCCTGCTGCTGATCGGCGTGTGGGTTTATTTCATGCGCCAGATGCAGGGCGGCGCGGGTGGTCGCGGCGCCATGTCCTTCGGCAAGAGCCGTGCGCGCCTGCTCAACGAGGACCAGGTCACCGTCACCTTCGCCGACGTGGCGGGCGTGGACGAGGCCAAGGAGGAGGTCGGCGAGATCGTCGATTTCCTCAAGGACCCCGCCAAGTTCCAGAAGCTCGGCGGCAAGATCCCGCGCGGCGTGCTCATGGTGGGCTCGCCGGGCACGGGCAAGACGCTGCTCGCCAAGGCGATCGCCGGCGAGGCCAAGGTGCCGTTCTTCACCATCTCGGGCTCGGATTTCGTCGAGATGTTCGTGGGCGTGGGCGCCTCGCGCGTGCGCGACATGTTCGACCAGGCCAAGAAGCACGCGCCCTGCATCATCTTCATCGACGAGATCGACGCGGTCGGCCGCCATCGCGGCGCGGGCCTCGGCGGCGGTCACGACGAGCGCGAGCAGACTCTCAACCAGTTGCTGGTCGAGATGGACGGCTTCGAGGGCAACGAGGGCGTGATCGTCATCGCCGCCACCAACCGCCCCGACGTGCTCGACCCTGCGCTGCTGCGCCCGGGCCGCTTCGACCGCCAGGTCGTGGTGCCGCTGCCGGACGTCCGCGGCCGCGAGCAGATCCTCAAGGTCCACATGCGAAAGCTGCCGCTCGGCGAGGACGTCAAGCCCTCGATCATCGCGCGCGGCACGCCCGGTTTCTCCGGCGCAGACCTCGCCAACCTGGTTAACGAGGCCGCTCTGTTCGCGGCGCGCGCCAACAAGCGCACGGTCAGCATGGACGAGTTCGATCGCGCCAAGGACAAGATCATCATGGGCGCCGAGCGGCGGTCCATGGTCATGGACGACAACGAGAAGAAGCTGACCGCCTACCACGAGGCCGGGCACGCGATCGTCGGCCTCAACGTTCCGGACCACGACCCGGTCTACAAGGTGACGATCATCCCGCGCGGGCGCGCGCTGGGCGTCACGATGTTCCTGCCCGAGGCGGACCGCTACAGCACCAGCAAGCGGCAGCTGGAGAGCCGCATCGCCACGCTGTTCGGCGGCCGGGTGGCCGAGGAAATTATCTTCGGCGCCGAGTACGTCACGACCGGCGCCTCGAACGACATCGAGCGCGCCACCGAGATCGCCCGCAACATGGTCACCAAGTGGGGCCTGTCGGACCGGCTCGGCACCCTGACCTATGCCGAGGAGGATGGCGAGGTGTTCCTCGGTCGCTCGGTCACCCAGCACAAGCAGGTGGGCGACAAGACGCGCGACGCGATCGACGAGGAAGTGCGGCGCGTGATCGACGACAACTACCGTCGGGCCCGCGACATCCTCGACCGCGAGATCGACAAGCTGCACCGGATGGCCGAGGCGCTGATCAAGTACGAGACCATCGACGAGGAGCAGATCCGCGACATCATGGACGGACGCGACCCGCGCCCGCCGGCGGACTGGGAGGATCGCGATACTCCGAGCGCCGGGGCCCGGCCGCCACGTGAGCGGCGCGACGGCGAAGCGCCCACCGGGCGACCCGCGCCTCAGCACTGACCCGAACCGCAAGCGCCCGGCCCTGCCGGGCGCTTCGCTTCCGACGGACCCCGATGCAACTCGCCTGTCGCGACCGGCTCGTCGATCTCACCGAGCCGGTGGTCATGGGGGTGCTCAATGTCACGCCGGACTCATTCTCGGACGGCGGGCGTTATGTCGAAACCTCCAGCGCCGTGGAGCGTGGGCTGCAGATGGTCGAGGAGGGAGCCGGTATCGTCGACGTGGGCGGCGAGTCCACCCGTCCGGGCGCTGCGCCGGTCGACACCCGCGAGGAACTCAAGCGCGTCCTGCCGGTGATCGAGCACCTCGCCGCCCGTTTGTCCGTGCCAGTCTCCGTGGACACGAGCAAGCCCGAGGTGATGCGAGCCGCAGTCGCGGCCGGTGCGAGCCTGATCAACGACGTGCGGGCGCTCGAGGCGCCCGGGGCCCTGGCCGCCGCGGCGGAGTCCCGCGCGGCGGTCTGCCTGATGCACATGCGCGGCGACCCGGGCACGATGCAGCACGACCCGCGCTACCGGGACGTGGTCGACGAGGTTCGTCGCTACCTCTCGGCGCGGGTGGAGGCCTGCCGCGGCGCGGGCATCGGCGCCGGGCGCATCTGCGTCGATCCGGGCATCGGCTTCGGCAAGCGGCCGGATCACAACCTCGCGCTGCTCGCGGCGCTCGACCGGCTCGCGGATCCCGCGATTCCAGTTCTCGTCGGCGTGTCGCGCAAGTCGCTGGTCGGTATCATCACCGGCCGGCCCGCGGGGGAGCGGCTCGCGGGAAGCATCGCCTTCGCGGCACTTGCCGTGATGCGGGGGGCGGCGATCGTGAGGGCGCACGACGTCGCGGCGACCGTGGACGCAATCAAGGTGGCGAGCGCGCTCAGGCGCGCCACACGGGAGGTCGAGCAAGCATGAGCCGGAAGTACTTCGGCACGGACGGTGTGCGTGGCCGCGTGGGCGAGCACCCGATGACCGTGGAATTCGCCCTGCGGCTCGCCAGCGCCGCGGCTCGAGTGCTCGCGCCGGAGGGCGGGACGGCGCTCGTCGGCAAGGACACGCGGTTGTCAGGCTACATGTTCGAGGCGGCGCTCGAGGCCGGCTGTGTCGCGGCCGGCGTGGACGTGAGCCTGATCGGTCCGCTGCCGACGCCGGGCATCGCCTACATGACGCAGCACTTCGGTTGCCGCTTCGGCGTCGTGATCAGCGCCTCGCACAATTCGTACGAGGACAACGGCATCAAGTTCTTCGATGCCAGCGGCAGCAAGCTCTCCGATGATGTCGAGCAGCAGATCGAGGCCCTGCTCGACGGGCCGGCGCTCACCTGCGAGTCGAACCGGCTCGGCCGGGCGACGCGCGTCGACAAGTCGCGTGTCGAGTACCAGAAATTCTGCGCCTCGACCGTGCCGCGCGGCACGGACCTGTCCGGCCTGAAGGTCGTCATCGACTGCGCGCACGGCGCGGCCTACAAGGTGGCCCCCCGGGTGCTCACCGACCTCGGCGCCGAGATCATCCCGATCGGCTGCTCGCCGAACGGCCGCAACATCAACCTGCGCTGCGGGTCCACCGCGCCGGAGCTCATGCAGCTCACCGTGTCCGGTGTGCAGGCCGACGTGGGCATTGCGCTCGACGGCGACGGGGACCGACTCGTGATGGTGGATCACCTCGGCCGGCTCATGGACGGCGACCGGCTGCTCTACGTGATTGCCCGCGACCGCCACGCCCAGGGTGAGCTCAAGGGGCCGGTGGTCGGCACGGTGATGAGCAACCTCGGTCTCGAGCACGCGCTGCGGGCCGAGGGCATCGAGTTCATGCGAGCCGCGGTCGGCGACCGCTACGTGCTCGAGCTCCTGAGGCGCCACGGCGGGGTGTTGGGCGGCGAGACCTCGGGGCACCTGTTGTGCCTCGACCGTACGACCACTGGCGACGGGCTCGTCAGCGCACTGCAGGTGCTGGCGGTCATGAAGCGCACGGGTCGCTCGCTCGCGGAGCTGGCCTCCGGCATGCCGCAGTTCCCGCAGGTGATGGTGAACGTACGCGTACGGGAGCGAATCGACCCCAAGGATTCACCCGCGATCCAGGAGGCGGTCCGGCGGGTCGAGGCGGCGCTCGGCGGGACCGGCCGCGTGGTGCTGCGGGCCTCCGGCACCGAGCCGCTGATCCGCGTCATGGTCGAGGGCGAGGACGAGGCGGTGGTGTCACGGCACGCGCACGATCTGGCCGAGACCGTCCGTCGCGCGGTGTGATTCCCCTCGGCGATTGCTTTTGACGGCACCCGCCGCTAACATCGCGCGCCTTTCGCGGCTGCCTCCCCGGCCCGTCACGCCCGCGAGCACGGATGAGTGAGTCCTATGCGCAAGCCCCTGGTCGCTGGTAACTGGAAGATGCATGGCTCGCGAGCCGACGGCGCGGCCCTGGTCCGCTCGCTGCTCGACCTGCTGCCGGCTCACGGTGCGGCGGAAATCATGGTCTGTCCGCCGTTCGTGTACCTGAACGAGACGGCCAGGCTGCTCAAGGACAGCGACGTTGCGCTCGGCGCGCAGACGCTCTGCGCGGAGGCGCAGGGGGCGTTTACGGGCGAGATCTCGGGCGCCATGCTGCGCGACGTCGGTTGCCGATATGTGCTCGTGGGACATTCCGAGCGCCGACAGCTGTACGGGGAGCACGATGCACTCGTGGCCCGCAAGTTCGTCGCGGCGCAGGCCAGCGGTCTCGTGCCCGTGCTGTGCGTGGGCGAGACGCTCGAAGAGCGCGAAGGCGGGCGCACCACGGACGTGGTGTCGAGGCAGCTCGACGCGGTGCTCACCGTGAGCGGTGCGGCGGCGATCGCCCAGGCCGTGATCGCCTACGAGCCCGTTTGGGCCATCGGCACCGGGCGCAATGCGACGCCGGAGCAGGCGCAGGACGTGCACGCCATGATTCGCGGTCGGGTCGCTGCACTGGATGCTAAAATCGCCGCTTCGGTGCGGATCCTGTACGGCGGCAGCGTGAAGGCGTCGAACGCGCGGGAACTCTTCGCCATGGCGGACATCGACGGCGGGCTGGTCGGCGGCGCGTCGCTCAAGGCCGACGAGTTTGCGCAGATCTGCGCCGCGGCCGGCTGATCGAGGAGACACAGTAAATGACCTGGGTACAAACGCTGGCGGTGGTCCTGCACGTGCTGCTGGCCGCGTCGATCATCGGTCTCGTGCTGCTGCAGCGAGGCAAGGGCGCCGATGCGGGCGCCGGGTTCGGCGCCGGAGCCTCGGGCACCGTGTTCGGTTCGCGCGGGTCGGGTTCCTTCCTGTCGCGTACCACGGCGATTCTGGCCACCCTGTTCTTCGTGACGAGCCTCGGGCTGTCGTACCTCTTCAGCCAGGGCACGGCCCCAACGAGCGTGGTCGATCGCGTGCAGACGGAACAGGCGGCGCCGGCCGAAAGTAATGTGCCGGCTGGCTTGCTGCCGAGCGTGCCCGAGAGCGCGCCGCCTGCGGCTGTGCCGCCGGCCGCGACGCCCGAGCCCGCGCCGGCGGGCGAGTGAGCGACCAAGAGATTTGCGGATGTGGTGGAATTGGTAGACACGCTATCTTGAGGGGGTAGTGCCGTAAGGCGTGAGAGTTCGAGTCTCTCCATCCGCACCATGACGACAGCAGGCGAACCATTCAGGTTCGCCTGTTTGCTTTTGGCCTTACTGCATCGCAGCAGTCCCTGTTAGAATTTGAGCCGCGTCGGGGCTGCTCAACTGGAACGCAATCGAGCCATGCTGGCCGAGTACCTGCCGATCCTTATTTTTCTCGCAGTCGCGGGCGCGCTCGGTGTGCTGCTGCTGTCGCTCGGGTTTCTGTTCGGCCCGCGACGGCCCGACACGGAGAAGCTTTCCGCCTACGAGTGCGGCTTCGAGGCGTTCGAGGACTCGCGCATGAAATTCGACGTGCGCTACTACCTCGTCGCGATCCTGTTCATCGTGTTCGACCTCGAGATCGCGTTCCTCTTTCCGTGGGCGGTCGCCCTCGATTCGATCGGCATCGTGGCCCTGGCGGCCATGGGTGTCTTCCTGCTGGTGCTCGTGGTGGGCTTCATCTACGAGTGGAAGAAGGGGGCGCTGGAATGGGACTAGACGCCCCCGAGCTGCCGGAGCGCGGCTTCGTGACGACGACGGTCGACGCGGTCATGAACTGGGCCCGCACGGGCTCGATGTGGCCGATGACGTTCGGCCTCGCCTGTTGCGCCGTCGAGATGATGCACGCCGGTGCGGCCCGCTACGACCTCGATCGCTTCGGCATCGTGTTCCGGCCGAGCCCGCGCCAGTCCGACGTGATGATCGTGGCTGGCACGCTGGTCAACAAGATGGCGCCCGCGCTGCGCAAGGTCTACGACCAGATGCCCGAGCCGCGCTGGGTGATCTCGATGGGCTCGTGTGCGAACGGCGGCGGCTACTACCACTACTCTTATGCGGTCGTGCGCGGATGTGACCGCATCGTGCCGGTCGACGTCTACGTGCCCGGGTGCCCGCCGACGGCGGAGGCGCTGCTCTACGGTCTCCTGCAACTGCAGAAGAAGATCCGCCGGACCCAGACGATCGCCCGCTGACCCAGACCATGAGCGAAGTGCTGGAAAATCTTGCGGTGGCGCTGTCGGCGCGTTTCGGGGAATCGCTCGAGCGCGTCCCGTCTCGCTGCGGCGAACTCACATTCACGGTGCCGGCGGATAAGCTCGTCGAGACGTGCCTTGCCCTGCGCGACGAGGCGGGGTGGCGCTTCGAGCAGCTGGTGGACCTCACCGGCGTGGACTATCTCGATTACGGCCGGGTCGAGTGGAACACCGAGTCGGCGACCAGCAGCGGCTTCAGCCGCGGACGTCTGGCCGCGCGAGCTTCGGCCACCGTCGAGCGTGCTGCCGGCGAGGATCCGGGAGCCGGTCCAGAGCGACGCTTCGCCGTCGCCTACCACCTGCTCTCCGTGGCGCATAACCGGCGGCTGAGGCTCCGGTGCTGGTGCGAACCCGGCGAGCCGCCGCTGCTCGACTCGGTCGTCGGGGTCTGGAAGGCAGCCGACTGGTACGAGCGCGAGGCCTTCGACCTGTTCGGCATCCTGTTCCGTGGTCACCCGGACCTGCGCCGGATCCTCACGGACTACGGCTTCGTCGGGCACCCTTTCCGCAAGGACTTCCCGCTGATCGGCAACGTCGAGGTGCGCTACGACCCGGCCAAGGGACGCGTCGTGTACGAGCCCGTCGCCATCGAGCCGCGCACGCTGGTGCCACGCGTGATCCGCGACGACAACCGTTACGAGGCGGCCCTCAAGGACCTGCCGGGAAAAGGCGCCGGCCATGGCTGAGATCCGCAGCTACACGATGAACTTCGGTCCGCAGCACCCGGCGGCACACGGCGTGCTGCGCCTCGTCCTCGAGATGGACGGCGAGGTCGTGCAGAAGGCCGACCCGCACATCGGCCTGCTGCATCGTGCCACCGAGAAGCTCGCCGAGTCGAAGCCCTTCAACCAGTCGATCGGCTACATGGACCGGCTCGACTACGTCTCGATGATGTGCAACGAGCACGCCTACGTGATGGCCATCGAGAAGCTGCTCGGCGTGGAAGTGCCGCTGCGCGCGCAGTACGTACGCGTCATGTTCGACGAGATCACTCGCATCCTGAACCACCTGATGTGGCTCGGTGCGCACGGGCTCGACATCGGCGCGATGACGGTGTTCCTGTACTGCTTCCGCGAGCGCGAGGACCTGATGGACTGCTACGAGGCGGTCTCCGGCACGCGCATGCACGCGACCTACTACCGGCCGGGCGGCGTGTACCGCGACCTGCCGCAGTCGATGCCGAAGTACCAGCCGTCGCGCTTTCGCAGCGAGAAGGACGTCGCGCGCCTCAATGACAAGCGCTCCGGGAGCCTGCTCGATTTCATCGACGACTTCACGGCGCGCTTCCCGTCCTGCGTGGACGAGTACGAGACCCTGCTGACCGACAACCGCATCTGGAAGCAGCGCACGGTGAACATCGGCGTGGTGACGCCCGAGCGCGCGCTCAACCTCGGATTCACCGGCCCGATGCTGCGCGGCTCAGGCGTGGAATGGGACCTTCGCAAGAAGCAGCCCTACGAGGTGTACGGGCGGCTGGACTTCGACATCCCGGTGGGCGTCAACGGCGACTGCTACGACCGCTACCTGGTGCGCGTCGAGGAGATGCGCCAGTCGAACCGGATCGTCAAGCAGTGCGTCGACTGGCTGCGCGGGAATCCGGGCCCGGTGATGGTTGGCGACCACAAGGTCGTGCCACCGACGCGGGAGCAGATGAAGGACGACATGGAGTCCCTGATCCACCACTTCAAGCTGTTCACCGAGGGCTATTGCGTGCCGGCAGGCGAGGCCTACGCAGCGGTCGAGGCGCCCAAGGGCGAGTTCGGCATCTACCTCGTGTCGGACGGCGCCAACAAGCCCTACCGTCTCAAGTGCCGCGCACCTGGGTTCCCGCACCTCGCGGCGCTCGAGGAGATGGTGAGCGGCCACATGCTGGCCGACGTCGTGGCCGTGATCGGCACGGCGGACATCGTGTTCGGGGAGATCGACCGGTGACGCAGGCGGATCACGGCGAGATCGTGGGCGGGTTGTCGCAGCACGTACGCGACGAGATCGACCACTGGGTGGCGAAGTTCCCGCCGGACCGCAGGCGCTCCGCAGTGATCTCGGCGCTGCACGCCGTGCAGCACGAGCAGGGTTTCCTCACGCAGGAATCCATGGACGCGGTGGCGGCCTACCTCGGGCTGCCCCCCATCCAGGTGTACGAGGTCGCGAGCTTCTACTCGATGTTCGAAACGAAGCCCTGCGGCCGTCACCACGTCTCGGTGTGCACCAACATCTCCTGCATGCTCTGCGGTGGCGAGGACCTGCTGGCGCACGTCGAGAAACGGCTCGGCATCCGCGTGGGCGAGACCACGCCCGACGGGCGGTTCTTCCTCAAGGCTGAAGAGGAGTGCCTCGCAGCCTGTAACGGCGCGCCGATGATGATGGTCGACCACGTGTATTACGAGAACCTGACGCCCGAGAAGGTCGACAGGATCCTGGACGAGCACAAGTAGGGCGCCGCCGTGAGCGACTGGACCGACCGCATGAACCTCGTGTGCTTCGAGCCGCTGAAGCACGAGCGGCCGTGGGAAATCGATACCTACGCAAAGATCGGCGGCTACGAGGCGTGGCGCCGGATCCTCGCCGAGCGGACCCCGCGCGAGCAGGTCATCGAGATGGTCAAGGCCTCGGGCCTGCGCGGTCGCGGTGGCGCCGGCTTCCCGACGGGCCTCAAGTGGTCGTTCATGCCGCGCAACGCGCCGGTGCAGAAGTACGTCGTCTGCAACTCGGACGAGAGCGAACCGGGCACCTGCCACGACCGGGACATCCTGCGCTACAACCCGCACGCGCTCATCGAAGGCATGGCGATCGGCGGCTACGCGATGGGTGCCACGGTCGGATACAACTACATCCGCGGCGAGTTCATGGCCGAACCGGTGCCCCGCTTCGAGGCGGCGCTGAAGGAAGCCTATGCCGCGGGCCTGCTCGGCCGGAACCTGCTGGGCTCGGGCGTCGATTTCGACCTGTACACCTTCGTCGGCGCCGGCGCCTACATCTGCGGCGAGGAAACCGCGCTGCTCGAGTCGCTGGAGGGGAAGCAGGGCAAGCCGCGCTTCAAGCCGCCGTTTCCCGCCAACTACGGGCTCTACGGCAAGCCCACGACGATCAACAACGCTCAGAGCTTCGCCTCCGTGCCGACCATCCTGCGCAAGGGCCCCGAGTGGTTCGCCGGCCTGGGCCCCGCCAACTCGGGCGGCACGGTGATCTTCTCGGTCTCGGGCCACGTCGAGAAGCCGGGCAACTTCGAACTGCCGCTCGGCATCCCGTTCCGCGACCTGCTCGAGATTGCCGGTGGAGTGCGCGGCGGACGCAAGCTGAAGGCCGTGATCCCGGGCGGCTCGTCCGTGCCGGTGGTGCCGGCCGAGGTGATGCTCGCCGCCAACATGGACTACGACTCGCTCAAGAAGGCGGGCTCGGCGATCGGCTCGGCAGCCGTCATCGTCATGGACGACACCACCGACATGGTGCGCGTGCTCGAGCGCCTGTCGCGGTTCTATTACATGGAATCCTGCGGCCAGTGCACGCCCTGCCGCGAGGGCACGGGCTGGCTGAACCGAACGCTGAAGCGGATCCTCGCCGGCCAGGGACGCACGGAAGACGTCGACATGCTGGTCAGCGTCGCCAACAACATCGAGGGCCACACGATCTGCGCGCTCGGCGACGCGGCGGCGTGGCCCGTGCAGAGCTTCGTGAAGCACTTCCGGCAGGAGTTCGAGCACTACGTCGAGCACGGCTGCAGCCTCGTCGAGTCGCGCGGAAAGGCGGCATGAGCGAAGAAACGGTCAACATCGAGGTCGACGGCGTGCCGGTCAAGGCGCCGAAGGGCGCCATGATCATCCAGGCCACGGACGCGCACGGCGCGTACGTGCCGCGCTTCTGCTATCACGAGAAGCTCTCCATCGCGGCCAACTGCCGCATGTGCCTCGTCGAGGTGGAGAAGGCCCCGAAGCCGCTGCCCGCCTGCGCCACGCCCGTCGCCGAGGGCATGAAGGTCTTCACCAAGTCGCCGCGGGCCATCGCCGCGCAGAAGGCGACCATGGAGTTCCTGCTCATCAACCACCCGCTCGACTGCCCGATCTGCGACCAGGGCGGCGAGTGCGAGTTGCAGGACCTCGCGATGGGCTTCGGCCGCGACATCGCCCGCTACAGCGAGCGCAAGCGCGTGGTCCGGGACCAGAACATAGGGCCGCTCGTGTCCACCGACATGACGCGCTGCATCCACTGCACCCGCTGCGTGCGTTTCGGTCAGGAAATCGCCGGGATCCCGGAACTGGGTACGGTCGGCCGGGGCGACCGCATGCAGATCTCGACCTACATCGAGAAGAGCGTGGATCACGAGCTGTCGGGCAACATCATCGACCTCTGCCCGGTCGGCGCCCTGAACAACAAGCCGTATCGCTACCGCGCGCGTGCCTGGGAGATGACGCAGCACCCGCTGGTCTCGCCGCACGACTGCGCGGGTACGAACTTGTTCGGTCACGTGCTCCGCGGACGGCTCATGCGCGTCGTGCCGCGCGCCAACGAGGACGTCAACGAGACCTGGATCGCGGACCGCGATCGCTTCAGCTGCGAAGGACTCTATTCGGACGACCGCGCGCAGAAGCCGATGGTGAAGGAGGCGGGTGCATGGCGGGAGGTCGCCTGGGAAGCCGCGCTCGAAGCGGCCGCCCGGGGCCTGCAGCGGGTCGTGCGCGAGCATGGCGCAAGCCAGCTCGGCGTCCTGGTCTCGCCGACCGCCACCCTCGAGGAAGCCTACCTGGCGGCGCGCATAGCGCGCGGACTCGGTTCCGAGAACGTGGACCATCGCCTGCGCCGACAGGACTTTCGCGACCAGGCCGGCGATCCGGTTGCACCGACGCTCGGCTGCAGCATCGCCGAGCTCGAGCGCGCCTCGGCCGTGCTGCTCGTCGGTTCCGACGTGCGCCGCGAGGTGCCGATCATCGCGCACCGCATCCGCATGGGGGCCGTGCGGCACGGAACCCGGGTCGCATTCGTCAATCCGCGACCGGTGGACGTGCTGTTTCCGGTCGAAGCCAGCCTCACCAGCAACGGCCACGGCATGGCCCAGCACCTCGCCGCGATCTTCGCGGCCGCGTTGCGGGCGGCCGGCCGCCAGGCGCCGCCGCGCATGGTCGCCGCGCTCGAGGGAATCGACGCGGGCGCAGAACACGAGCGCGTCGCTGCCATGCTCGCGCAGGGCGAACTTCGGCTCATCCTGCTCGGCGCACTCGCCGAGCGACACGCCTCGTTCTCGGAAATCCGTGCATTGGCCGCGGCGCTCGCAGAGGCCACTGGGGCGCGTCTCGGGTACCTGCCGGACGGCGCCAACGCCGTGGGCGCCTCGCTGGCCGGGGCGACGCCGCACCGCGGCCCCGCTGGCCGATCCGTCGTCCGACCCGGGCTGGCGGCGGCCGACATGGTCGATGCGCGGCTGCGCGGCTACGTCTTCATCGGCGGTGTCGAGGCGGCTGATCTCGTGCCGTCGACCGCGGCCGCGACGGCCCCACAGGGCGCCGATTGCGTCGTATCGCTTACGCCGTACGCCAGCGTCGAGCAGCTGGCGATCTCTACCGTGATCCTGCCGGTGGCGGCCTTCGCGGAGACCTCCGGAACCTGGGTGAACGTCGAGGGTCGATGGCAGAGCGTCCCGGGCGCTGCACGGCCGCCCGGCGAGGCGCGGCCCGCCTGGAAGGTGCTGCGCGTGCTCGGCAACCTGCTTGGGCTCGCAGGCTTCGAGTACCTGAGCTCCGAGGACGTGCGAGACGAGTTGAGGCGCGAACTCGGCGAGTACACGACCGACGGCTCATCGAGCGCCTTCGTGCCGGGGCGACTCGCCTCGCTCGACGTGACGCGCGAGGTCGGTCTGTACGACGTCGACGCCGTGGTCAGGCGCTCCCAGCCGCTGCAGCAGACGCGTGACGGGCGGGCTGGCCTGCAGGGCGGTGCATCGTGATGGACTACGTCGCCGGCACATGGGCTGCGTGGCCGGACTGGCTGCGACTCACGCTCACCACCCTCGGCCAGATCCTGGCCGTGACCATCGTGGTGATCCTGTGCGTCGCCTACCTGACGCTGGCCGAGCGCAAGGTGATCGGCTACATGCAGGTGCGTATCGGCCCGAACCGCGTGGGTCCCAAGGGCCTGCTGCAGCCGTTCGCCGACGTCCTGAAGCTGCTCATCAAGGAAGTGGTCGTGCCATCGCGCTCGAACCGCTTCCTGTTCGTCGTGGCGCCCCTGCTGGCATTGACCCCGGCTTTCGCGGCCTGGGCGGTGATCTCGCTGTGGCCGGGCTTCGCCATTGCCGACGTGGATGCGGGCGTCCTGTACGTACTGGCGCTGGCGGGCTTCGGCGCCTACGGCATCATCCTCGCGGGCTGGGCGACTAACTCCAAGTACGCATTCCTCGGCGCGATGCGTTCCGCCGCCCAGATCGTGGCCTACGAGATCGCGATGGGCTTTGCGCTGGTGGGCGTGGTGATGGCCGCCGGTACGCTCAACGTCGGCCGGATCGTCGAGGCCCAGTCGGGTGGGCCGCTCTCCTGGTACTGGCTGTGGCTCTTCCCGCTGTTCCTCGTGTACTTCATCTCGGGCGTCGCGGAAACCAACCGTGCCCCCTTCGACGTCGCCGAGGGCGAGTCGGAAATCGTGGCCGGCTTCCACGTCGAGTATTCCGGCATCGCGTTCGCGCTGTTCTTCCTGACCGAGTACGCGAACATGATCCTGATCGCGGCGCTGACCGCGACCTTCTTCTTCGGCGGCTGGCTGTCGCCGTTCGAAGGCTACCCTTTGCTCGGCGGCACCTTCCTCGCGGCGCCCGGGCTGCACTGGCTGGTGCTCAAGATCGCCTTTTTCCTGTTCTGCTTCCTGTGGTTCCGCGCGACCTTCCCGCGCTACCGCTACGACCAGATCATGCGGCTCGGCTGGAAGGTGTTCATCCCCGTGACCCTGGTGTGGCTGTGCGTCGAGGCGGTGATGTGGATCTACAAGATCGGGCCGTGGGCCGTCTGAGGAAGCCATGCGCAGCATCCTGAAGACCTTCTTCCTCTACGAACTGCTGATCGGGCTCTCGGTCACGCTGAAGAACCTCTTCGCCCGCAAGGTCACGATCCAGTACCCGGAGGAGAAAACCCCGCAGTCGCCGCGCTTCCGCGGCCTGCACGCGCTGCGCCGCTACCCGAACGGCCAGGAGCGCTGCATCGCCTGCAAGCTCTGCGAAGCGGTGTGTCCGGCGCTCGCGATCACGATCGAGTCCGACGTCAGCGCCGACGGCACGCGCCGCACGACGCGCTACGACATCGACCTCTTCAAGTGCATCTACTGCGGCTTCTGCGAGGAGGCCTGTCCGGTCGACGCGATCGTCGAGACCCGCATCCACGAGTACCACATGGAGAACCGCGGCGAGAACATCATGACCAAGGACAAGCTGCTCGCCGTGGGCGAGCGCTACGAAGCGATGATCGCCGCGGACAAGGCGGCCGACGCACCCTACCGCTGAGCGGGCCCCACGAATGATCGTCAACGTCCTCTTCTACGTCTTCGCCGCGGTGCTGCTGGTCTCCGCGATCGGCGTGATCACGGCGCGCAACCCGGTGCACTGCGCGCTGTTCCTCGTGGTCGCGTTCCTGAACAGCGCCGTGATCTGGCTGTTGCTCGAAGCAGAATTCCTCGCCATCACCCTGGTGGTCGTCTACGTCGGCGCCGTCATGGTGCTGTGGTTGTTCGTCGTGATGATGATGGACGTGGACGTCGAGAAGCTGCGGCAGGGATTCACGCGCTACGCGCCCCTCGGCGCGCTCGTGGCGCTCGTCGTGGCCGCCCAGATCGGCCTCGTCGTGTGGGTGCGCGGGCTCGGGCTCGAGCCCGGCGCTCCGCGCGTCCCGAAGCCGGAGGGCTACTCCAACACGGCGGAACTCGGCCACCTGCTCTACACCGAGTACCTGTATCCGTTCGAGGTGGCTGCCGTGATCCTGCTGGTCGCCATCGTGGCGGCGATCACACTCACGATGCGCCGCCGCCCGGGGCAGAAGCTGCAGGACGTCGGCAAGCAGGTCGCCGTGCGGGCGCGGGACCGCGTGCGAATCGTGAAGATGGACGCGGAGGGCGGGAAATGATTCCTCTGTCCCACGTGCTGATGCTGTCCGGGATCCTCTTCAGCCTGAGCGTCGCCGGCATCTTCATCAACCGCAAGAACGTCCTGCTGCTGCTCATGTGCATCGAGCTGATGCTGCTGTCGGTCAACTTCAACTTCATCGCGTTCTCCCAGCACCTCGGCGACCTGTCCGGGCAGGTGTTCGTGTTCTTCATCCTGACGGTCGCCGCGGCCGAGTCGGCCATCGGGCTCGCGATCCTGGTGGTGCTGTTCCGCCAGCGGCGCAGCATCAACGTCGAAGACCTCGACGCCATGAGGGGCTGAGCCGTGGAACAGACGCTGCTCGCCATCGTGCTCGCTCCGCTTGCCGCGGCCATCGCCGCGGGCCTGTTCGGTCGGGTGATCGGACGGGCAGGGGCCCATACCGTCACGATCCTCGGCGTCGCCATCTCCTTCGCGTTGTCGGTGAAGGTGCTCTGGGGACTGCTGCACGGGGCCCCTGTGTTCGACGGCCCGGTGTACACGTGGCTCGTGAGCGACGGCATGCGCATGGAGGTCGGGTTCCTCGTCGACCGCTTGAGCGCGCTCATGATGGTGGTGGTGACGTTCGTCTCGCTGATGGTGCACGTCTACACCATCGGCTACATGCACGACGATCCGGGCTACACGCGGTTCTTCAGCTACATCTCGCTGTTCACCTTCGCGATGCTCATGCTCGTGATGTCGAACAACCTGCTGCAGCTGTTCTTCGGCTGGGAGGCGGTCGGACTCGTGTCCTACCTGCTGATCGGCTTCTGGTACACCCGGCCGTCGGCGATCTTCGCCAACCTCAAGGCGTTCCTGGTCAACCGGGTCGGGGATTTCGGCTTCCTGCTCGGGATCGCGGGCATCGCCTACCTCACGGGGTCGCTGCATTACGCGGAGATCTTCGGCCAGGCCGACCGGATCGCGGCGACCACGTTCGAGCTGATTCCGGGGCTCGAGTGGCAGGCCATCACGGTCATCTGCATCTGCCTCTTCATCGGTGCGATGGGCAAGTCCGCGCAGGTGCCGCTGCACGTGTGGCTGCCGGACTCGATGGAAGGCCCGACGCCGATCTCGGCCCTGATCCACGCGGCTACCATGGTCACGGCGGGCATCTTCATGGTGGCTCGCATGTCGCCGCTGTTCGAGCTGTCCGAGGCCGCCCTGAGCTTCGTGATCGTGATC
>Ga0209391_10000086_pt1 | contig 32905 bp, 36 predicted proteins | sample PPLLak3March2015_FD_187246 | JGI IMG/M metagenome (GOLD analysis project Ga0209391, IMG submission 187246) | Freshwater sediment microbial communities from Prairie Pothole Lake near Jamestown, North Dakota, USA - PPLs Lake P7 Core (1) Depth... | ecosystem: Environmental > Aquatic > Freshwater >...
TGGTCACCGTCGACGGCAACCACCCGCTCGCCGGCGAGAACCTGAACTTCGACGTCGAGGTCACTGACGTGCGCGAGGCTTCGGCCGAGGAGCTCGAGCACGGCCACGTGCACGGCCCGGGCGGCCATCACCATCACGACTGATCCCGGAATCCGCAGTCCTACGTAGGACGCTCCGCGACTTCCACGGCTGCGGCCGGGCTGCAGGGCAGGGAAACTACAACCAGTTTTCCTCCTGCGTGAAAGTCTGACCGGCGGCCAGCGCAAGCTCCCGCCGGTTTTTTTCGCTTCTCAGCGGGGCAGCCGGAAGTCGCTGTCCAGTGCCGCGAGCGTCGCCGGATCGCGGCCGTACACGTCGTTGCGGAAGATCACCTGGCCATCCGCGCGCGGCTGTGCCGTCCAGTAGAGGATGAGCACCGGCACCGGCTTCGCGAGATTCACGGTCTGCATCTTCTTCGTGGCGACCACGGCGTCCATCGCCGGCCGGTTCCAGCGCGCCGGGTCGTTCAGGACCAGCTCGGCGAGTTCGAACGCCTTCTGTACGCGGATGCAGCCCGAGCTGAACGTGCGCTCGTCCTTGTCGAAGAGCGACTTCGTCGGCGTGTCGTGCAGGTAGACCATGTGCGGATTCGGGAACATGATCTTCACGAGCCCGAGCGCGTTGTCCTCGCCCGGGTCCTGGCGCAGCTGGTACGGCGGCAGGTTGCCCGCGCCATAGCGACTCCAGTTCACCGAGTACGGGTTCACCTCGCGTCCGCTCGAGTCGATCACCCGGATGTTGTTGCGCTTGAGATAGCCCGGGTCGCGCTTGATGACCGGCAGCTTGTCCTTCACGAGGATCGTCGGCGGGATCGTCCACGTCGGGTTCAACACGACGTAGGTGATCAGCGAGCGGAAGATCGGTGTCTCGCGGTAGGGCTTGCCGACGATCACCCTCGAGCTCCAGATCGGCTCGTCGTCCCGGAAGTAGGCGACCTCGAAGCCCGCGACGTTGACGAGCACGAACTCGCCCTTGATCTCGTGCATCACCCAGCGCGCGCGCTCGAGGTTGATGCGGATCTGGTCGATGCGCGCCGACACCGGTACGTTGAGCGCCGCGCGCGTCGCGGGCCCGATGACGCCGTCGGCCGTGAGCCCGTGGCGCTCCTGGAAGTGCCTGACCGCGGTCTCGAGCGCGGGGTCGTAGAGACTCGACGGCGGGTAGGGGTCCGGCGCGCCGTCGTAGTCGCGCGTGACCCGCAGCCGCTGCCGCAGCGCCGGCACGCGTGGATCCTCGGCCCCCGGCTCGAGCGTCGGGCCGTCCGGCACCGGCGACCACCCGCCCGCCGCGGCGAGCCCGATGTACTCCTTCAGCCGCTCGCGGCCCCGCTGGTACCAGACGTGCTGCGGGCGGGCGGCCTGGAACGTGTCCGCGATCGAGGCCGAGGCGAGCGCGCGCCGGAACTGCTCGAATCCGACCTTTGGGTCGAACGGCCGGGTCGAGTAGTTCCACTGCGAACTCAGCTTCACCGGGTCCACCTTGCCGACGTACAGGTGGTAGAGCGCGAGCATCATCGCGTCGGTGGCCACGAGCTCGAGGTCCGCCTGGTCGCCGGGCGCGAGCGCGCCCGCACGCAGGTCGGTGCGGAACGAGATCAGCGCGTCGATGTGGTAGTCGGCGGGGTCGAGGCCGTCGTAGCGGAGGTCGCCGACCGCGGCGATCAGCTCGTCGAGACGGCTCGCGTCGAGCCAGCGCGGCTGGAACTGCTCGGTCTCGTACAGCCGCGCGACGCCTTCGCCCACGACGATGTTCGCGCCGCGGATCGAGTGGTCGTGCGCGTCGTGCTCGTGCACGTAGCGCAGGTGGTCGACGCGCTCGCGTATCGCTTCGGTGAGCGGCGTGACGGGCGGAGCCACGGCAGGCGGCGGCGGATTCACCTGCGGCTTCGCGGGCGCGGCCTCCGGTGCGTCCGGGAGGGGCTGGGCCGCAACGACCCACGAGCAGGCGAGTGCGACGCCGGCGAGCGCCAGGCGGAGAGACTTCGGGTTCATGGGTTGCTCAGTTCGCGCGAGCGATGCGCGCGGTCAGGTCGTAATCGGTCGCGGCCGTGACGGTGACGTCGGCCCAGTCGCCGGGCCGCAGCTTGCCGGGCTTCGGGATCCGCACGGTGCCGTCGATCTCGGGTGCATCGGCGGCGGAGCGCGCGATCGCTCCGTCCGCATCGACCTCGTCGACGAGCACGCGCAGTCGACGGCCCACTTTCGCGGCGAGCTTCGCGGCGCTCACCTGCGAGGCGAGCTGCATGAAGCGCTCGTAGCGCTCCTGCTTCACCTCGTCGGGCACCGGGTCAGGCAGCGCGTTGGCGGCGGCGCCTTCCACCGGCGAGTACTTGAAGCAGCCGACGCGGTCGAGCTGCGCCTCCGCAAGCCAGTCGAGCAGCACCTGGAAATCGGCCTCGGTCTCGCCCGGGAAGCCGACGATGAACGTGCTGCGGATCGCGAGCTCGGGGCAGGCCTCGCGCCAGCGACGGATGCGCTCGAGCGTGTTCTCGGCGTGCGCCGGGCGCTTCATCAGCTTGAGCACGCGCGGGCTGCCGTGCTGGAAGGGGATGTCGAGGTAGGGCAGTACCTTGCCGTCCGCCATCAGCGGAATGACGTCGTCGACGTGCGGATACGGATACACGTAGTGCAGGCGCACCCACGCGCCGAGCGAGCCGAGCGCGCGCGCAAGATCGACGAACTTCGCCTTCACGGGCTTGCCGCCCCAGAAGCCCGTCGCGTACCGGAGATCGGCGCCGTACGCACTCGTGTCCTGGGAGATCACGAGGAGTTCCTTCACGCCGGCCTTCACGAGGCGCTCGGCCTCGAGCATCACCTCGCCGATGGGCCGGCTCGCGAGGTCGCCGCGCATCGAGGGGATGATGCAGAACGTGCAGCGGTGGTTGCAGCCTTCGGAAATCTTTAGGTACGCATAGTGCCGCGGCGTGAGCCGGATGCCCTGCGGCGGCACGAGGTCGACGAACGGGTCGTGCAGCGGCGGCAGCTGCTCGTGCACGGCCGCCACGACTTCTTCATAGGCGTGCGGGCCCGTGACCTTGAGCACGCTCGGGTGACGGTCCGTGATCGTCTCCGGCTTCGCGCCGAGGCAGCCCGTCACGATCACCTTGCCGTTGCGGGCGAGCGCCTCGCCGATGGCGTCGAGCGACTCGTGCACGGCATCGTCGATGAATCCGCAGGTGTTGACGACGACGAGGTTCGCGTCCTCGTAGCTGCCCACCACGTCGTAGCCCTCGGCGCGCAGCCGCGTGAGGATGCGTTCCGAGTCGACGAGCGCCTTCGGGCAGCCGAGCGAGACGAAACCGATGCGCGGGGGGGGCGGCAAGGGCGCTATTCGAAGCTGCAGCCGCCGCCGCCGCAGGCAGGCGCGCCGCACGGACCGGTGTCGCAGGGCCGTTCGTACTTGCTGCCGAGCGAGCCGGTGAGCACGTTGCCGCCCGTGATCAGGCGCTCGACGCGGGCGTTGCCCGGCGTGCCGTCGAGCGGGATGCCGGCGCGGCGGCACAGATCGCCCCAGGTGCCCACCTGGTCGGCCATCTTGTGGCTCACTTCGACGACGCGGCCGTTTGCGGGACAGAGATAGTCGTAGGTGGGCATGGTCCGGCGCGCAGGTAGCGGAAAAGCATGGCATTTTATCCGAAAGCCGGGATCCTCCGCGGCAGGACCGCATTGGGGGTAGGACGATGATCGACCTGCAGGGCAAGCGCGTGCTCCTCACCCAGGCACGCGAATTCATGGGACCCGCGCTCGCGCAGGCGTTCGAGCGGTCCGGCGCCACCGTGATCGCGGACGCCGGGCTGCTCGACGAGCCGGGCCGACCGGCCGTGCTCGTCGCGGAAGCGGGCCGGATCGACGTGCTCGTCGCCCACCTGTCGCTGCCCGCGCCACGCTCGACCGCGGCCGAGGCGAGCGACGAGGAGTGGCGGTACGTGTTCGCGCACCTCGTCGATCCGCTCCCCCGGCTGGTGCGGGCCGTGCTGCCGCAGATGATCGAGCGGCGCTCCGGGAAGATCCTGCTCATGGGAAGCGCTGCCGCGCTCAGGGGCCAGAAGCGCGCGTCGACCTACAGCGCGGCCCGCGGCGCGCAGCTTGCCTACGTCCGGTCGGTCGGCGTCGAGGCAGCGCCGTTCGGGGTACAGGTCAACGCCATTGCCCAGAACTTCGTGGACAACCCGACCTACTTTCCGCCGGAGTTGCAGGCCCTGCCCGCGTTCCAGGAACGGCTGAAGCGCGACGTGCCGCTCGGCCGGCTGGTGTCGGCCGAGGAGGACGCCGCATTCGCCGCCTATCTCTGCAGCGATGCCGCGGACTGTTTCGTCGGGCAGGTGTTTCCGGTCGCCGGCGGCTGGGCCTGAATCAGATCGATAATGTAGATAATAAAGGTCGATAAATTCGGCTTTTTTATCGAAATAATTGGCGTCAGTCTAAGCACCTGCAAAACACATCTGGAGGTGTCCCATGACCGAAGTCCGACGTGCCGACGAACGAGGCTATGCAGACCACGGCTGGCTGCGCTCGTACCATTCCTTCTCGTTCGCCGACTACTTCGACCCGGAGCACGTCCAGTTCGGCCCGCTGCGGGTGATCAACGAGGACCGGGTCGTGCCGGGGGCCGGCTTCGGCACCCACGGGCACCGCGACATGGAAATCATCAGCTACGTCCTCGATGGCGAACTCGCGCACAAGGACTCGACGGGCACCAGCTCGGTGATCCGCCCGGGCGACGTGCAGCGCATGAGCGCGGGCCGGGGTGTGATGCACAGCGAGTTCAACCACTCGCACGAGCGGCCGGTGCACTTCCTGCAGATCTGGATCCAGCCGAATGTCCAGGGCATCGCGCCCGAGTACGAGGAGCGGCATTTCCCGGACGCCGAGAAGCGCGGTCGCCTGCGGCTGATCGCGTCGCCGGACGGCGGCGATGGTTCCGTGCGCATCCACCAGGACGCCCGGGTCCATGCGGGACTCTTCGACGGCGCCGAGCGGGCGACGCTCGAGGTCTCGCCCGGCCGGCGGGTGTACGTGCACGTCGCGCGAGGCCGCATCACGGCGAACGGCCAGACGCTCGAGGCGGGGGATGCGCTCAAGCTCGTCGACCCTCGCGAGGTGACCCTCACCGGAGGCGCGGACGCCGAGGTGCTGGTGTTCGACTTGCCTTGATGATGGGGGCGCTCGCTCCAGCATTCATGGGACACGAGCGCCCTCTCTATTTAGAATTGATGAATGCCCCGAGGCCGCAGGCGCGGCCGTGGGCGCACCCTCCCCGGCTCCGGGGAGCGTTCCGTGCGAGGAGGCGGCGGCACCGTGTACACACTCTATTACTCTCCAGGCGCTGCCAGCATGGCCGTGCACCTCGTGCTCATCGAGACGGGCGCGCCGTTCAAGCTGGCCAGAGTCGACTTCGGGCGCGACGAACAGCACGGCGAGGAGTACCGGAAGCTCAACCCGCGCGGGCAGGTGCCGACCCTCGTCGTCGACGGCCGGCCGTACTTCGAGTCGGCCGCGCTCGTGATGCTGCTCGCCGAGCGCCATCCGGAAGCGGGGCTCGCCCCGCCGCCCGGGAGCGCGCTCCGCGCCGACTGGTATCAGTGGTTCGCTTTCCTCGCGAGCTCGGTCGGCCCCGTCTTCCGGCTCTGGTTCTATCCCACCGACCTCGGCACGCCGGAGCACCCGCCCGCGCAGCGCGCAGCCCTGCAGTCGAAGATCGAATCCGCGTGGTCGCTCGTCGATGCCCATCTCGCGGCCGCCGGGCCGTACCTGCTGGGCGCCGGCTTCTCCGCGGTCGACCTCTACGCCCTGATGTACATGCGCTGGTCGCGCAACATGCCGAGGCCCGTCACCGCATGGCCCGCGCTCAGGGACTACGCCGACCGGCTCCGCGCGCGGCCGAGCTGGAAGCGGCTCTACGAGGTCGAAGGGCTGACCGAGTGGCTCGCGTAGCGCGGCCGCATCACAGCCGGATCTGCTGCCAGCGCCCCGATCGCCAGCGCAGGTGCAGCGCGCCCGCGAGCAGGATGACGTAGGCGAGCACCGCGACCCAGCCGCCCACTGCGCCGAGGCCCAGCTGCGGGAGACCATCCCACCATCCCTGGCCGGGCGCGAACGAGAGTGAGTGCGCGAGCGGGACGAACACGCCCCAGGCGAGCCCGAAGAAGATGAGCGCCGGCACGCGGACGTCGCCTGCGCCGCGCAGCGCGAAGCCCGAGCCGAGCTGCAGCCCGTCGAAGAGCTGGTAGCCCGCCGCGACCCACAGCAGGACGATGCCGAGCCGCACCACGCCCTCCGCCTGCGGGTCCGCGTCGCCCACGAACAGCGGCATCACCCAGGGACCGAGCAGCGCGAGCACCACGCCGACCGCGCCCATGAAGCCCGTCGTGACGGCGACCACCGAGTTGCCGAGGCGTCGCGCCCACGCCGGGTCGCCGGCGCCGATCGCCTGGCCCACGAGCGTCGTGCCCGCGAGCGCGAGCCCCACGCCCGGCAGGTACGCGAGCGAGGTGAGCATCATCACGATCTGGGTCGTCGCGCCGTCGACCTGGCCGATGCGCACCATCATCAGCGAGAAGAGGGCCATGCCGAAGAGGTCGGCCGCGTACATCGCGCCCATCGGAAGCCCGAGCCGGAACTCGCGCCAGAGGTTCGCAAGATCGGGCCGCCACGTCAGGTGCGTGCGGTACTTCGCGCGCAGGTCGCCGCGCACGAACATCGCGAGCGCGAACGAGAGCCCGAGCAGCATGCTCGCGTTGGTCGCCCAGGCCGCGCCCGCCATGCCCCAGCCGAGCTCGAAGATGAAGAGCTGGTTCAGCAACGCGTTCGCGCCGCCCACCAGCGCCGTCGTCGCGACCGTGACGCGTGGACGGGAGACGCCGTTGAAGAACCCGAGGATCGACCAGAGCGCGACCGCGAGCGGGCCGCCGAGCATGCGAGCCTCCCAGAACTCGAGCGCCAGGCGTTCGACTTCCACATCGAGCCCGAACGGAGCGAGCAGCAGGTAGCCGTAATGACCGGCGAGCGCGAAGAGCGGCAACGTCGCCACCGCGGCCCAGAGCCCCACCCACGCGGCGTGGCCCGCCCGCCAGCGCCGGCCGCTGCCCTCGTACTGCGCGACGAAGGTCTGCACGCCGAGGCCGACGCCGCCGAGCAGCATCACGAAGAAGAACACCAGCCAGAAGATCGCGGCCATGCCCGCCATGGCGGTCGTCGAGATGTGCCCGACGAACCACGTGTCGGTCAGGTTGATGACCGCCTGCAGGCTGCTGTTGACCATGAGCGGCAGCGCGAGCGCCGCGATCGCACGGTAGTCGACGCGAGGCCGCCCGTCGGGACCGGCCCGGCGCGCGGGCACGGCCTTCACGCCGCCCGGCGCGGCGCGTTCGGGCGAGGCGGCGACGTCGTTCACGGGCCGGGCCTCAGCGCCGCATGTGGCGGTGGACGAAGAAGTAGTACAGCGCCCCGAGGAACAGCATCACGCTGCCGACCCAGAGCGAGATGCGGTGCACGTTGCCGGCCATGAGCTCCGGGTCCTGACCCGCGGTGACGCCGATCCATGCGAGCACCGTGCACCAGATCGCGGAGCCCAGCAGCGTCGCGAGCGAGTACCAGAGGAAATTGAGCCGCACGATGCCGGCCGGGATGCCGATCAGGTGGCGGATCACCGGCAGCAGGCGCGACACGAACACGCCGACGATGCCGTAGTGGCCGGACCACACCTCGGCCTTGACGATCTTCTCGGGCGTGACGAGCGCGTAGCGGCCGTAGCGCACGAGCAGCGGGCGGCCGAGCAGCCGCGCGGCCCAGTACATCACGCTCGCGCCGGCCCAGGAGCCCAGCGTGCCCGCCACCACGATGCCCGTGAGCGACATGTGGCCGTGCGCGTGCGCGACGTAGGCCGCGGGCGGGATCACGAACTCGCTCGGCAGGGGGACGATCGAGCTCTCCATCGCCATGAGGAGCGCGACCAGCAGGTAGCCGCCCTCGTCCAGGGCGCCGAGGTACCACTCGAGCAGGGAGGCAATCATTTCGCGCATGGTCGGCGATCCGGGCCCGTCGGCCGCGCCGGACGGCGGCTGCGGCAGTGGAGGGGGCGGCATTCTGCCAGATCCGCCGGCCCGCGGCCGCGTCGCGACGCCGGGCACCCGCGATAGGAGAGGGCACGCGGCAGGTGCGACAATCCCGGACCGGATCGGTCATCGGAGCGTCCATGCCTCGTCGACTCGGACTGACTGCGTGCCTGCTGCTGCTCGTGTGTTTTGCCGGAGCGCTCCATGCGCAGGAAGCACCCGCGCCCGCCGCTGCCGCCGCGCCCGCCAAGCAGGGTCCCGAGCCGGTCGCGGCGACGGACGTGCCGTCGCGTGCCGACGCGGACGAGCGATTCGCCCAGGACGTCCTCGAGCGCGTGCGCGGCAAGCAGCCGACGGCCAAGCTCGAGCAGCGGATGACCGCACTCGTGCAGTCCGTGGGCAGCGAGGCCAAGGTCTTCAAGCGCGACGAGCTGCAGACGCTGTCGATCGCGCGGCTCGAGAGCTTCGAGCGCCACTGGAAGTTCTACGCCAGGCAACTCGAGGAGTGGCGACGCGACCTCAGGCAGGCGATGGATCCGTACAACGAAGATGCCGCGGAGCTCGCGCGGCGTCGCGCATCGTGGGAGAAGACGCTCGAAGCCGACAAGGATGGACGGCTGCCGGAGGCGCTCCGCAACCGGATCGCGGCGGTCGTGGCACAGCTCTCGGTCGCGGAACAGGCGCTGTCGGGCCCGATCGAGCAGCAGCTGCGCCTGAGCCGCAGCGCGAACGCCGTGGAGACCAGCATCCGCGCGGGCCAGCGGGCCGTCGACGCCGCGATCGCCTACAGCGACCACCGCCTGATGATGGTCGACTCGCCGCCGCTCTGGGAAGCATGGACGGATCCGGCGGCGGCGGGCAGCGGCCTCGAGGCCCTCAAGCGGGGCCTCGAGCTCGAGGGCAGGTTCCTTGCCGAGTACAACGAGGCGAACGCCGATTTCCTGCGCTACCTGAACGTGGCCGCGTTCCTGCTGCTGCCGCTTCTCCTCTGGCTCGGCCGCCGCAGCCGCAAGGTGCAGTCCGACGATCCCGAGATCCAGGCCTCGACCCGTGTGCTGCAGCGGCCGTTCTCGTCCTGGATCGTCCTCTGCATGGTCGGGCTCGTGATGGTCGAGCCCGACGCCCCGATGCTGCGGCACCAGGTCGCCTTCCTTCTCGCCCTGGTGCCGGTGTTGCGGTTGCTGCCGCCCGCGGTGCACCAGGTGCTGGGCCCGTGGCCCTACATCGCGACCGGCCTCTACCTGCTGCACCGACTGAGCTTCCTCTTCGTCGGCAACCTGTTCTATCACCGCGTCTACCTGCTCGCGCTCGGCGTGCTGGCCGCGCTGCTGCTGGTCTGGGTCCTGTGGCGACGGAGCCGGCGCACGGACATCGTCGAAACCCGCGCCCACCGGATCACCCGGTTCGTCGGCTGGGTCGCGGTCGCGGGCCTCGTGGTCGCGGTGGTCGCGAACCTCGTCGGCAACGTTTCGCTCGCCGAGATGCTCACCGCCGCGATCATCGACTCGGGATACGTCGGCCTCGTGCTCTACGCCGGCGCCACGGTGCTCGCCTCCGTGCTGCGCCTGCTGCTCGCCCGCCGTGCGCTGTCGCGCTTCAGCATCGTGACGCAGCACGCGGGGCCGCTGCTCCAGAGCTTCACCCGCCTGCTCAAGTACGCCGCCGTCGCCGCGTGGGTCGTCGTCCTGCTGCATTCGTTCCGTGTGTTCCGGCCGCTTCGCGACGCCGTCGAGGCGTTCCTGACGCACGAGTTCCGCTTCGGTCAGATTTCGCTGACGCTCGGCGGCGTGCTTCTCTTCGTCTTCTCGGTGTGGCTCGCCTTCTGGGTCGCCAAGACCACGCGCCTCATCCTGCGCGAGGACGTGCTGCCCAAGATGTCGCTGCCGCGCGGCGTCGGCAACAGCATCTCCTCGCTGAGCTACTACGCGCTGCTGCTGGTCGGACTGCTGGTCGCACTCGCCGCCGCCGGTTTCGAAACCAGCCAGCTCGCGATCGTGTTCGGCGCGGTGGGCCTCGGCGTGGGCCTCGGTCTCCAGAACGTGGTGAACAATTTCGTGTCCGGACTGATCCTGATGTTCGAGCGACCCATCCAGCCCGGCGACGTCGTCGAGGTGTCCGGCACCTCGGGCACCGTGCGCGAGATCGGCATGCGCGCGACGACGCTCACGACCTTCGAGGGAGCGGACGTCGTCGTCCCCAATGGCGCGCTGCTGAACGAGAAGCTCATCAACTGGACGCTGAGCGACATGAACCGTCGCATCGACGTCAACGTCGGCGTCAACTACGGCGCGGACGCGCGCCGCGTGCTCGAGGTGCTGAAGGAAGTCACGCAGGGAACCCCGGGCATCGCCCAGACCCCCGCGCCGAACGTGCTGTTCATCGGTTTCGGCGCCAATTCGCTCGACTTCGGCATCCGTGCCTGGACCAATAACTTCGGCGAGTGGGTCGGCATCCGCAGCGAGCTCACGATCCGCGTGCTCGATGCCCTCCGCGCCGCGGGCATCGAGATCCCGTACCCGCAGCAGGACCTGCACCTGCGCACCGTCGCGCCCGAGGCGCTCGCGTCGCTGCGGGCCGTACAGGCGGACACGGCCGTGAAGCCCCGGGCCGAGCGGCGCCAGGGCACGGCGCGACCCGACTCCCGGCCCGACCTGCCTTCCTCCGAGACGGACGACTTCGCCTGATGCTGATCGAGTCGGAACTGCTGGGCACCGGAATGCGGATCGTGACGGGCACCGCGGCGGCCGCGGTGGTCGTGCACGCCGCCCGCACCGCACCCTGGCGATTCTGGCTCTCCGACGGCGAGAGGCAGCGCGTGTGGCTCTTCAGCCTGCTGCTGCTCGTCGGCCTGTGGTCGATGAACGCCGGCATCACGCCCGGGCTGTCGCTGAGGTTCCTGCTCGTCTCCGCGCTGACGCTGATGCACGGCTGGCAACTCGCGGTGATCGGCGGCTCGATCGCGCTCGCCTTGCTGGGGCTGACCGGGCAGGCCGAGTGGCCGAGCTTCGGTGCGGACGTGATCTGCACTGTCATCGTGCCCGCGCTCGTCACCGCGCGGCTGCACGAGGTAGTGCACGAGCGCCTCCCGCACAACTACTTCGTGTACTTCTTCGTCACCGTCTTCGTCGGCTCCGCCATCGCCTACAACGTCGCCGGGCTCTCGCGGCTCGTGATTCTCGCGTTCGGCGGCGCGTTCGAGACGGGCCGCGTCGGCGCCGAGTACTTCGCCGTGCTGCCGTTCATGAGCTTCGGCGAGGCCGTCGCGAACGGCATGGTCATGGCCATGTCGGTCGTCTACAAGCCGCGGTGGGTGATGAGCTTCGACGACGCGGCGTACCTGGGGAAGAGGGGATAGGAAAAGGGGGTAGTTAATAGTGAGCAGGGGGTAGGGGGTAACAGGAAGCGCGGCTTGCCGCGCGCGGCCTCCGGCCCTCCGACTACCCCCTCTTCACTATTCACTACCCCCTGCCCACGACCCCCTTCCCTACGTTCCCGTCGCATCCAGCGCAGCCGCGCTCTCCGGCTGCACCGGCGGGCCGAACGCATGTGCGGTCGCGTCCTCGACCCGCTCGAGCCAGACGAACTCCATGTCGTTCCGGGCGCTCGCGGGCACGTCGTCGAGGTCCTTGCGGTTGCGGGCCGGCAGCAGCACCGTGCGGATGCCGGCGCGGTGCGCGGCAACCGTCTTCTCCTTGATGCCACCTACCGGCAGCACGAGGCCGCGCAGGCTGATCTCGCCGGTCATCGCGAGATCGTGACGCACGGTCCGGCCTGTCAGGAGCGAGACGAGCGCCGTGTACATCGCCACGCCCGCGCTCGGGCCGTCCTTAGGTATGGCGCCCGCCGGCACGTGCACGTGGATGTCGCTGCGCTCGAAGAGCGTCGGGTCCAGCCCGAGCACGTCGGACTGCGACTTCACGAGGCTGAGCGCCGCCTGCGCGCTCTCCTTCATGACGTCCCCCAGCTGGCCGGTCAGGATCAGCGCGCCCTTGCCGGGCACGCGGGTCGCCTCGATGAAGAGGATGTCGCCACCAACCGGCGTCCACGCGAGCCCCGTCGCCACGCCCGGGAGGCTCACGCGCATGGCTACCTCGTTCTCGAATCGCGGCGCGCCCAGGATCTCGGGGACGTCGGCCGCGTCGACGCGCACCGACTGCGCCTTGCCCTCTGCGATGCGTACCGCGACGTTGCGGAGCACCGCGCCGATCTCGCGCTCGAGGTTGCGGCAGCCGGCCTCGCGGGTGTAATCCCGCGCAATGCGGCGCAGCGCCTCGTCGCTGACCGTCGCCTGATCGGGCTTGAGGCCGTTCGCCTCGAGCTGCCGGCGCACCAGGTAGCGGCGGGCGATCTCGACCTTCTCGTCCTCCGTGTAGCCCGTGAGCTCGATGATCTCCATGCGGTCGCGCAGCGGGCCGGGGATCGTGTCGAGCTGGTTCGCGGTGGCGATGAAGAGCACCTTCGACAGGTCGAACGGCACCCCGAGGTAATTGTCGCGGAACGTGGCGTTCTGCTCGGGGTCCAGGACTTCGAGGAGTGCGGAGGCAGGATCCCCCTGGATGCCGCGGCCGAGCTTGTCGATCTCGTCGAGCATCAGCACGGGGTTGCGGGTGCCGGCCTTGCGCAGCGCCTGGATGACGTTGCCCGGAAGCGCGCCGATGTAGGTGCGGCGGTGGCCGCGGATCTCCGCCTCGTCGTGGGTGCCGCCGAGGCTCGCGCGCTGGAACTTGAGCCCCAGCGAGCGCGCGATGCTCTGCCCGAGCGAGGTCTTGCCGACGCCGGGCGGACCGACGAAGCAGAGGATCGGGCTGCGGCCCTCCGGGTTCAGCTTGCGCACGGCCAGGTACTCGACGATGCGCTTCTTGATCTTCTCGAGGCCGTAGTGGTCGGCGTCGAGGATGCCTCGCGCGCGCTCGATGTCGATCGACTCCTCGTCGAGCTTCGACCAGGGCAGCGCGATCAGCGTGTCGAGGTAGGTCCGCGCCATCGAATACTCGCCGCTCGCCTCGTTCATGCGCTCGAGGCGCTTCAGTTCCTTGCGGGTGTGCTCCTCGATGTCGGGCGGCATGCCGGCCTTCGCGATCGCCTCGGCCAGCTCGGCGATCTCCTCGCCGCCGCTCTCGTCGCCGAGTTCCTTCTGGATCTGGCGCATCTGCTCGCGCAGCACGATCTCGCGCTGGCGATCGTCGATCGCATCCTTGGTCTGCTGCTCGATCTGGCGGGAGAGCTTCAGCACCTCGACGCGTCGCGAGAGCAGCGTCGCCACCCGCTCGAGCCGCTCGCGCAGGTCGAGGATCTCGAGCAGCTCCTGCTTCTCGGCCGGGCGCACGTCGAGAAAGCTCGCGATGGTGTCCGCAAGCGAGGAGTGCGACTCGATGGCCTGCAGGGAGTTGCCGAGCTCGGCGGGCGCCTGCGGCAGCAGCGAGATGGCCTCGAGCGCCTTCTGCCGCAGGTGCAGCGAGCGTGCCTCGACTTCGGGGTGCGCCGTGCCCGAATCGTTCAGGTACTCGACGCGCGCGACGAGGTAGGGGAAGCCGCCCACTTCGTCGAGCACCCGGAAGCGGCGCTCGCCCTGGCAGACGAGGTGGTGCGTGCCGTCGGGCGCCGTGATGTAGCGCACGACGCTCGCCACCGTGCCGACGCGATACAGGTCGTCGAAGCCCGGATCCTCGGTCTCCGGGTCCTTCTGCAGCAGGAAGCCCACGCGGCCGTCCGAACGCACGGCCTCCTGGGCTCCCGCGACGGTCTTCTCGCGCTTGATGGCCACCGGAAGGATCACCCCGGGGAACAGCACCATGTTGCGCACCGGCAGCACGATCAGCATGTCCTCGGGCAGGCTCGGCCCCGCGCGGTGCTCCTCGGGCGTGACGGCGGACGATTCGCTCGTACTCATTCGATCACCTCTGCGCGTTCAGCGTCGGGCCAGCAGCAGCTGCAGGCAGCCATTGGACAACTCCTGGGCGACGAGGTCCCAGGTCCCGGCGGGCAGCGGCAGCCGCCGCTCGAATCGTCCGTGCGGGATCTCGAGCCGGTGGATGGCCGCGCCGGCGAGCCGGCGGTTCAAGAGTCGCTCGCCGCGCACGATCAATTCGCCCGGCGCGAGCATCAGGTCGATGCGGTCTTCCGGCACGCCCGGCAGCGCCACCTCGACCAGCACCTGGTCGGCGGCCGAATAGACGTCGACGGGCGGTTCCCACCTCGCGCGCTCGGCGGCCGCGGCGAGGCGGAAGAACTGCCGTTGCAGGCGCTCCGCCTGCTCGAGCAGGTCCAATGCGTCGCCCCAGATCCAGGGGTCGGGATTACGTCGCGCCATGACAGGCCCATTCGTGACCGGGAAGGCTGAGTTGGGGGCAAAATCACCACGATCAATCCCCGATCCGCCGCGGGTGCGCCATCCCAGCGATCCCGCGCTTCGTGGTAGCCTCATGTCCGACAGATCTCCTCCACCTGTCACCGGGAGAGACCCTCAGGGATGAGGCGACCGCTGCTCCGTTCCGTGTCCGTTGCGTTCTCGGCGCTCGCCGCGGCCCTCGCGCTGCGCTGGCTGCTCGACCCGGTCCTCGGCAGCAACACGCCCTTCACGCTCGTGATGGCGGTCGTCGTGCTAGCGACGCTGCTCGGCGGCCCGTGGCTCGGCGTCCTGATCGCAGTCGTGGCGTATCTCGCGACCGACTACCTCTTCCTCGCCCCGCGCTGGGACATCGGCCCGACCGATCCGCGCACGGTCGCGATGCTCCAGACCTACGTCGTGGCCTGCGTCATCGTCGTCGCGGCGGCGAGCGTCGCGCGCGTGGCATGGCAGCGCGAGGCCCGGCGTCGCCAGGCGCTGCAGGTCACGATGGCCAGCCTCGCGGACGGCGTCGTCACCATCGATGTCGGCGCGGGCATCGTCGCGATGAACGCGGCAGCGGAGCGGATGACGGGCTGGAGCGAATCGGAAGCGCGCGGTCGGCCCGTGGACGAAGTGGTCCGCCTGTGCGACGAGGCGAACCGCGAGGACGTCCCGAATCCCGTCCACCGCGCCATCCGCGAGCGCCGCGCCGCCGATCCGCTCGACCACACGCTGCTCGTGTCGCGCACCTGGGGCCTGCGCAACGTCGAATCCGTTGCGGCACCCATCCTCGGCGCGGACGGCACGGTCGGTGGAGCCGTGCTGATCCTGCGCGACAACACGGTGAAGCGCACCGCCGAGCGCAACCTCGAGCTCCGCGAGAGGGAGGCGCGCGAGCGCCTCGAGGAGCTCCAGGCGATCTACACGACCGCGCCCGTGGGACTCTGCCTGGTCGACCGCGACCTGCGCTTCCGTCGTATCAACGAACATCTCGCCGAGATGAACGGGCTGCCTGCCGAGGACCACGTCGGGCGCACCATCGGGGAGGTCGTGCCGGAACTCGCGCGCATCATCGAGCCCGAACTGCACCGGGTGATCGAGACCGGCGAGCCCCGCCTCGAGTTCGAGGTCGTCGGCAGGACGGCCGCCCAGCCCGGCGTCGAGCGCACGTGGATCGAGTCCTGGCACCCGTTCCGCGACGGTGCCGGCCACGTGATCGGCGTGAACATCACCGTGTACGAGGTCACGGACCGCAAGCGGGCCGAACGGAGGATCGGCGAGCTCATCGAGGAACTGCGGCTCGCCGACCGCCGCAAGGACGAGTTCATAGCGATCCTCGCGCACGAACTGCGCAACCCGCTCGCCTCGATCCGCAGTTCGATCGACGCCCTCAAGCTCGCACCGACGCCGGGTCTCCCAGGCGTCGTCGAACGATCGGAGCGGCAGGTCCGCCAGCTCACGCGTCTCGTGGACGACCTGCTCGACCTGAACCGCATGGCCCGCACGGACTTCGAGCTGCACCGCGAGCCGGTCGACGTCGCGACGATCGTGCAGCGGGCCGCCGAAGGCATGAGGCACGCACTGGAAGCCGGGCCGTTCCGGCTCGATCTCGTCCTTCCGTCGCAGCCGTGTCGCGTGCTCGCCGACGAGGCGCGGCTGGTGCAGGTCGTCGGCAACCTGATCGACAACGCCTGCAAGTACGGCCGCGCGGGAGGGACGGTGAGAGTGGTCGTCGAGTCGGCCGGCGAGCGTGTACTCGTCCGGGTGGTCGACGACGGCATCGGCATCCCGTCGGACCAGATCCCGGGCCTCTTCGACCTCTTCGTGCAGGTCGAGCGGCCCGGGAAGGACGGGCGCGGCGGACTCGGCATCGGGCTCATGCTCGTCAAGCGCCTCGTCGAGCTGCACGGCGGCACGGTGTCGGCGCACAGCGCGGGTGTCGGCAGCGGCAGCGAGTTCGTGATCGAACTGCCCGCCCTGCCGGGCGTCCCTGCCGGGGGTGAGCGGGAGCGCGGCAGCGTGCAGGGCTTTTCGGCCCGCCGCGTACTGATCGCCGACGACAACGCCGACGCTGCCGACTCGCTGGCGCTGCTCGTCCGCATGACCGGCAACGAGGTCGAGATCGCGCGTGACGGGATCGAGGCGGTCGAACTCGCCGAGCGGTCGCGGCCCGACGTCATCCTGCTCGACATCGGCATGCCGCGCCTCGACGGCTACGGCGCGTGCCGTCGCATCCGCGCGCTGCCGTGGGGCCACGAGCCGCTCGTCATCGCAGTGACCGGTTGGGGCGGCACGGGCGACCGTCGAAGGGCGGACGAGGCCGGGTTCGACGCCCACGCCGTGAAACCGATCGAACTCGCCGACCTGGCCGGGCTCGTCGCGGAGCTGCAGGCCGATCGCACGCGCGCCTGACGGACGCCGTCGGCTTATGCCGACAGTCCGGCAATCCGTGTGCCGGCATGCCCGCGTGCACACGAGTGGGAATCTTCGCGGCACCATTTCGTCGCACACGCGGGATTCCCCATGGCCACACAGCGAAACAAGCAGTCCGCGTCGACGGCCCGCCGGCGCAACGGCGCGAGCGAGGGCGCGACGACGATGCTGCGTGCGGACCATCGGTCGGTCGAGAAGCTGTTCCGCCAGTTCGAGGCCGAGGAGTTCGGCGAGCGCAAGGCCGAGCTCGCGCGTCGCGCCTGCAACGAACTCGTCGTCCACACGATGCTCGAGGAAGAGATCTTCTATCCGGCCTGCCGCGGGATCGAAGGGCTCGGCGACGCGCTCGACGAGGCGCAGGTCGAGCACGACACGATCAAGCTGCTGATCCGCGACGTGCTCGCCCGTTCGCCGGGCGACCCGTATTACGACGCGCGGGTCAGGGTGCTTTCGGAGTACGTGAAGCACCACGTGGCGGAGGAGGAGAAACCGGACGGCGGCGTGTTCGCGCAGGCGCGGACGGCCAGGCTGGATATGAAAGAGCTGGGCGAACGGCTGCAGGTCCGCAAGGCGGAGCTCATGGAGCAGGCCGAGTCGGGCCGGCTGCCGCCCCCCGTGCCGCGCTCGCTGGCGTCCAGCGAGACCACCGACCAAGGCAACCAGGAGATATCGACCATGCAACGCGAACGAGAGAGGGATCGCAACGGAGGACGCGGGTCGCGCGCCGACGAGCAGGAGCGCGACGAGTACGGCCGCTTCATGCGCGAGGACGACCGCGAGAGCTCGCGCGGCCGGGGGGAGCGAAGCGCGCGCCCGGAAGACGACGACGACCGGCGCGGCAGCTGGTCGCGCGGTCGCGGCGGCGGCTACCAGGAGCGCGAGCAGGAATTCCAGGGCCGCTTCATGAGCGACGACCGCCGCGACCGCGAGGGCGGCCAGAGCGAGGGTCGCGGCTGGCACGGCGATCCGCAGCGCCCTGCCGAATCGGCGCGCCGGGGCTGGGAAGAGCGCGACGACCGGTCGAGCCGCTCGTCGCGCGAGGACGAGCGCTCCTTGTGGCGCAGCCGCGACGACGACGACGATCGCCGCGGCTTGCAAGGCCGGGGCGAGGGCCGTGGCTGGCACGGCGATCCGGAAGGCCATGCCGAGGCGGCACGTCGTCGCTGGGAAGACCAGGGCGGCTCGCGTTCCTCGCGGGGCCGCGACGATGACGACCGTCGGGGATCACGCTCGGGTCGATGACCGGATGTGACGTCCCGGGAGCTTTCGGCTCCCGGGGCGTCGTTCGTACAGGGAGGGTCAGGGAATGCCGCTCGACGTGTGGGTGGGGGCGATCATCGGATGGATGGGATGCCTGATGTTGCGACGGGGCAGCCGGCATCACGGGCTCGTGTGCATCGCTGGCTGTGTCATGGGGGCCGGGTTCGCCGCGTACTTCTTCGCGACCCCGCAGCTTCCGACGGGGATCCGGACGCTCGTTGCGCTCGCAGGCAGCGTGCTGCTGCTCGTAGCGATGCACGTCGTGCTGCCAGTCGAAGAAAAGCGCCGGCCATGAAGGCCGGCACCCGTCGAAGGGTCGAAGCCCGATCGGCGACGTCAGCCGCCGCTGCCCGAACCGCCGCCGGACTCGCTGCCCGAGGAGCTCGTGCCGGACGTGTCGTAGTTCGAGCTCGAGTCGCTCATGTCCGAACCGCTGTCCGTCTGGCCGGGAGTCGTGCCGGACTGGCCGGGAGTCGTGCCGGACTGGCCCGGCGTGGTGCCCGACTGCCCGGGCGTGGTGCCGGACTGGCCGGGCGTCGTGCCGGTTTGGCCCGGGCTCGTCGCGGACTGGCCGCTGCTCCCCATCCACGAATCGTACTCGGACTCGCTGATGAGGCCGTCGCCGTTCGCGTCCGTCGTGCGGAAGTCCTTGTTGAACCGCGTGTTCGATGCCGCTTCGCTCATCGAGATGCGGCCGTCGGAGTTCGTGTCGAGCTGACGGAACGTCTTCTGTCCCGCCGCGTCCTCCGCGTGGGCCGCGGCCGAGGCCAGCAGCACGCCCACCGTCGTGATCAGTAGTTTCTTCATGACTCACTCCTGTGAATTTCTAGGCGCGGCCAGCCTGCGCCCACGGATGGGCGGTCTGGATCGGAAGTCGGAGGCCATTTCAGTCGGTGATCACTGACGATCGCTCCGCTGTGCCTGCAGGATCCGCTCCGCAGTCCGGAGCCCGTCCTTGCAACTGAGTCCTCCGGCGGCCGCTCCGGCGCACCGGCACTGGGGCCACTGGCGCTCGCAGCAGTCGGAGCTCGTGCAGCGGGCGATCGACGGGACGCCTCTCGAGATGCTGCTCGAATGCCTCGGGGTCACGAGGCTGGTGCTCGCCGGCACGACCACGAACAGCTGTGTCTGGTTCACGGCCGCCGACGCGACGGTTGCCACCGAGGACGAACTCGAACGGTGCTCGCTCTACCTGATGCGGAGCACGCTCGGGGCGGAAGTGCTGCCGGCCGGGCACATCCACTTCACGGCCCGCCAGGACTGAGGTCTGAGGTCCGGAGTCACGCCATGGACTGGCAGCAGCTGTTCGGCTTCACGACGAACCCGCTCGAACTGGTGCTGCGGGGCACGGCGACGTACTGGTTCCTGTTCCTGATCTTCCGCTTCATGATGCGGCGCGACGTGGGCGCCGTCGGCATCGCGGACGTGCTGCTGCTCGTGCTGGTGGCCGATGCGGTGCAGCCGGCGATGACCGGAGATTACAAGTCGGTGACGGAGGGCGCGATAGTCGTCGGGACCATCGTCGGCTGGAACTGGCTGCTCGACGCCCTGAGCTACCACTACCGGTGGGTCGCGCGAATCGTGGTGCCGCGCCCCATGGTGCTGATCCGCCACGGCGAGTTCGTCGAGCGCAACATGCGCTCCGAACACCTGACCACGGACGAGGTGCTCACGCGGCTGCGCCAGAACGGGGTAGACAAGGTCGGGGACGTACGCATTGCGCGCCTCGAGCCCGACGGCGAGATCTCCGTGTTCAAGTACGAAGGCGAGGCGGCGACCAAGCGCCGGGACCGGAACCCGCCCGTCTAGGCGATGGCGGCACGTGCGGGATCGTGGGCCGGAATTGCGACGCCGGTCGGGTGGCTTCCTTTCCTTCCCGACCGGCGCCGGCTTCAGCCAGCCTGGCGACAGGCGCGACGATCCTTGTCGCTGTCGCCAGGCTACATGCTCGGGAGATGGATCCTTCCCTCTCCGCCCGCATCCATCGCCCCTTCCTTGGAGGATGGCTGCTTCCGGGGCCCTGCTACGCATCCTGCGTTACTTGTAGTTTCCCCCCACCTTCTGTCACGAGGAAACGCAGGCGCGCCCCGTCGACCTGTCAGTCGCGGCCTACAGCTGCGACCTCAGGCGGGATGCGGCCCACTCGATCGCGCGCCGACCCATGGCGCGCCTGCGCCAGCGGTGGGGCATGATGCGACGCGCCGAGCGCAGGTCGCGCTCGAAGAGCTCGAGCTGCTCGAGCGCGAAATCACGGTCCAACACCGAGAGCGTCGACTCGTCGTTGAGCCGGAACGAGCGGTTGTCGAAGTTGCCGGAGCCTACGATCGCGACGCGGTCGTCGACGACCATCAGCTTGCAGTGGAGCATCGTCGGCAGGTACTCGTAGAGCTCGACGCCGCGGTGCATGAGTTCCTCCCACGCGGCCTGGGAGGCCCACCGGACGATCGGCGCGTCGGTGTGGGCGCCGGGCATCAGCACCCTGACGCGCACGCCTCGGGCGGCAGCGGCCTCGAGCGCGCGCTGCGTGAGGAGATCGGGGACGAAATAGGCGTTCGCGATGTCGATCGTGCGCGACGCGGCGGTGAGCGACAGCAGCGTGAGCAGGTGCAGGCTGTCGGAGCCGCCGGCCGGCGAGCTGCCGAAGAGCTGTGCGCGGGCGCCGCCTTCGTCGCGGAGGCGCGGGAAATACGCGTTTCCGTGCAGCACCTCGCCGGTCGTCTTGATCCAGTTGTCGAGGAACACGGCCTGCATCTGCGCCACCACGGGCCCGCGGACCCGGTAGTGGTTGTCGCGCCAGTGATCGGGATCCTGCGCATTGCCCGTCCATTGCGGCGCGATGCCGACGCCGCCGGTGAAGCCGGTCTCGCCGTCGACGACCAGGAGCTTCCGGTGCGTGCGCTTGTTGATCCGCCCGAGCTGGTACCAGCTCAGTCGATGGTAGAGCTGCACCTGCACGCCGTTCTCCTCGAGCACGCGGATCAGGTTGCCGTCCATGCGCCGGCACCCGAGCCAGTCGAGCAGCACGTGCGTCGCGACGCCGCGCCGCGCCGCAGCCGCCAGTGTCTCGGCCATCTGCCGCCCGATGTCGCCCGACCAGTAGATGAAGGTCTCGAAGCACACCGAGCGCTGCGCGCCTTCGATCGCCTCGAGCATGGCGGGAAAGATCTGGTCGCCGTTCACGAGCGTGTCGACGCGGTTCCCGGGCAGGATCGCAGGCCCGAGCAGCGTGCCCACGGTGCGCTCGAAATCGATCGATTCGGTGCCGTACCAGCGAGGCGGCCGTCGCGCGAGTCGCCGTTCGGCGGTCACGAAGTTGAGACTGACGAGCAGCAGCGCCACGGCCAGCGCGAGCGAGAAGAGCAGCCAGGTCCAGCCCGTCATCGTCATTCGCGCGCCCCCCGTCCCCGCCCCGGTTCGGTCATGAAGGCACGAGAGTCGTCCATCGGACCACTGCCGCCCGCCGCGTAGCGCGGCCGGCGCGCTCCCACACGCGTACCGCGCGGAGGCGTCTTCTATACCCGGGGATAATTGACCGTCGGCGGCGTGGTCAGTTTGACTTAACGAGATTGGCCGCCAGTCGTTCGTACATCCTCAGGAGCTCGGCCAGCGTATGGGCCCCCATCTTCCGCATCACGTTGCGACGATACACCTTCACCGTGATCTCGCTGAGCCCGAGCTGCTGCGCGATCTGCTTGTTGAGCCGGCCCGAGGCGATGCCCTCGAGGATCGAGCGCTCGCGCGCCGTGAGCCGACCGAAGCGCTCGAAGAGTTCGGATGCCTGTCGTTCCGTGCGCCAGCTGCGCTCCTGTCGCCGGAATGCCGCCTGCACAGCGCTGGTGAGCTGCTGCGCGTCGAACGGCTTGATCAGGAAGTCGATGGCGCCGGCTTTCATTGCGCGCACGGCAGTCGGGATGTCGCCTCGTCCCGTGATCATGACCACGGGCAGGTGGATGGCGCGGCTCGAGAGCAGTTCCTGCAGTTCGAGGCCGCTCTGGCCGGGCAGGTGGACGTCGAGCACCAGGCAGGCCGGTCCGTCGTTCACGTAGCCCTCGAGGAAACCCGCCGTCTCGCTGTACACGCGAACCTCGAAGCCTGCCTGTCGGAGCAGCACTGCGAGCGCGTCGGCGAGGGCGCCGTCATCCTCGATGACGTAGACGGTCTTCCTGTCCGTCGTTTCCGGCATGTTCACAGTCTAGCCGACGGGTGAGCTCCGTCGACCGCAATACGCACTTCAAGGAGGATTCCTGCATGCTGCAGCCCACATCCGGCGCCGCTTCGACGGCGGCTCGCCAGGCCATGATCCGCAATCGAGGACTGTGCTCGCTGATGGACGCCGACCAGCCTACCGACACGTCGCTCGGCCAGCGGGCCGACGACTGCAGCATCGCCGAACTGCAATGGCGGCTCCAGGCCCTCGACCGCCTCCTCTGCGTCGAAGAGGCGATGGGCTTCGTGGCTCACGAGCTGGCGCAGCCGCTCGGGGCGATGCTTCTGCAGGCGAGCGCCTGCCAGCGTCTGCTCGAGGCCGCGCCGCCCGAGTGCACCCCGGCGTCCGAACTCGCGGGCAAGGTCGTACAGGCCGGCCGCGACGCACGCAGCGTGCTCGAGCAGGCCCGCCAGGCCATCGTGCACGAGGATGCGCCCACGTTCGACGTGGACCTCAACAAGCTCGTCTACCGGGTGCTCGACCTCGAGAAGTATCGCCTCGCCGCCTGTGCGGTCGAAACCCGCCTCGAGCTGTCGGCGCTGCCGGCGGTCACCTGCGAGCCGCTGCGCATGACGCACGTGCTGCGAACGCTGGTCTCGAATGCCATCGACGCCTGCTGCCTGCAGCCCGACGATCCGGTGATCGTGATCTCCTCGGACTTCGGCCCCGGCCAGGGCGTCGTCTGCTCGGTCCGCAACCCGGAGCACGACTTCAAGCCCGAGGACGCCGAAAAGGTCTTCCGGCCGTTCTACAGCACGCACGCCGGCCGGCCCGGTCTCGGCCTGTCGACCGCCCGGCGGATCATCGAGGATCTCGGGGGGCGGATGTGGGTGGATGCGGCCGGGCAGGGCAGCGTCGCGTTCTGTTTCCAGGTGCCGGCAGCAGCATCGGCGGGCCGGGGGCCACGGCGGCCCGACGGCACACCGCAGCCCCGCGGGTGAGGCAGGCGGTTCGAGGCGAGCGGGACCTGGCTGAAATGGCTCAGCGCTGCCGGATCTCCAGATCGTTGCGCACCGAGCTCACGCCGTCGACCGCGCGGGCCAGCTCGCCGGCCCGCTGCTTCTGCTCCTGGGACTCGACGAAGCCCGACAGCTGCACGACGCCACGCTGCGTCTCGACGTTGATCTGGTGCGCCTTCGTCGACTCGTCCTCGACGAGCCGCGCCTTGACCACGGTGTTGATCGTCACGTCGTCGACGACGCGGCCGGCGCTCTGCTGCGGCGCGCTCACCCGCAGGTCGTTGCGCACTTCCGTGACGCCCTCGATTCCACGTGCGACCTCACCCGCGCGGGTGCGCTGCTGCGCGTCGTCGACGAAGCCGCCGAGCTGCACCACGCCGCGGTACGCCTCGACGTTGATGTCGTTCGCCTTGGTCACGGGGTCCTCGATGAGCGCCGCCTTGACCTTCGCGGTGAGTGCCGCGTCGTCGACGTACTCACCGGTCGAGCGCTCGGAGCGCGTCGCCGAGCAGGCTCCGAGCGACAGCGCGACGAGGGCGGCGATCAGTGCGGGAAAGATGCGAGTCGTCATGAGGATCCTCCGGATCGGCTGGGTTGCGTGCCCGGAGAGCGGGAGCAATCCGCGTGCCACCAGGAGGTCCGCCGCCCGGACCGGGCCAGGATGCGCCGTGCCAGGCCGCATTTTCCGAGATCCGGCGGGCCTGTACGAGACGGTCGTCGGACGGACGACGACGCGATCTTGCGGCGCGACCGAAGCGAGTATCAGAACGCCCCGACGTACGGCCGCTGCGCCTGAAGTTACAAAGAACCTTGCCGAATTTTCCATGGGGCGCCGCGCGGGGCGCGAGGAGGCAGGGTCGATGGAAGCAGCGAGACCGCGCGAGGACGTACGCCCGGCCGACGTCGAGACGATGGACCTGCTCGGTAGCTCGGACGCGATCCGGCGGGTGCGCGACCTGATCGTGAGGGTCGCCCCGACCGACGCGACGGTGCTGGTGACGGGCGAGAGCGGCACCGGCAAGGAACTCGTCGCGCGCTCGCTGCACCGGCTGAGCCGGCGCAGGCACGGCCCGTTCGTCCCGGTGAACTGCGGGGCGATCCCGGCGACGCTGATCGAGGCGGAACTCTTCGGCTACGAGAAGGGCAGCTTCACCGGAGCCCAGCGCGGGCACCGCGGCTACGTCGAGCGTGCGAACGGCGGCACGCTGCTCCTCGACGAGATCACCGAGATGCCGATCCAGATGCAGACGCCGCTGCTCCGCTTCATGGAGGTCCGCCGGTACATGCGGATCGGAGGCACGCAGGAGATGCACACCGACGTGCGCATCGTCGCCGCCACGAATCGCGACCCCGTCGCGGCCGTGGCGGACAGGCACCTGCGCGAGGATCTCTACTACCGGCTCGCCGTGTTCCCGATCGAGGTGCCGCCGCTGCGCAGCCGCGATGGAGACGCGCTCCTGATCGCGCAGGCTTTCCTGCGCCAGCTCAACCTCGCCGGCGGCACGTCGAAGTCGCTTTCCGCCGCCTCGCTCGACTCGATCCGCCAGCACCGCTGGCCCGGCAACGTGCGCGAGCTGCGCCATGCCGTCGAGCGTGCCTACATCCTCGCGACGGACCAGCTCGAGATCGGCGAGGCGCTTGGTCTCACGGCCGGCCACGGCGGCATCGTGCTCGGCGAGGACCACGCACCCGCAGTGCGGATTTCGATCGGCTCGACGCTCGAGGAGGTGGAGCGCGAGATCATCGAGGCCACGCTCGAGTATTTCTCGGGCAACAAGCGGCATGCGGCGAGCGCGCTCGGCTGCAGCCTGAAGACCCTCTACAACAAGCTGAATGCGTACGCGCGTACGGCTGGAAATGCCTGACCCCGAAGGAGCTGATCCATGTCCCGAATCCTGATCGCCGACGACCATCCCGTGTTCCGCGCCGGACTCACGCAATACCTGGCCGGCGTGCCCGGCATCACCGAGGTGGGGGAGGCCGCCTCCGGGAACGAGGCGCTCAACCGGCTGAAGGAGAAGCACTGGAACCTGCTGATCCTCGACATCAACATGCCGGACCGCAGCGGCATGGACATCCTGCGGCACGTGCGCTGCAGCCACGAGTCGACGCGGGTGCTGATCCTGAGCGGCTATCCGGAGCGGCAGTACGCGATCAACGCGCTGCGTGCGGGCGCGAGCGGCTACCTGGCCAAGGACAGCGCGCCCGAGGAGCTGCTGAAAGCCGTGAGGCTGGTGATGAGCGGGCGCCGCTACGTGAGCCAGGGCCTCGCCGAGATCCTCGTCACGGAGCTCGACCAGGGCGACAAGCCGCTGCATGCGAAGCTCTCCGAGCGCGAGTTCCAGATCTTCGGCAAGATCGCGGCCGGCAACGCGGTGTCGGAAATCGCGCGCGAGCTGTGCCTCAGCGTGAAGACGGTGAGCACCTACCGCGCCCGGATCCTCGAGAAGCTGCACCTCAAGACCAACGCCGACCTAACGAGCTACGCCATGCGGAACGAGATCATCCAGTGAGGCCGGCCGTACGGCACGGTGGTGCCGTACGGCGTCCTACACGAAACGGCGGTCTTCTTCCGACAAACGTGGGAAGGCTGACTCCGCAGCATGGGTGCCGGGGCAATGCATGGCCACATCAAGCTAAGGAGACACTGAATGAACATCGTCATATGGCTCGTGGTCGGAGGCGTGGTCGGCTGGCTCGCCAGCCTCATCATGCGCACCGACGCGCAGCAGGGCATGCTGCTGAACGTCGTCGTCGGCATCATCGGCGCGCTGGTGGGCGGATTCCTGCTCGCTCCGATGTTCGGCGCGTCGACGATCAACCAGGGTGACTTCAGCCTGACGAGCCTCGCAGTGTCGCTGCTCGGCGCGATCATCCTGCTCGGCATCGTCAACCTGTTCCGCCGCGGCAAGGTCCGCTGACCCGAGGGCGGCTGGTCAGGCGGGAGGCCGCCGGACCAGCCGTCGGGTCAACTTCTGCGATACGGCCGGATGCCGCTGCCACGGGTCGCGGGACCGCGTGTCCGCATGGGCAACGGCTTTCCGCAGCGAGTACAAGGCACGCTGGTCGTTCTCGCCGAGATCGTCCCAGCAGCGCGCTCAGCGTCCCGCGTCCCCCGGGCACGCGCGTGTAGCCTCCGACGACGAATTCCTGCTCGTTCCGGCACCTGAGCTTGAGCTACGCACGCGATCGGCCTGACGTGTTCGCGCCCTTGGGGACGGCCCAGCTCTTGAGCAAGCCGTCCCACTCGAGCCTGAAGTCGAAGTGCAGGTTGCGCGCGGCGTGCTTCTGCACGACGTATTTCAGCCCGCGGTCGGCGAGACGGGACGGACGGGGCTCCAGCTCGGATGTCCTGTCGAAGCGCCGATGGGCGCGATACTCGGAGAGGCTGCCGGGGTGCCATGCATCACCCGTCTTCTTCAGCCACGCCGCTCCGACTTCGCGCGACGCGAACCGCCTCGGGCGGGTCGCCTCGTGCGCGCGCGGACCTGCAGCTCTCCCGCGACCGCAAGGCTCCGCTCGAGCAGCGCCGAGAGATCGGCGAGCGCGGGCGGCGCCTCGACTTCGGGCTCCTTCCCCTCCGGTTCGGTCAGCTCGTGCGTGAGTCCGCGCTCGACCTTCTGCTCGACGCGCGCGAGTATGTCCTGACGATACGTGTCGCGGTACTGGTCGGGCTTCCACTCGTCCGCCATGCCTTCGACGAGCCGCAGCGCCAGCCCGAGTTCCCTGGAGCCGATCTTCGCGCGGTGGGCGCGCTCGAGCGACTCGTCCTCGAGCGCCGGCAGGATCTCCTCTGCGTAGCGCAGCGTGTTCAGCACCAGGCCGCGGTCGGCCGGGATCAGCGCGCAGAGATGCTGCCGCGTGCGGATCACCGCCAGCGCGAGCGCGTACTTGCGGGACTCGCGCAGGGCGCCGTGCAGCAGTGCATACACCTTCTCGCCACCCGGCAGCGGCGTCACGCGGTACGGCGTGTCGAAGTAGTAAGGCGGAACCGAGCCCTCGTCGACGAAGCTCTGGATCTCGATCGTGCGCGTCGCCTCGACGTTCGCGCGACGGAAGTCCTCGTCGGTGAGCACGACGTATTCGCCGGGCTGGTACTCGTAGCCCTTCACGACGTCGTCGCCCTCGACCGGGCGGCCCGTCACCTTGTTGATCTTCTGGTAGCCGACCGGCGCGAAGTCGCGCTTGTCGAGCAGGTCGAGATCGAGGGTCTGGGCGCGGACCGCGCTGTGCAGCGCAACCGGTACGTGCACGAGACTGAAGGTGATCGCGCCCTTCCAGAGGCTTCGTGATCCCATCACACGCTCACGACGGATCCGGTGGGGCCACGTCCCCCGTGCAGCCGAGCGCCGTGAGAGCGCGTGTCACTTCCGCCAGCGGCTCGGCCACGTTCGAGCGGCCCGGCGCGTCCGGCACCATGTTCTCCTCGGTCGCGACCTGAAGCTGCACGAGCATCCGTTGCCAGCTGTGCAGGATGGCCACCTTCTCCTCGTGCGTGCAGTCGTTGCACGACAGGACCTGGGCGGGATGAGCGAAGACCTCATCGGGTGTCGCGAGCGCGCGGTCGAGCTCGGCGGCCGTCATGCGTGCAAGCCGTAACGGGCGCCACGGGACGCCTCGGCCTCCATGCCGTGCTGGAGGTACTCGAGCAGCTGCCAGCCCTCGCGCAGCGCAGGCAGCATGCGCGCCGCAAACTCGCGCACCTCGCGCCCCCGGCCGCAGCGCGCCTGCCGCTCGAACAGCGCGACCGTGAGTTCCTGCGCGTCGAGCTCGCGTCGCAGGAATTCCTCGTCGTCGAGCGATGCCGCGGTGCGCGGCGTCACGATGCGATACCGGTGCGCGAGGATGCCGCGGTCGAGTGCGAGCCGCTCGATCTCCGCGTTCGCGGCCCAGTGGCTCTGCACCAGCCTGCAGGCGAGCCGCCTTATCGCCGGGGAACGACCGTAGCGCGCCGCCGCGGCGCACAGCGCGATTTCGGCGCGGCCGCGAGCGAGCGCTTCGCGCAGGAATGCCGTGTCGTCGAGGCGCTGCGCGAACGGCTCGATCTCGTCCTCGGGCGGGCGGCGATCGATCCTTCCGGCACCCCGCCTTTCGGGACGCCTCCCGGAAGAGTCCGAGGAGGGTGCCAGCGTGATCGCGGCCGCGGCTGCAAAGAGCGCCGTACCCGTATAGACCCCGACCCAGAGATACTCCATCACGTCAGAACCTCCCTGGTCCGTCCGTACCGATGGCTCCCGAAGTTACGCGCGGCCGCAGCGCCGCCTGCGTGACCGCTGCACGGTGCTCGAGCATACGGGACCGCGTGCCTGCGATCAGGCCGAGCAGCGGCAGCAGTGCACGGGGCGAACGGCGCCGGTAAGCCGCGACCAGCGCGATCACCGACACGGCCATCAGCGCCCATCCACGACCGCCGTGGATGATCGAGCGCATCAGGTTGCTGCGCGGGAACACGTCGCGATCGTCGACTCCTGCGTCCCGGCGCGGACGAGGAGGCAGCAGTGCGCGCAGCTCGGCTCGCGTCCGCTCGAGTTCGGCGCTCATTCCTCCCTCCAGCCGCCCATGGCGCGGACCCACTCCGCATCCTTGCGCAGCTCGCTCCGCAGCCGCTCCTGCTCCGGACCGGACGGTCCGGGCCGGGTGGCGCGCCGCAGCGACAGCAGCGCGCCGCCTGCCATGGCTCCGAGCAGCAGGCTGAGTGCGACCTCGCGGTTCGCCGACGACCACACGCTCGCCACGATCCACGCGCAGCCGAGAACGATCGCGGCGAAGGCGAGCGCGGTGCCGACGACCAGCGCGACCGCGCGGCGCACCGCGTCCCTGCGCAGTTCGCGCGCGGCCGCAAGCGTCACCTCGCGATACGCCGCGACGTGTCGTCCGAGCGCGGACGTGATCGCGAGGGCGCGCACCCGGTTACCGCCGGGAGAGAGCCGCGCCGACGACCGCGCCGATGAGCGCCGCCATGCCGACCGTGGCCCACGGCCGCTCGTGCGCGAACGCGTTGGCGGTGGACGCCGCGTTCATCGACGCGTCGCGCAGGCGGCGTGCCGTCTCCGTGTCACGCAGCGCGCGCAGTTCCTGCATTCCCGAGCTGACGCGGGACTTGAGCGTCTCGAGCTCCGAGTCGTTGATGCTCGGCGTGCGGCCGATCAGCTCCTCGACGTCCGCGAAGAACCGCTGCATCTCGCTGCTGCGGTTCGACATCGCGCCGCTACCCGTCGCGCGCTCCGTGCCCGTGGCGTATGCGCCTGACATGTCGTTCATGAGACCTCCATCTGTGCGATTGCGATTGACGTGAATTTCGCATGGAGCATCGCGGGAGGCGGTCCATGCGTCAGTCGCTTCGTCACTCATGCAGGAGGTAGGCGAGTGCTGACAGTATCGACGATGCCGTGCACTGGCACGAGCGTTGCAGCGTCCACGCGCGGGCAATACCACCCGAGATGGAGGTCGACGATGAAGACACTTGCAAACGCAGCGGCGATCCTGGCGCTCGCCGGGCTGATGCTGGCCGGCTGCCAGCGACAGGAAACGCCATCCCAGACGCGCGAGGACGTCGCGGAGGCCCAGCGCGAGGGCAACGAGGAGGTCATGGAGCAGCAGGCCGAGGCGCTCGACGACGGCGCCGTGACGCGCGACGACACGGAGGAAATCCGGCTCGCCCAGGCGGAAAGCGAGCACAAGGTCGCCATGGAGCGCTGCGAGGCGCTCACGGGCGAGGCGCGCGACACGTGCAAGGAGCAGGCGGATGCCATGCTCGAGCGGGCGAAGGAGCAGGCGCGGGGCGCGACGATGCCGCGCTGAGGCCGCGGGCGGAATTGCACGGTCGTTTCTTCAACGCACCGTGCAATTCCGCCAATTCAGACTCACATCATGTCGAACGTGTAGGTGACGCCGAGGCTCAGGAGATCGAGGTCGCCGACCACGTCGGTATCGAATTTCTCGTACTCGAGTTGCACGCCGAAGTTCTGGATGCGCCAGCGCGCGCCCACGCCGTAAGCGAACTCCGTCGCGTCGTCCTCGAAACTGACGTCGCCGAACCGGCCCTCGCCTTGGCCTCGGCATCGAAGCGCTCGCCGAGCGGCGCGAGGCGCGTCGCGGGATCGTGGCTCTCCGGACGTGCTGCCCGGCGCCAACGCCTGGGAGCGCGGTGAGGCGCTGCAGCTCGCCCTCGAGCGCCTGCCGCCCGCGGCCGCTGCGGTCGGTCATGGCCTACCGGACGACGCAGCGCCGGACGGCGGCGCTGCAGCGCCCCGCCCGTAAGCTGGAAGGCCGGGCGTCGGGCCCAATCAAGCGAGGAACTGCACCATGCCTACTGCCACCGGACACACCAGTGCCATCACCGCACGCAAGGTCCTGAACACGCCCGTCTACGACACGTCGGGCCAGCGCATCGGCGAGCTGAAGGACGTCGTGCTCGAAAAGACCACGAACAACATCATGTTCGCGGTCGTCGGCTTCGGCGGCTTCCTCGGGATGGGCGAGAAGTTCCACCCCGTGCCGTGGAGCTCGCTCGACTACGACAGCAACCTGATGGGCTACGTCGTCAACCTGACCAAGGACCAGATAGAGACGGGCCCGGTCGGCTCGATCGACGAACTGCTCGAGCAGGACGGGTATGCGTATCGCGACCGCGCCTTCGACCACTATCGGGCGCAACCTTACTGGACGGCACGCGAAAGCCGACAGTAACCCCCCGATGGCGCTCGAGAGCCGCGGAACGAGGCCGCGCGGCTCTCGAGCCTGTTCAGCGGCGCGGGCCGTGCCTATGCTTGCCCGGTGCCGCGCCCTTCCGCCGACCGATTCGACGCCGCGTTCTACCGGCGCCACTACTTCGATCCACGCACGCGGGTGGTCACGCGCCGCGACATGGAACGCCGCGCCGAGCTGGTCGCGGCCTTCACCCGCCACGCCCGGCTGCGCGTGCGCCGCATCCTCGACGCCGGCTGCGGGCTCGGGCTCATGCGCGAGTCGCTGCTGCGGGCGCTGCCCGGTGCGCGGTACGTCGGCCTCGAGGCGAGCGCCTGGGTCTGCGAGCGCCACGGCTGGGTGCACGGTTCCGTCGCGACGTACCGGGCGCCGCACGCCTACGACCTCGTCGTGTGCTACGACGTCCTGCAGTACCTCGACGACCGGTCCGCGGCCGCGGCGCTCGCGAACCTCGCGCGCCTGTGCCGGGGCGTGCTGCACTTCGGCGTGCTCACGCAGGAGGACTGGGACCGCTACTGCGACCGCAGCACGACGGACCGCAACGTCCACCTGCGGCCGGGTGCCTGGTACCGGGAGCGTCTCGGGCGGGGTTTCCTCAACGCCGGCTGCGGCATGTTCGTGCGGCGGGGCGCCCCGGTGCACCTCTGGGAGCTCGAGCGGCCCGACCCGGCGCGGTCCGGCCGGCGCGGATGAGCTTTTGGGAATCGCCGGGACCGGTCGGCTGTACAATGCCGCCTTTGCGCCCACCGGGCCCTGCTCGTCCTCGTCAGATGTCCTCGAACCCATTGCGGCCGATCCTCACCGTGCTCGTGCTCGCGTCGCTCGTCGGCTGCAGCTCCATGCGCGGGCGCCAGTGCGAGGGCAACCAGGACTACCTGGCGGCCGTCGACCGGCCCCGGCTCCAGTTGCCGCCGGAGATCACCCCGTCGGAGCGGGTCTCGCCGCTCGCCATCCCCCAGGCGGACCCGAACCCGAACCGGCTCGACCCCGAGCCCGCCTGCCTCGACGAGCCCCCGCCGTTCTTTGCCCGCAAGGGCGCCGCCGTGGATCCGGCCGAGGAGACCGTGCGCAGCTGGGCCGCCGCCTGGGCCACGCGCAAGCCGGACGCGGTGATCTCCGCGTATTCGCCCTCCTTCCAGCCGTCCGGAGCGGACGGTGCCGGGCCCTGGCTCGAGCAGCGGCGCGAGCAGGTCGCGACCGGGCGGGCGCCCGAAGCAAAACTCGAAGACGTGACGGTGACCGCAGCCGGGGCCGACCGGCGGGTCGTAACCTTCGTGCAGCGCTTCGGCGACGGGGCGGTCCGGAAGGAGCTCACGCTGGTGCGGGAAGGTACGTCCTGGCGAATCGTTTCCGAGCGGACCATCGAAGTACTCTGAATCGGCACGATCGGCCCCGTCGAGGGCCTTCGGAGTGCATTCCTTGAGAAATCCATTGCTACTGAGCAGCGTCAGCCTGGCCCCCGGCACCCTCCGTGCCGTGCTGCTGGACCGCCTCACCCGCTCCATCGGCAAGCACCCCGACACCGCCACCCAGCGCGACATCTACGACGCGCTCTCGATGGCGGTCCGCGAGGAGCTGGCTTCGCGCTGGCTCGCGACGCAGCGCCGGGTCTCGCAGGCCGGCGTGAAGCGCGTCGTCTACCTGTCGGTCGAGTACCTGCTCGGCCGCTCGCTGATCAACGGGCTCTCGAGCCTCGACGGCGAGCTGGTCGCCGAGGCGCGCGAGGCCCTGCAGGAGCTCGGCTTCGACCTCGACCGCGTCGCGCGGGAGGAGATCGACCCGGGCCTCGGCAACGGTGGCCTCGGGCGGCTCGCCGCCTGCTACGTCGACTCGCTCGCGACGCTGCAGTACCCCGCGGTCGGCTACGGCATCCGCTACGACTACGGCATCTTCACGCAGGCGATCGACGAGGACGGCCG
>Ga0209391_10000087_pt1 | contig 32902 bp, 30 predicted proteins | sample PPLLak3March2015_FD_187246 | JGI IMG/M metagenome (GOLD analysis project Ga0209391, IMG submission 187246) | Freshwater sediment microbial communities from Prairie Pothole Lake near Jamestown, North Dakota, USA - PPLs Lake P7 Core (1) Depth... | ecosystem: Environmental > Aquatic > Freshwater >...
CAAAGTGAGCAGAAAGATCAATGCCGACGTGTTTATCGACGACAGAAATCTGGGTGGCTTGCACGGCTGGGGTGAAATTTACCAGATGCTGCTCGAGACAGAAAAACCACCGGAAAGAAAGGTTAAAAAAGGCTGGTTCGATTTTTTAAAATCCTAAGTACTCTGCCCTTCCATATATTCCCTGTCGATTGCTTCCCTGTGATCAGGGTGGGCGATCTCAAGTAAAGCCTTTTTTCGTTGCTTGATCGTTTTTCCAAACAGGTTGGCTACACCGTATTCCGTTACTACATAGTGCACATTGGCCCTTGTGGTCACAACTCCCGCGCCTCTTTTCAAATAGGGCACGATCCTGGATTCCCCTTTGTTGGTCACTGATGGGAGTGCAATGATCGCTTTTCCCCCTTCGCTCAACGAAGCCCCTCTGATAAAATCGACTTGTCCGCCAACGCCTGAATAAAGCCTTGTACCAATCGAATCTGCACAAACCTGTCCGGACACATCTACCTCAATGGCGGAATTAATCGCAACCATCCGCGGATTCTGACGGATGACGGACGTATCATTCACAAAATCGGAAGTTTTCAATTCCACAAAAGGATTGTCATCAACATAATCATACAATTTCTTGCTTCCAGCAATAAAGGTTGCCAGGGCCCTTCCTGGATTTACGCCCTTGTAATTGGAATTGATCACATCAGAAAGGATCAGTTCTATTACCCCGTCAGACAACATTTCTGTGTGAAGACCGAGATTTTTATGATTGGTCAAATTTTTAAGCACTGCATTGGGTATGGTTCCAATTCCCATTTGCAGGGTACTTTTATCTTCAATTAATTCGGCGATATACGTTCCAATTTTATTCTCTACCTCTGAACTGGGCGGCATGAACAATTGATGAATAGGCTCATTCACCTCAACAAAGGAATTCAGTTCCGAGATATGAATTAACCCATCACCATGAACCCGTGGCATCTGCGGATTGATTTGCGCGATGACATGTTTCGCGTTTTCAATTGCTGCAAGGGTAGCCTCAACAGAAACTCCCAGAGAGCAATACCCATGTTTATCCGGAGTTGAAACCTGAATCAGGGCCACGTCAAGATTTATAAACCGTCTTTTGAATAAAATGGGTAATTCACTTAAAAAAACCGGAGTATAGGATCCGTTGCCGGTTTTTAGTGTATGGCGAACATTCGGTCCGATAAAAAATGAATTCACATGAAAGCTATCCTTCAGTTTTGGATCGGCATGCGGAGCCTCACCTTCAATATGCAAGTGACAAATTTCAACATTTCGCAATTCCTCGCTTCTTTCCACCAGTGCTTTCAGCAAGGTGGTGGGTGCGGCAGCGGCGGCATGAACATATACCCTGTTATTTGATTGAATTACCTTTACAGCTTCCTGAGGAGTGACCGATCTATACATAACCATTGTTTTATGAACCAGCTCAAATTTACGACATAACAGACAATTGATGAATGACAAAACTCATGTTTTCTTCCTATTTTAAATTATCTTTGCCCCGAAAATGGACCGGAAATGATCATCGTAAAAACCCGAGAAGAAATTGAGCTCATGCGCGAAAGCGCCCTTGTCGTGTCTAAAACTTTGGGCATGCTGGCTTCAGAAGTAAAACCGGGGGTTACTACCCTGTATTTGGATAAACTGGCAGAAGAATTTATCAGAGACCAGGGTGCCATACCGGGATTTCTTGGTCTTTACGGATTCCCGAACACGTTGTGCATGAGTCCGAATGCACAGATCGTACATGGCATTCCCAACAGCATTCCACTGAAGGAAGGAGATATCATCTCTATAGATTGCGGGGCCCTGAAAAACAACTTTTACGGTGATCATGCCTTCACTTTTGAAGTTGGGGAAGTAGCGCCGGAAATAAAAAAATTACTGCAGATCACAAAAGAAAGCCTTTATGTTGGAATCAAAGAAATACGCTTGGGCAACCGCGTTGGCGATGTAGGTTATGCTGTACAAAATTATGTGGAAAAATATGGATATGGCGTAGTCAGGGAACTTGTGGGGCATGGATTGGGGAAGAAAATGCACGAAGACCCGGAATTGCCTAACTACGGCAAAAGAGGACATGGAAAAAAATTTGTCGAAGGTATGGTGGTTGCCATAGAACCCATGATCAATCTGGGAACACATAAAATAAACCAGCTTAAAGACGGCTGGACCATCCTGACAGCCGATGGCAAAGCCAGCGCGCATTTTGAGCACGATGTGGCCATTGTTGACGGAAAACCGGAATTGCTTTCTACCTTTAAATACATTTACGAGGCTTTGGGAATTGAGAGTAATGAAGAGGACCCTTTTAGGATGAAATAGTTATTTCACAGAGATTCACAGAGAAAAAATGAGTTGCACAGAGAGAGTATGGAAATTAATAAACTTTCAGAAAAAATTATTGGAGCAGCCATTGAGGTTCATCGCACGCTGGGCCCGGGTTTGTTAGAATCGGCTTATCAGGAATGTTTGGTTTTTGAATTAAATTCTCTCGGACTGCATGTAGAAAAAGAAAAAACGCTTCCCATAATTTATAAAGACATCAAATTAGATCATGGTTACAGAATTGATTTACTCGTTGAATACCAAATAGTTATAGAGATTAAAACGGTTGAATTTTTAACAGATGTACACACTGCACAAGTGCTGACCTATTTAAAACTTGGCAATTACCGATTGAGATTATTGATAAATTTTCATACTAAGCTTTTAAAAAACGGATTAAAAAGATATATTAACTCCGTGAATCTCTGTGTTAACTCTGAGTGCCTCTGTGAAACAACCTGAGCAAATGAAATTATTTAAATTCATATTAAACACCATCCCCAGGCCCTATCTGATCAAAGTGAGCTATCTCATCCGGCCGGCACTGGCACTATGGCTCAAAGGAGATCGCTATACGGATCCCATCGACGGGAAGAGTTACCGCCAATTTCTTCCTTATGGTTATGGTTTACAAAGACCGAATGTGCTTTCACCGGGAACTTTGTCATTGGAACGGCACCGCCTGATGTGGCTGTATCTGAAAAATGAAACGGACTTTTTTACTGCCCCAAAAAAGGTACTCCACATGGCACCCGAACAGTGTTTTTTACCCTTGTTCAAAAAATTGAAAAACCTCGATTATACCACAGCCGATCTCTATGCCCCCAAAGTGGATGTAAAGGCCGATATTTTAAATCTTCCCTTTGCAGAAAACAGTTTTGATATGGTCTTTTGTAACCATGTGCTGGAACATATTGAAGATGATGCAAAAGCCATGAGCGAGCTTTTTCGTGTTCTAAAACCCGGAGGCATGGGCATTTTTCAGGTTCCCCAGGATCTGAATAGAGAGAAAACCTTTGAAGATTTCAGTATTACCAATCCGGAAGAAAGGGCCAAACATTTCGGTCAGTACGACCATGTGCGGGTTTATGGCAGAGACTATTTCGGCCAGCTCAGAAAAGCAGGTTTTCAGGTTCTGGAAGTGGATTATTCCAAAAAACTTAGTGCAGAACAAATTGACAAATACCGCCTGGTAAAAGGGGAAATTTTACCGGTTTGTTTGAAATAATTTTATCTTAAAATAGCGGGTACTATTTTTTTTAATTTTTTATTGGCGTTACCACAAACTTCCTGAATTCTACCGGGCCATGGTCTCCCTGAATCAAGAATTTTCCGGGTTCTGCTTCCTTACTGTCAATGGCACCTCCCGTTATGCCCGGTATGATCTGGTCAGTAATAACCGCTATTCCATTTGCAATAACCGTAACCCTATTGCCGATCAGGGTAATGTCATAGGTCTGCCATTCTCCTGCCGGTTTTGCTGCCATTTGATTGGGTGTAAGAAAACCATAAACACCGGCAAAGTAGATATCAGAGGGCTCTTTGCCATAACCGTCTTCAATCTGCACCTCGTACCTGCCCCTCAAATAAATTCCACTGTTGCTTCCTTTGGGATACTTGAATTCCACGTGCAGTTTAAAGTCCATAAAAGCCTCGTCAGAGATCAGGTTAACACCCGACTTCGGACTTTTTAAAACCCCGGATTCCACTACCCATTGGTTCTTCTCGCCACCTGCTTTCCATCCTTTTAGGTCTTTCCCGTTAAAAAGCTCGATGGGTTCTCCCCAGACAGGGGTATTGACATAGGGAAGAACAGGAGCTCTTTTGCCTTCCCAGTTATATGTTTTTCCATCGGTATACACCATGGTGCCTTTGATTTGTTCACCTACCAGCTGTCCCTCAAATTCCATGTATTTGTCTCCGGGTTCCCACTGCGGTGGTATGGCAAAACTGAACCTGCCATCCTTTACTTTGACTTCAGCCACCGGCCTTGCACTTCCAAAAGCATAGACAAACCGGCCCACCAGGGTTTTGTTACCGGAATGGATAACCTCCAGCCAGGATGGAAGTTTTTCACCGTTCTGGTCGATCACCAGATCCCACCTGCCTTCAAGTGGATTTGCCTTCTGTGAAATTATATTTTGATTAGTAAAAAAAAGTACGAATACGGTTAGGATAAAAAAGGATCGAGAGTTCATTATGAAATGATTTAATGTGTTATTACACAGTAAATATAATACTAAATAAGTTTTTATTTTGATCAGAATAAAAACAGACAAGAAAAAAATTTTGCTTCCTGCTCTTCGAAGTCTCCAGACTTTGAATAGTGGTACATATAACTATACAACAGCAATGGATATTAGTTCTTTAGTAGTGATTATAAAAACATCCGGGAATTTTATTCCTACAATTCCTTCAGATCCCGCACATCCATCCAGCCAATTTTGCCGTCGGCAATTTTGATCTTTCTCCAGTTGTCGAGGGTTTCAAGAATTTGCACTTTGGTGCCTTCATGAAGGGTGAAATTGAGTTCACTGTTCATGGTTGGCGCATTTTTAACACTTACCTGCGGCGCGAAAACAATGGCAAATTCAGCCTTTTCAACCAGCGTTTTGTTCTGATAAGCAAAGGTCACTGCAATGAAAACCAAAACGGCACAGACCAGACTGCTGATAAAAAACAGTTGTTTCCGGCTGGTAAAATCAGAAAAATGGTACAACAAAAATAAGACAGCAAATAAAACAGCAAATACCACAGCTATGGTTGCCCAGGTATTGTATGAATACCTCAAGACCACATTTTCGCGGTAATTATCCCCTATGCTTTTAGGCAATGGTTCAATATTGTCAATGGTCATTCTGTTTGCAAAATCGAGGTTGAACAAGACATCGTCGTCATTGGGTTTGATTTGCAAGGCTTTTTCGTAATAATAAACAGACTGTGCTACCTCATTCGTTTTGTAATAGGTATTGGCTATATTATAATACAGTTCATATGAAACGATACCCTTTTTCTCGATATCAGAATAAACCTGCAAAGCCTCGGCATACTTTTCACTTTGGTACAGTTTATTGGCCTGCACAAATAAACTGTCAACCGATTGCGCACTGAGTGTTGTAAAGGTTAAAAGGATCAACAAAATCCAGATCCTGTACAGGTTCCTTTTCATTTTTTTGGTATAGGTTACTTTAAACATAGTTAGTTTATGATAAGAAACGATCCAATTTTGCCAAAACACTTTTTGCCTTTTCGTATTCCTGCTCCATCATAACGTTGGTGGTCGGAGTATACCGGGCATAATTACAGTCGTCGAGTACGGTGATCAATTCATCAATAACTGTTTGTTCCACTTTTTTGTTCTGAAGCAATTCAGCCACTTTGTCTATGCTTATATCTGCTGTCTCAGCCTGCAATTTGCCTTTCAAATAATTGTGCAGCGCTCTTTCGAGGGCTTCGTAAAACGATTCTTTATTTCCGAGTTTTTTTCTGGCCTCTGATAAATATTTTCGCGCCAGCCTGTCGGCCTTTCTGCGTTTGTTGCCCACCACATCCTGGTCTCTCTCTTCTTTCTTGTTGCCCAGAAAGATCCCGACAGGAATGGCCAATAAAGGGGCGAGCAATAAAATGTAAAACAGTACAGAACCATAAAAATCTGTTTTTTCCTCTGCCGGTTTTAAGTCGGCTTTGGTTTTGATAAACCGGATGTTGGTCTCTTTACCAGGCACCGATTGCTTGGAGATAGCCCGGCTATCATCCTCGGTTAACTCCTTACCTTCCGGCGCGTCGATGATCAGCGGGTCTGACACAATGGTAAAATATTTTTCGGCTTTGGGATCGAAATAGGAAAAAGATACTTCAGGGATCTTGAATTTTCCTTTGAACTGAGGAACAATAGCGTACTGATCGTAAACCGTACCCTGTAATCCGGAAAGAGATACATTTATCTTTTCCTGGTGCTCAGGTTCAAATATTTCCAGGCCCACCGGTGAAACGAATTTAGGAAGTTCTATGAGTTTCAGGTTGCCATTTCCGGTAACTTCCACCTTGATATTGGTCGACTCATTAGCTTTCAAATTTGTTTTTCCAGCCGTAACATTAAACTTAAAACTACCCACAGCTCCTTTAAAGTCTATGGGTTTATTTTCCTCAGGAAGGGCTTTTACTTCAATAGTCCTGTTGCCCGTGGTTACGGTGAAGTTTGTTTCTTCAAACATCATATTTCCGAAAAAATCCCTTCTTCCCATAGGTGTTCCTGCTACTATTTCCATTTCCAGGGGATCGACCTGTAATTTACCTGCCCTGTTCGGAATTAATACCACCTTTTTTACCACTACAAAACGGTATGGTTCTCCCTGAAAAGTGCCGTCTTGTGCCTGCCAGTCAGATACTTCTATATTCTGTTTCCAGAATCCGTCAAATGCCGGACTCGAAGTTTCCCTGGTATTCTGCACATTGACCTTCCCGGTATTTACATAGAGTTTGTATATCACAGAAAAACTCTCACCTACATACGGATTGACATTTGAAACCTCCGCCACCAGGTGTACGTTTTGAGAAGCCAGATACCGCGGATCGTTGCTGTCTTTTGGTATGTTTACCGCATCCGTGACCTGAACCCTCACCGCATTGGACTTTATGATCTCGCCATCATAGGTGATGCTGGCAGAACCAATTAAAAAACTGCCTTTTGACAAAGGCTGAATAATATAGGTATAGGTTTGTTTAAAGGATGTTTTTCCGTTGATTGAGGAAAAACTGGTCGCCTGGCTTGGGCCGGCCAGCACGGTAAAATTTTCAAATCTCGGCGGTGTAAAATCGTCAGCTCCCTGCTTGTCAATGGTAAAATCCACCCGCAGGCGTTCATTCATACCCAGCGCGGTTTTGCTCACTGCGGCTTTAAACGTTACCTGAGCAAAACCAAACTGTACGGTAAAAAATAACAGGAAGATGGCTTTTAATTCTCTTCTCATTTACTTACTATTTGTTTTACCAATCTTTTTCGTTTTTCACTTTTTGTCCCTTTACCTCTTTGGCATTTACTTTTTTCTGGGTTTTGTTCTCTTCATTGTTCATGGCATCCAACAGCTGTTCCATTTGTTGCTGCGACAACTGGTTTGGATTGGGTTGTTTTGGCGGATCCTTTTTGTCCTGATCTTTTGGCTGATTCTGCTGGTCATTTTTGTCCTGATCCTGCTCTTCCTTGTCCTTATCCTGGTCTTTCTGGTCCTTGTCTTTGTCCTTTTGCTGATCCTGATTCTGATCTTTTTTCTGATCCTCCTTTTGATCCTTGTCTTTGTCCTTTTTCTGATCGTCCTCATTTTGCTGCTGCTCGAGCAGTTTTTTGGTCAGGGCATAGTTATACCTGCTCTCCTCATCGCGCGGATTTTGCTTCAGTGCATTTTTATAAGCTTCCAGTGCTCCGGCATAATTCTTATCTCCGAAATAAGCATTTCCCATATTGTGATAAGCAGATGCTTTTGAGGGCTTTTCAGCAGCTACTTTGGCGGCAGTTTCATAATGCGGGATGGCTTCTTTAAACCGGTTTTGTTCCTGTATGGCATTGCCGGCATTAAAATTGGCTCTGGCGTAATTCGGGTTGGTTGCCAGAACTTTTTTATACTGTACCTCGGCATCTACAAAATTCTTTTTTTCATACAGGTCATTTCCATTCCTCACAAAGCGCCGCTCCTCAACTGTGCTTGGTGCGGCAACCAGATCCTTCGCCTTCTTTTGTTCCTGGCCAGAAAGCAGGAAAGGCAGCAACAGCAGTAACAAAACGATCTTATTCATTCCCTTTTTTTTCGTTAAACAGATTTAACTTCTTTATCCACTGGGTTCTTTTGTCGAGCAAAAAAGAATCCAGAACAAGTAAAATAAGTCCGATCCCTACAAACCATTGAAACTGGTCTTTATAATCGGAAAATTGTTTGGTTTCAAATTCCTTTTTATCCGCTTTGATAAGCAGGTCCTCAACAAAAGCCACTGTTTTACCGGTGTTATTCCCGTTGAGATAGCTGCCATTTCCATTTTCGGCTATACTTTCCAGTGTTTCTGGATGCATTTGGGTAATGACCACTTCATCCTTGTTATCTTTTTTATACCCCAGAAATTTCCCGTCGCTTTTGATCGGGATCGTGCCTCCCTTGATTGTCCCCACCCCAATGGTATAGGTTCTGATTCCCGCATCCAGCGCTTCTTTGGCAACATTGTCTGCATTACTTTCATGATCTTCGCCGTCAGAAACGATGAAAAGAAACCTGTTGGTTTGTGACTCATCATCAAAATACGTTTTGGCGAGCCTGAGGGCATCCGCAATGGCCGTTCCCTGTGATGAAACCATATCCGGATCAGCGTTTTGCAAAAACATTCTCGCCGCAGCATGATCTGTTGTTATGGGCAAAAGGGGGTATGCGCTGCCGGCATAGATAATAATTCCAACCCTGTCGCCACCCAGTTTGTCAATGATCCTTGAAATGATCTGCTTTGATTTTTCGAGTCGGTTCGGAGCAATATCCTCGGCCAGCATACTTTTGGAAATATCCAGAGCGAATACGATGTCAACTCCCTGTCTTTTGATGGTTTGAAGCTGCGTACCTACCTTTGGATTGATCAGGGCGATTACCAGAAATGCCAGGGCCAGGGAGACTACAAGGAGTTTCAGAAAAGACTTAAATCCTGACCTGTCAGGACTTAATTTCTGCAACAATTTACTGTCAGCAAAACTGCGCTGTAATTTTCTCTTCCAAAAGAAATTGATGAGAAAAAGCACAACCAGCAGCAGTATTGCCGAGAGGTAGATTATATAAGATGGATCTTCAAGTTGATACATTCCCTGTTAATACGATTCGTTCAAATAAAACTTCTGTAAACTGTATACCTCAATAACATTTCCAAAAACACCAAAAATCCGGCAAAGAGCACAAAGGGTCTGAATTTTTCGTCGAAATTATAATATTTGAGCTCTTCTACTTTGGTTGTTTCCAGCTTGTTGATCTCGTCATAGATCTTACCAAGGGTTTCATTGTCTGTTGCCCTGAAATATTTGCCTTCTGTTTGTGCTGAGATATATTTCAGCAGGGCTTCATCAATTTCAACCGGTACATTTCTGAAAACCAGGTTACCTGCGGGGTCTTTGGCAACGGGGAATAAGGCAGTTCCATTTGTACCTATGCCGATTGTGTATACTTTTATACCGAGTTCTTTGGCCAGTTCAGCTGCCGTTCTGGGGTCGACAAATCCGGAGTTATTTACCCCATCTGTAAGCAAAATGATCACTTTGCTTTTGGCCTGGCTGTTTTTCAACCTGTTCACAGCAGAACCCAATCCCATTCCAATGGCCGTTCCGTCTTCCAGAGCTCCCCAGGTGATTTCCCGGATGGTATTTAATACGATTCTCTTATCGCTGGTGATCGGTGTTTTGGTATAGCTCTCTCCTGCGTATACAACAATTCCGATTCTGTCATTGGGCCGCTGGTTTACAAACCTCGAGGCCACTACTTTTAATGCCTCCAGACGGTTGGGCTTAAGATCCTTGGCCAGCATACTGGCAGATACATCCATGGCCATAACGATATCAATACCCCGTGTTGTTTTGGACTTTTTGCTGACCTCAACACTGCGTGGCCTGGCCAGGGCAATAATGAGCGATGCGATTGCCAAAAGCCGCAATACATTGAGCAGTGGTTTGAGTTTTGACAACAAACTTGGTTTCCCGAAGCCTTTTGTTCCGGAGATCTTCAGGCTGGCACTGTTTTTCTTCCGGGTATAATAAAACCAGAAGGCTATGACCGGCAGCAGACATAGCAACCACAAAAACTCAGGATTTAAAAACTCCAAATTACGCTCCATGATCCTTCTGTTTTTCTGCAGGTTGATTTAAAGGGTGCATCACTTCTATAATCCTTTCGGCATCCAGTCGGTGCAATTCTGTTTCATTCATCAGGGGGTGCGATTTTGCAAATTTTACGAGATCCGCTTCCTGCAACAATTTTTTCAATTTTATTAAGGTTTCCTTTGGTATGTTTAACTTACTAGAGGTGTTAAAATCCGAAATAGTTTCCATCAATTCTTCCGTGGTCGATTCCAGGGCAGGTATGTTCAGTTCTTTTTCTATAAAAGTTCGCACGATATCGGTGAGTTCCACATAATATAATTTAACCCTGTTCTGTTGTATCAGGTTCTTGCTGTCCAGTTCTTTGAGGCGTTGTTTTGCCTTTTCAAAAGGAGGAATGTCATCGATGATCTCCACAACTTCAGGCTTCTTTCGGTACTTAAAGTAGAGTATGATCCCGATGATCAACAAGAGAGCCAGCAGCCACCACAGGTATTTTAAAAAGTCCTCCAGCACATAGGGTTCCTTTTCAATTGGCTTGATGGGGTAAAGTTTTTGCTTGAGCGTGTCAACCTCCACATTGAGCACATCTATATAAACCGAATCGGTAAAAAAGGTTTTGTTGTTGATCAATACGGCCTGTTTTGGCAAGAGATATCTGCCGCTGTCAAATGAAGTCAGCAGGTATCTCCTGAAAAGCTGGTTCTTCACAGAATCAATATCAAATGATTCAACCACCTCAAGTCTTTGCAGACTGTCTAACCTCAACTTTGGAAATGCCACCTCTTTTATGGAATCCATACCCAAAACGATCTTGTATTCGATCTGTTCCCCGATTCTGATTTTTGTTGTGTCTATTTCAACCTTTACCTGGGCGTACATGGTAAAAGTGAAGAACAGAAAGAAACTCAGGCCCAGCCAAATACGGTTCGGTCTTTTATCAGATAATTGCGCTATACCGCAAGTACTATGTTCAGTTCTTGTATTAATCTTCATGCCAAAAGCCTGTTTCCGGAAAAAATTTGCTCCATTTATCTGCCTTCATATCTAATTTCTTCGCTTAAAATACCCGAGTAATTTTTTTACATAACCCTCATCGACCCGGGTACTTATAGTTCCGGCTCCGCTTTTGCTGAAGACCGTCTCAAAATAATCGACATTCTCAAGATAATTTGCCTTGTAATTGTTTCTTATATTCCGGTTATTCGTGTTCACAAGGATCACATTCCCCGTTTCAACATCTTCCATAGGTACAATTCCTATTTTTGGCATTTCTACTTCGTATTTATCATAAATGCGTATTCCTGTAATATCATGCCTTTTCGAAGCAATTTTAAGCGGACTGTCATATTCGTCATCCATAAAATCTGACAAAAGAAAAACGATCGCCTTCTTTTTCATGACCTGTGACAAATACCGAAGGGCCATTGCAATGTCTGTTTTTTTACTTTTTGGCTGAAACTCGATCAACTCCCGTATGATTCTCAATACATGGCTCTTCCCTTTTTTGGGAGGAATAAATAACTCTATTTCATCTGAGAACAGCAATAAGCCTACTTTGTCATTGTTCTGAATAGCCGAAAACGCGAGCGTTGCGCTGATCTCGGTAATGATGTCTCTTTTAAACTGATCCGTTGTTCCAAAAAATTCTGAAGCACTCAGGTCTACCAGCAGCACCATGGTCAGTTCGCGCTCCTCCTCAAAAACCTTCACAAAGGGTTCATTATACCTGGCGGTTACATTCCAGTCAATGGAGCGTATATCATCACCAAACTGATACTGGCGAACCTCAGAAAAAGTCATACCTCGCCCCTTGAAGGAGCTGTGGTATTCACCTGAAAAGATATGATCAGACAAACGACGTGTCTTGATTTCAATCTTACGGACTTTTTTGAGAATTTCTTTGGTATCCACGAATCAATAAATATTTATAATTATTTTACAAAACCCGCACCATTAGGGTACTTCAATCTCGTTTACAACTTTATTGATGATATCCACAGAAGTCACATTTTCCGCTTCTGCCTCGTAGGTAATTCCAATTCTGTGTCTCAGCACATCGTGAACAACGGCACGCACATCTTCCGGAATTACATAACCCCGTCTCTTGATAAAGGCATAACATTTTGCAGCCATGGCCAAATTGATACTACCCCTTGGAGAAGCTCCGTAACTGATGAGGGGTGTTAATTCTGCCAAGCGGTAATCGGAGGGGTAACGTGTGGCGAAAACGAGGTCGAGTATGTATTTTTCGATCTTTTCATCCATATAAACCTCTCTCACCGATTCTCTGGCCCTTGCTATCTGCTCCAGCGATACCACTTCATTTATTTTTTCATTGGATCCTGAAAGGTTTTTCCGCATGATCTGTTGCTCGTCGTTGATCTTTGGATAATCGATCACCGTTTTAAGCATAAACCTGTCTACCTGTGCTTCAGGCAAGGGATAGGTTCCCTCTTGTTCAATCGGATTCTGGGTAGCCATCACCAGAAAAGGCTCAGGCAATTTAAAGGACTCGTCGCCAATGGTAACCTGGTGTTCCTGCATGGCTTCCAAAAGGGCTGACTGTACTTTTGCCGGTGCCCTGTTGATCTCATCTGCCAGAACAAAATTGGCGAAAATCGGTCCTTTTTTTATTGAGAAATCATTGACTTTCATGTTGTAGATCATGGTTCCGATCACATCGGCAGGCAAAAGATCCGGCGTAAACTGAATTCTGCTGAAGGAACCGTGTACAGCTTTAGACAAGGTATTGATAGCCAGTGTTTTTGCTAAACCGGGAACCCCTTCAAGCAAGATGTGCCCATTTCCAAGCAAGCCGATCAACAACCTTTCCAGCATGTGCTTCTGCCCAACTATCACCTTGTTTAGTTCTAAGTGCAGCAAATCCACAAAAGCGCTTTCTCTTTCAATTTTTTCGTTGATGGCACGGATATCAACATTCGTGTTATGTGTTTCCATTAAAATTATGAGATTTATATATTATTTATGCTCAGTTTTTTCAGTCAACAAAGCTAAGTCTTCGCAAAAAGTTTTGTTGTTAAATTTTGGTTAAATTGCCGCAAAAGTAGTGATTTAAAGCAATTACCACAAGATTGAAGAATAAAAAAGACCTGTTGATAAAAACAGGAAAAATCGGACAATTCTTATACGCCCCTAGGATTTTTTTCTGCCTGAAAAAAATGTTTAATATTGTTCCTGTGGATTGGGAAAATCCCGGGATTTTACATCTGCAATATACGACTGAAAAGCCTTGTGCATCTCGTCGTACAAATCGAGATATCTCCTCAGAAATCTGGGGTTAAACTCATGGGTCATTCCAAGCATGTCATGTGTAACCAAAACCTGACCGTCAACTCCGGCCCCTGCCCCGATACCAATTACGGGTATGGTTAAACTTTTTGCTATTTCTTCTGCGAGTATCGCAGGTACTTTTTCAAGCACAATACCAAAACAGCCCAGTTCCTGAAGCAGTTTTGCGTCTTCTTTTAATTTCAGGGCTTCTTCTTCTTCCCTGGCCCTCACCGTATAGGTACCAAACTTGTAGATGGATTGAGGTGTCAGTCCCAAATGCCCCATCACGGGTATACCCGCAGTTAAAATTCTGGAGATGGATTCTGCGATCTCCCCGCCTCCTTCTAATTTTACGGCATGTCCTCCCGATTCTTTCATGATCCGAATGGATGACTCCAAAGCATTTCTTGAATTCCCCTGATAAGAACCAAAAGGTAGATCTACTACCACCAGGCACCTGTCAACTGCCCTGACAACGGCAGAAGCGTGATAGATCATCTGATCCAGGGTTATGGGTAATGTTGTTTCATGGCCTGCCATGACATTCGAAGCTGAATCCCCAACCAGAATAATATCAATTCCTGCATGGTCAAGGATCTTGGCCATGGTATAGTCATAGCCTGTTAGCATGGCGATCTTTTCGCCATTGGCCTTCATATCTATCAAAGATTTGGTGGTGATCCGCTTGTATTCCTTCTTTTCCTTTGCCATGATTACTGATTATAATTTTCTAAAATTCGGCTTTCTCTTCAATCACCCCTCTTACCTGAATGAGCTTGGGAAAGACTTTTGTACCCAGATTCTTCAGCGGTTCATACAAGGCAGAATTATTTATTTTTTCTTCTGATACGAATGGAATCTTGCTGTTTAAAGCATCAAATACAAGCAGCACGATACTGATAATTATCGCCAACTTAAATAAGCCAAAAACCGCTCCTAAAATATTGTTCACGAATCCGAGGTGGATCTTTTCTGCCAGCTTGGTAAAAAATTTCCCTGCCAGTCCGATACCGAGAACCACCAGAAAAAAAGTTGCGGCAAAAGAGACCATCTGTACAACGGAAGGTTTTAAGTTTCCTACATCTGTCAGTATATTGGCTAAAAAATAGGAGAAATGCATGGATATGTATATCCCGACAATCAGTGAGGCCAAAGAGGCAACTTCAACTATTAAACCCTGAAAATAACCGGTGACCAGACCAAAGACCAATATGATGGCCAATATGATATCGAAGGTGTTCATAGATATTTATTTTATAGGTCAATAATACAAATTTCTTCCTGAAGATAAATTATAATCTTTTTATTTATTTCAAATCCCATGGCAATAAGTAACTTTCCATACTGCTCGATCTGGTTGATATATTTTTCCTCTTGTCTTCCGGTTTTGTAGTCTATTACGGTAACCCTGTTTCCTTCAAATACCAGCCTGTCCGGAATAAAAATCTCTTTCCCCTCATTGATGAGCTCTCTTTCCGTAATTACCTTTTTATCAGGTTCATAAAACATGTGCAAAGCCGGATTTTCAACAATGCTGTAAACCAACTGTTTTAATTCCTCCAGCTGCTCCTTTTTTAGAATTCCCCGGAACAGATACTGCTGAAAAACAGGTTCCACATCATTTTTGCAGATCACTTTTGCCAGGATCTCATGCACCAGATTGCCATAACTAATCGCTTCATGCTGCTTAAACTCTCCTTCAGAAATGGCTGTAGACGCAATGGTTATGTCGTGTTCCTGCCAGGAGGTACTAATAAAATCCCGTCCGGGTTCCCAAGGCAGGTCCTTCACTTCGGCTTTCTTTCCCTGGATCAATTCATCACTACCAAAGGTGTACAAATATTTTTCTTCCTCCAAAAAACCCTGTTTGCTCAGAAAGTCCTGCAAATAGCCAGACATGGACTTCAGGTCTCCTTTGGTCTCAGCCTCTCCGATGATATACAGTTGCTGTATGGCCCTGGTAAAAGCGACATAGATCAAATTAAAGTTATCCAGTTGCTGCTGCTCTGTGTGGCTTTGAACGATCCTTTCTCCCTCTGCTCCCGTGTACGTCAGTTCTTTTTTGTAAGGAAGGTAAAACCAGGGGAAATCATCCCTGTCCGCGAAATCTGTCAGATCATACCAGACCTTATCCGAATTACGGGTTTCACTGACCTGCAGGTCATAAGGAACAATAACGATCTCAAATTCCAGACCTTTGGCTTTGTGTATGGTCAGGATTTGTACTGCATCGCTGTTTTCAATGGACGGGATACTCCATTTTTCACTTTTTTCATCCCAGTAAACCAAAAAATCGGCAAGGCTTTGTGATCTGGTTTCAGAAAACTGCAAAATGAGATCGAGGAAGGACTGCACATAAACGTTGGTTTTGCTTATGAGTGCAAAACTTCTGATGATTTGCTCGGCCATGTCGTATAACGAGAGGTTCCATCGCAAAAACGTACTGTTCTTTAAACCGAAATCTTCAAGTCTTTCAAAGAGTGATACGGGTTCCAGATCGATCAGCCCGGCAATAAAATCATGTTTTTCCATTGAGATATTCCAGTGCCTGTGCAGGAAATACAAGAAGTCAAATTTTGCATTTTTGTCCTCAAAATTTGAAAGGTAGCGCATGACATTCAGCAAAAAATCGATCTTGCTGTCATTTTTTAACAAGAGGCTGTCAGCACTTTTGATCTGTATGCCCTGCCCGCTCAAATATTTTGCGATTACAGCTCCCTGTGTTGCTTTCCTCACCAGAATGCAAATCTTATTCAGCACTGTTTTCCCGCGCAGGTTTTCAATGATCTCAACAACTTTTTGCGGAATGATTTCATCCCTCATTTTGTTGTTCAGCCTGCCTTCCAAAAATTCGATCTGAACAAAGCCTCCACGAAGGGCATTGTTTTTTTGCCTGTTGCCGATCTGGTACAAAGTCCTGTGATCCGCATGATCGAACAGGGGTGCTATATGAGAAAAAAAACTGTTGTTGAATTGAATGATCTCGTGATAACTGCGGTAATTTGTATCCAGGTTAAAGACCTCTTTTTCTGTTTGAAAAGGGTTTTGTGCTTTTTCTGAGCCTCCATCATTATCTGCGAGCTGAATAAACTGTTCCGGCCTGCCCCCCCGCCATCGGTAAATGGATTGTTTGGCATCACCTACCAAAAGGAGTCCGGCCTCCTGAGAAGACAGGGCATTGTCGATGAGCGGTATCAGGTTATTCCATTGCAGCACTGAGGTGTCCTGCATCTCGTCAATAAAGTAATACTTGAATTTTTCTCCGATCTTTTCATAGATAAATGCAGCCGGCTGTTCTTTTAAGTGCTTATGTATCAGTTGATTGAATTCTGAAAGAAAATGTATGTTGTTCTCTTCCCTGATCTCGCTCAGTGCCTTGTTGATCTCGCTCAAAACAGCGAGAGAAGTAATACTTTTTAGTAATAGATCCTGCAAGAGAAAGCAACGGTAAAAATTTTCCGATTCGTAATACAGGCCTTCGAGTTTAGGCAAAATCTGTTCAATCTTTTGCTTGATCTTTTCCGGTTTACTCTTGGAATAGGTTTCCCCGTTTTCGATTCTCCTTTTTAATGCAGTTTCAAAAAATTTAAGATTTTTAAAGTCATCCCCGAGTTGAATAAAGTGTTTGGGAAGCATTGAACTAAAGAAATCATTGTGTTCCAGTCCTGCCGAAACGATCAGTTCCAGGCCTTCTTTACCAATTCTTTCATATTCCCCAGCGATTTCTTTAAGGCCTTTATAGAGTTGATTTCTGAAATTCAGAAAGTCTTTGACAGATTTATCCTGCAGCCCGTCCAGATAAGGCTGGTCATTTTCATTGTGAAGGATCTTAGCCATATCTTTCAGGTCACGGCCCACATCCCAGGAACGGTCCTGATCGGCCTGTTCCAGTGCAAAATCGAGCAGTACTTTTGTAATATCCTGGTCCAGGCCGACTTTCGAGATCACCTGTTCAATCGCTTCATTTATCCAGAGATTTTCTTCCAGTTCAATTTCAAAATTATTCGTCAGACCCAGCTCAATGGCAAAAGACCGCACGATGCGATGGGTAAAGGTATCAATGGTAACGATATTAAAAGCCGCATAGTTTTGTAAAATAGCATGCAGGATGTTTTGTGCTTTTGGCTGCACACTAATGGGATCAAGACCAGTCTCTTTACAGATCAGATCCGCCATATCATTTTTTTCACCACGGGCCATGGCTCTGATGTTATCCATAACCCTTTCCTTCATTTCATTGGCGGCCTTGTTGGTGAAAGTAATTGCCAGAATCTGCTGAAAAGCAGCATCATTATTTGTAGTAAGCAGTATTTTTATATAATCCTTTACCAGGGTAAAGGTCTTGCCGCTGCCTGCGGAGGCATTGTACAAGTGAAAATAAGGCTGTTCCTGCACAGATCTTGTATTGCTGAATGGTTAATGAAGTAAATTTAAGGTTTAAAAAGTAAAATTCTGAAAATATTTAGCCATAATAAATTAATTAAAGGTGGCTTTTAAAAAAAGAAGTATTTTTATTCTCTCAAATCCAGACTATGCTTTCCAAAAGAGCAAAATACGCCATAAAAACTTTAATCTATCTGTATTTAAACGAAGAAAACAGCCCGGTTTCAGCCAAATCAATTTCCGTAAATGAAAAGATCCCTTATAAATTTCTGGAAAATATATTGAGAGAATTGAAGCAGCACAAAATTTTAAAAAGTGAACGCGGTGCTGTGGGTGGATACCGCTTTTTTAAATCGCCGGAAACCATAAAGGTGGTCGATATCATGAGGATTATTGACGGACCAGTGGCTTTTATTCCTTGTGTTTCCGAAAATTTTTATGAAAAATGCGAGGAATGCCTTGATGAAGAAACCTGCCAGTTAAGGCGCTTATTTGCCGAACTACGAGACAAGATGCTTCCCGTGCTCGAAGAAACCATTGCGGACTTATCAAAAAAATAAATTTTCCAGAATAAATCTCTATTAAATTGATAGGAATTAAATCTTTTATATATTTGCACTCTATTCATATTAAAACGGTATGAATAGTATATATTAAAATCAACTATTTACTAAAAGGGCCTTTATCAAACCGCAACGACTTATTCATTTACAAATGGATGATTGAGATGCTGAAAAATCCGGAATACATTTTAAGATGGAAAACATTAAACTGCATCATATTTCGCTTGTTATTGTAGCTTTAAAGTTACTTTTAATTTCTATAGTGCTGATCAAGTATTTACCCATGGCATCTGCAGAAGAACTTACTTTTGACCAGACTTTTTTCTGGTTTATGCTGGCGGGGTTTTTGGCACAGATCGTTGATGGGGCCCTGGGAATGGCTTATGGTGTTACCTCCAATTCTGTTTTGCTGGGATTTGGATTATCGCCAAAACTCGCATCCGCTGCCGTGCATACCGCTGAAGTTTTTACAACAGGCGTGTCCGGACTGTCGCATATCCGCTTTGGCAATTTTAACAAGCTATTGTTTTTAAAGCTGATCGTGCCGGGGGTGCTGAGCGCTTCTTTAGGCGCATTTTTATTGGGCTCAATCGTTGACGGAGCCGCAATAAAACCATATATCAATGTCTATCTGATTGTTTTGGGAGGAATGATTCTTTTAAAAGCCTTTAATAAAAAGCCAATACAGGGAACCAATCTGAAAAATGCACCTGTGTATGCTTTGTTTGGAGGCTTTTTGGATGCCATCGGAGGTGGTGGCTGGGGGCCTATAGTATCATCTAACTTAATCAGACAGGGAAATACACCCAGTACGGTAATAGGAACCGTAAATACAGCAGAATTTTTTGTGACCTATTTCACTGCCGGAATTCTGATCTATTTTACAGGCATACAAAGCTGGCAGATTATCCTGGGTCTTATTGTTGGAGGCACATTGGCAGCACCGGTCGGGGCGTATATTGCCAAAAGCTTACCCACCAAAACGATGATGATCGCCGTAGGTATTTTAATCATGCTCATCTCGGCTTATTCCCTGGTAAAAGTATTGTTCTGAAAACCAATTCAGAATTAGGTTTTTGCAAAAACTTAATGGCTGCTTCGAAGTCAGATAGTTTCAAAGAGCAAAAAATAGGTGCTCTGAAGTATTTTTGCTCCAAAGCTCATATAAAAAGGTTACCCAGGTTAAGACAAATTTCTAAACCCCTTCAAAATGCTCTGCCCCGGGTAACAGATCAGCCATTTTATGCGGGTTGTGGATCAGTACCGGAATATGCTGCGGACAAATCCAAAAGCTCAGCTCTTTGTAATCAAAATTAGTCAGTGGTATTTCATGGTGCGTCTTGCCACAAACGATACATTTCTTGTTTTCCATTGTTCATTTTATTTGTTAAGGCAAAAATAAACCTTCTGTTTTCTTTTAAAATGACATCGGTCAGTTTTTGGAAAATTAATCGAAAGACAGGGTAAAATCATTTTTTAGGGTCCCTAAAACTGTTCAATGTAACGGTATTCTATACATGCCCGGGTATTCATCGTGTATTTTATTTTTTTTCGGCTTGTTTTAAACAAAATATAAATTCGATACTTTTACATAAATATTGTATTGCGGTTACCCTCCGGCCTGGATTGTTTTAGCCGACCGGTCTATCAGGAAGAACTTGCGTTTAATGTATTCAATTTTGTTTTGAATTTCTAATTCTTCGAAAAAAATGAACATCCGTGATTGTGTCAAATCTTCAAGTAATAAAGTGTCTGCCGAAGCAAGCACCTTAAGTGCTTTTGTATGCGATAAAAAAAACTCCTTGGTTGACAGGCTCGAAAGTTTTGAAGATATTATCAACCTTGAAATTGGAGATACCGGCCTGATCCGGTCAAGAGCCATTGAACGGGAATTCAATATCCGCCAGCTTTATATCAAATACGAAGGTGATAATCCAACCGGAACTCAAAAGGACCGGATCGCCTTTGCCCAGGTGTATGACGCTATCCGCCGAAAATACGATATCGTTACGCTGGCTACCTGCGGGAATTATGGCGTAGCCATGGCCCTGGCTTCAAAACTGGCTGGTGTTCAATGCAAAATATTTATTCCGGAAAATTACCATGCCGAGCGAATCGGTGAAATGACCGCCCTCGATGCAGAAATCATCAGAAATCCGGGCAGCTACGAAGATGCCGTGGTACAAAGCAGCAAAGAGGCTGCAAAAAACCGCTGGTACGATGCCAATCCGGGTGGAACAAATACTCCCTTGCAGATCCTTTCCTACTCTCAGATAGCCAATGAGATCTACGAAGACCTTGGCGATGCACCAAAATATTGTGCTGTTCCTGTTTCTAACGGCACTTTGATTGCAGGTATATATCGTGGTTTTGTAAGCCTGTACAAAAGGGGGAAAACCTCAGTGATCCCTAAAATGATCGCCGCTTCTTCCACCCAGAAAAATCCGATCATACAATCATTTAAATTGGGCTTGTCCCATTGCGAAGACCTGGACCCAAAACTCATCAAGGAAACCAAATACAACGAACCCCTGATCAACTGGCACAGTTTTGACGGCGATGAAGCCTTGTATGCCATTGCCGAATCGAAAGGGAGGGCATATCATATCAGCGATAAAAACATGAAGGAAATGACTTCTTTTTTGCTGAAAAAAGAAGGGTACAGGGTGCTGCCTGCCTCAACCGCCGGATTGATAGGCGTCCTGCGCATGCACGAAGAGGAAGTCATGGAAGAAGGCAGGATCGTTGCCGTTTTAACAGCAAAATATTAAAAAATGAAAGGATTAATTACGATAGGTTTGCTGGTAATTTCCAATGTTTTTATGACGCTTGCCTGGTATGGACACCTTAAAATGGCTGAATACAAATGGTTTACCAAGTTGGGCCTTTTTGCTGTTATTTTGATCAGTTGGGGAATCGCCTTTTTTGAATATACAGCCCAGGTACCTGCCAATAAAATAGGTTTCAGGGGAAATGGCGGCCCCTTTACCCTGGTCCAGCTGAAGGTCATACAGGAAGTGATTACCCTGGTCATTTTTACGCTGTTTACTGTTATTTTCTTCAAAAATGAAACTTTAAAATGGAACCATTTTGTTGGTTTCATCCTGCTTATAGCTGCCGTTTATTTTATTTTTAAAAAGTAATTTATGGAAAAAAAGAGCATTGATGGTCCGGCCATCGTTTATTGTAAAAATGCCTTCAATACCCCTGAGGGGAAAACAGCGCACGGATTGGTCAGATTTACCGAGCGCTACGATGTGATCGGGGTGATCGATCCGAAATATGCCGGAAAGGATGCCGGTGAAGTTCTTGACGGAAAACCAAACGGGATAATCATTTACCCCGACTTTATTTCCGCCTTTACTGCACAAAAAAAATCAGGTCTTACCGCAAAAACTTTTGTGATTGGCCTGGCCCCTGACGGGGGCCGGTTGCCAAAAGATGCCAAAGCTGAAATTAAACTGGCTCTGGAAAATGGCCTAAACGTAGATTCCGGATTACACGATTTCCTGAGCAAGGATGCCGAACTTATGGAAATTGCAAAAGCAAATCACTGCAGGGTGAGGGATGTGCGCAAAACCCCGGACCGGGATGAACTTCATTTCTTTACAGGAGATATCGAAAAAGTAAAATGCCTGAAACTTGCCGTACTCGGAACAGATTCTGCCATTGGAAAAAGGACTACCGCCTGGCTTATTGTACATGGTTTCAGAAAGGCAGGATACAAGGCTGAGCTGATAGGGACCGGTCAAACGGCCTGGTTACAGGGGGCGAAATACTCCATGATCATGGACAGTTGTATCAACGATTTTGTTTCAGGAGAAATTGAAAATGCCGTGGTCAGTGCCTGGAAGAACGAGAAACCGGATGTGCTGGTCATCGAAGGACAAGGCAGCCTGATGAACCCTGCCTATCCCGGTGGATTTGAAATACTTGCAGCTGGCAGACCTGATTTTGTTGTGTTGCAACATGCTCCGAAAAGACTGGAATACGACGGTTTTCCCGGTTATCCGCTTCACAGCATCGAAGAACAGATCAATGCCATTCAAACCATTTCAGGCAAACCGGTAATTGCCATTACACTGAATCATGAACAAATGGAAAAAAATGAAATCAGGGAGGCTTGTGAGGAGCTAACACGGCAAACGGGTTTGCCTTGTTTTGATGTCCTTGAATTTGGTGCGGATGAATTGATTCGTCTTTTAAAAACCAGGTTGAAATAGGCCGGAACATAGTAACCGGCTCATTATTTTATAATTATTATGCTGCCTTATGCCAGCAATTTTGCTGAATAGATCCTGATGAAGATAAAAAAAATAAACTACGAACGGTATCATTTAAAACTAAAACAACCTTATACCATTGCCTATGAAACCATCGGCTTTTCCGTAAATTATATACTGCAAATTGAAACAGATGAACTTTTTACCGGTTTGGGCTGTGCCGCTCCTGACCTGGAGGTAACAGGAGAAACCGATGAACAGGTAGAATTTGCTATTCAAAATACCATCATTCCTTTTTTGCTGGGAAAAAATCCGCTGAATTATATACGGCTGCTGCATGAACTGAAACCCCTCCTGCCGCATCAGTCTTCAGCGCTGGCCATGGTGGATATGGCCCTTTTTGACCTTTTTGCGAAAAAATCCCAGGTTCCTCTATATAAATTTTTGGGCGGTTACAGAAAAAGCATACACACAAGTATCACGATCGGTATTTTGCCTTTGAAGGAGACAATCGAACAAATAATAGATTTCAGAAAAAATGGTTTTACCATCATCAAATTAAAAGGCGGAATTAACCTTGCGGAAGATGTAGAAAAAGTGATTCGCATCAATGAACTGTTTCCAGATCTCATCCTTCGCTTTGATGCAAATCAGGGGTATAGCCTGGCTGAAGCCTTGTCTTTTTTTCATCAGACCAAGCATGTAGGCATTCAAATTTTTGAGCAGCCAACAAAGATTCAATACAGTTATAAACTGGGCGAAATCACAAAAAATATTGCCATACCGGTAATGGCGGACGAGAGTCTGAAATCTTTAACAGATGCGTTTCATCTGGCAAAAAACGGACTGATCGATATGATCAATATAAAGCTAATGAAGGTTGGAGGAATTTTAGAGGCCAAACACATCAATTCCGTAGCCAAGTCCGCTCAGATTGAGGTGATGGTGGGCTGTCTGGACGAATGTGCTATTGGAATCTCAGCAGGCCTCCATTTCGCGCTGAGCAGGCCCAATGTGGAATATGCCGATCTCGACGGACATCTCGAATTTGAGAATGATCCGTTTAAGGATTTGTTCCGCCTTAAAAAAGGTGTATTGCGCCCAAATAATAAGCCTGGTTTGGGACTGGCTTCACTTTAAATTTCCTTTGATTTTTTTATTATCTTTAATGGGTTCCTGACTGAGAGGTATTTCTCTTAGTACAAATTTTATTTTTTGCCACAAGTGAAGTTATTAATTTAAAATCTGTTTTTATGAACCTGAAGATTTACTTCCCGTTGGTCCTTTTCGTTTTATTGCTTTTCAATTCTCCTCTTTTCAGTCAAAAAACCATGCTATTAAATGAAGAATTAAAAGTTAACAGCATTTCCTATCCCATTAAAAGAAAGGGAATGAATGCCGTTGGAAAATTTACTTATGGTCCTTACAGAACTGTCAACCCAAAAGGAGGAATGACAACATCAACATCCGGTAATTTGTTTAAAAGTGATGTAAAGGCGGCTTCGAAAAGGAAATACAGTTATGACCTGGTTCAAAATGAAACAGATACTGTGAGTGCAGTAGTCACCGAAATAGGTTCTCTTGAGCTGGATGATAGAAAATCTTTTTTCTACAGAATGATCACCAATGTAGACATTCAGATCAATGACAATTTTTCAGTAGCAATTGGCGATCAGCCGGAGTATGAGATCGTAAAAAATTTGCAGCAGACCGATGCAAAATTTATAGAAAAATCTTCCGGAGACGCATGGCAATGTATTATTGTAATTCCTATGGATTCAAATTTGGAAGGCTACTTTTTTGGTGGTCTGATCTCATATCAGGACAAGGATATTACCATTTTAGAAGTCAAAAAAAATGATCAGAATAAAAACCAGGTTTTTATGGGTATTCCCATTGAATTTATCTATGGATATGAATTTTTCCAGGATGGCCGCATCATCGCCGCTTTGCAGACTTTTCCCATGAATAAACAGAATGTATGGTTCCGCACAGATCTTGACGATAAAACCCAGAAGATCATTGCTTCTGCCATTCCTGTGCTTATCTCAAAAAATATGACGGCAAATGATATAGATTACAAATATGGAGGAGACGAATAATTAGTAATTTTCTAATTTGAAATACCAAGTTTTTTAAAATCCTAAAATTCAAACTTTTTTTTGTAAATTTCACAAATACTACCGCTTAATCCCAGAGACAATGAATACAGTTAAAGCATATGCTGCGCTAAGCCAAGGTCAAAAACTAGCACCTTTTACCTATGAATTTCCTGCTCTTGAAAAAGAAGAAGTGGAGATAAAAGTCCATTATTGTGGTATTTGCCATTCTGATCTCAGTATGCTGAACAACCATTGGGGTATGACTCAATATCCCTTTGTTCCGGGTCATGAAATCGTTGGTGAAATTATAAAAGCCGGGGAGGGTGTTAAAAATGTAAAGGTAGGCGACCTCGTTGGTCTGGGTTGGTTCTCTGAGTCTTGTATGTCCTGCGATCAGTGTATGTCAGGTGCTCACCACTTGTGTGGCACCGTAGAACAAACAATCGTTGGCAGGCACGGTGGTTTTGCTGATAAAGTAAGATGTCACTGGTCCTGGGCAATCCCGCTACCTAAAGGAATTGACATGAGCAAGGCAGGTCCCCTTCTGTGCGGAGGTATCACTGTTTTTAATCCCATTTTGATGGCCGATGTAAAAGCTACTGACAGGGTTGGCGTTATTGGTATAGGTGGTTTGGGGCATATGGCAATAAAATTTTTGAATAAATGGGGTTGTGAAGTGACTGCATTCAGTTCCAATCCTGCAAAAGAAAAAGAAATACTGAAAATGGGAGCCCATAAGGTCGTTAACTCTTTGGACATGGAGGCCATGACGAAGATCAATGGCTCACTCGATTTTTTGTTAAATACAACCAATGTAGCCCTTGACTGGGCCGGCTATCTCAATGTTTTGGCTCCTAAAGGTACCCTGCATCAGGTGGGTGCTGTACTTGAACCGCTTCAGATACCTGCTTTTTCTTTGATCGTCGGCGAAAAAACAGTTTCAGGAAGTCCGCTGGGAAGTCCTGCCCTGACCAAAAAAATGCTTGATTTCTGCATCCGCCATACGATTTATCCGATAACCGAGGAATACCCGCTTTCTAAAGTGAATGAAGCTCTGGAACATCTGGAATCCGGAAAGGCAAGGTACAGGATCGTTCTTAAGGTTTAACCAAAAAACAAACGCCAGATCTGGGCAACCACAAAGGTCACAACAAATCCGAAAACAACCGGCATCAAAGAAGCAACCGCAGTCCATTTTAGACTGTTGGTCTCTTTATAGATGGTGTAAATCGTCGTACTGCACGGATTGTGAAGCAAGCTGAAAAGCATTAAATTAATGGCGGTTAACAGTGTCCAGCCTCCTGCCTGAAGCAGCTGGCCTGTTTCCATGGTCTCTAACTCAAACATGACTCCCGCACCTTCCCCGCCATGCATTCCGGTTACCAGAACCGTAAGCATCAGAATAGTGGGTATCACGATCTCGTTGGCCGGGATTGCGACGATATATGCCAACAAAATAACACCATTCAAACCGATCAGCCATCCAAAACCATCGAGCCATCCGATCAGCCAGGATGCGATGCTTTGTCCCTCAATGGAAATATTGGAGATCAACCAGATCACAGCTCCGGCAGGTGCGGCAAAAACAATGGCCCTCCACAAAACGATCAGCGTTCTGTCAATTAAAGAAGTATAGATCGTTTTCCAAAAGCGCGGCGGACGGTAAGGTGGTAATTCCAGACTGAAGGTAGATACTTCTCCTCTGAGTACAGTGCGCGATAATAACCACGAACTAAAGAACATAAAGAAGATTCCGAGCATAGCGATTCCGATTACGGCAGATACGGAGGCAAATCCGGATAAATAGGAAGGCACTACAGCACCAATAAAGATGGTGGCGATCATGATCTGGGTTGGCCAGCGACCATTGCAAAGAGAAAAATTGTTGGTGATGATGGCGATGAGCCTTTCCCTTGGACTGTCGATGATTCTGGTTGCTACCACCCCGGCAGCATTACAGCCAAAGCCCATGCTCATGGTAAGTGCCTGCTTTCCATGCGCACCAACTTTTTTGAAGAAATAATCCATATTGAAAGCCACACGAGGCAGGTAACCGAAATCTTCCAGCAGGGTAAAAAGCGGGAAAAAGATGGCCATGGGAGGCAACATCACCGCCACTACCCAGGCTACTGCCAGATATACGCCATCAATCAGAAAACCATCCAGCCACCAGGGCATACCCATACCTGAAGCAAACTTTTTTAGGATGGGATGAACATTGTCCAGCAATAGTTCTGCCAGCAAAGAGGAAGGGATATTTGATCCCACTATCGTGGTCCAGAGCACAACTGCCAGGATCAAAAACATAATGGGGAAACCCCATCTCTTGCTGGTGACGATCTGGTCTATCCTTGTATCAAACTTAAGGCTTCTTTTATTGTCGGGGTAAGTCACTGAATCGCCTGCAATTTTTGAAGCGTCGGCATAGATCCCTTCAATCAGGCCATCGTGAAACTCTTCGCCGATTTCCAGGCGGAGATCTCTTGAAAGATCAACTATCCGGTCAAAAGAATGTGGGTTTTTTTTAACTGACAAGTTCACCTGATTTTAATGCGTTAATAATATGCTGATCTCCCTCCAGCAGGCGAAAGGCTATCCACCTTTTATTCGGTAAACCGGGATAGGTCTTTTCTAATTCTGCTTCGAGGATTTTAACTGATCTCCGGATGTTATCCGGCACATTTTGTATGCGGTGCGGTTTGCAGGTGATTTCTCCCATGGCCAGCTGATAAACAGTTTGTATGAGCTCAGGAATACCCCTGTTATACCTCGCACTAGCCGGAACAACGGGTATTCCGAGATCTCTTGACAAGGTACGAACATCAATTTCTATCCTGTTCCTTTTGGCCTCATCCATTAAATTCAGGCACAATACAGAAGTATCCGTGATCTCAAGTACCTGCAAAACCAGATTCAGATTTCGCTCCAGACGGTTTGCGTCAGCAACGATTATGGTAACACTTGGCTTACCAAACAAAATAAAATTCCTGGCCACTTCCTCGTCCTGTGAGGTGGATAACAGGGAATAGGTGCCGGGAAGGTCCACCAGTTTAAACTTTTTATCGGCATAAGCGAAGGCCCCTTCCGCCCTGGCAACAGTTTTGCCCGGCCAGTTTCCTGTATGCTGACGCAAGCCGGTCAGCGCATTAAAAACCGTACTTTTGCCGGTATTCGGGTTGCCCGCGAGGGCCACAACGAAGTCGTGTGACGAAGTATCTTCCCCTAATTTTTTCAATCCTTTGGGATCGTACTGCGGACAAGCCTCACAGCTGCTATTGGCTTTCTGTTCCATTTTCGGATTTTTTTATCAAAATTTTTGAGGCCTGGTCATCGCGCAAAGCAATCGACGTGCCTTTGATCAGATAGGCTCTGGGATTCTTCATGGGTCCAGGCAGGTCAACACTTATTTCTGCCCCTCTTACAAAACCCAGATCGAGCAGCCTTCTTCTGCTTTCTCCCCTGCTCTCTTTTGATACTCCAACAATAACCGCCTTTTCTTTATCTTTTAAACCGGTTAAGCGAATGGTCTGTTCGTCAACATATTCATTTTCTTCTGAGGTATTTATGGTAATATTTGAAGCAACTACGGAGGGAAGCGTATGGATTTCGCCAATCGATGAAAATACGACACCTTTCCGGCTGTTTTCCAAAACCTTAATCTGTGAACCCAATTGTATATTTTCAGACAATATTTGCCGGTATATCACATCGGGTTCATCTTCAATATGGGTGATAATGCCACAAGTACCTGCCGGCAGCATTGAAAGATTTACCCCTTTGATCTCCGCAATCTTTCCCGACTTGGTTGGAATCGGATCCCCGTGAGGATCAAATAAGGGGTCACCGAGCTCGAGTACCAGTTTGGCGGCCTGCTTATCACTCAAAATATGCTCCATGGCCTCCGCTCTTCCATGCCATTCTGTTTTGGAAAAACCTGTTTTTTCTGCCAGGTATTTTTCATACAGCCGGTGCATCCGGACTATACGAAGGGAATATTCCCTGCCCGCTTCAGTCAGTTTTAAAAATTCACCTTCATGTTGAATGAGTTGCTCTACGCTGAGTTTTTCCACAGCATCATAGATCGTTTTATCCGATCGTTTCAGTATTCCGGAAAGACCCGGAATGGTCATGTTATTGCGCGAATTACCGGCATGGTAGATCTGCTTAAGGATGTCCTCCTGCACAGTTTTTTGCTTTAGTTTTCGGTTGTCGGTAATCATCCAATACCAGCCCTTATCTTTTCTGAAAAACAAGTATAATATAATGCATACAGCAAAAAACAGAAGGAGACTTGTAAGGGGTAGGTAATTTATCATAGGCTTTTTACATAAAGTTTTCCGGCAACGTTTTTAGAGATTTGGATCTGCTGTTCATGGATCCTGATCTTTAGGGAATCATCAAAGGGCTCACGGTCAACCAGCTCTATCCTGTCGCCCAATGAGAGATCTATTTTATTCAGATACTTCAAAAATGGTTCTGAAGAATCCTTTACATATTTCAAGACCGCACTATCACCGATATTCACTTGCAACAAATTATTGAGTTCGCTTTTACTCAGTTTGCCATGCTTATCAGGAATTGGATCCCCGTGCGGATCAAACCTTGGAAAACCTAAAAATTCGTCCAGGTTGTCAACCAAAGACTCGGAATTTATATGTTCGAGCTGCTCGGCAATTACATGAACCTCTTCCCATTTAAAATTCAGTTTTTCGACCAGAAAGTATTCCCACAAGCGGTGCTTTCGCAATACTTTCAATGCCAGTTGCATTCCGGTTTCAGTTAAAAAAACCCCCCGGTACTTTTGGTAATCAATCAAATTTTTAGCAGATAATTTTTTTAGCATATCTGTAACAGACGAAGCCTTTGTGCAAATTTTTTCAGCGATCACATTTGTGCTGACAAGGCTCCCATCCTCAAGTTGCAGCGTGTAAATTGCTTTTAAATAATTTTCTTCAGCAGCAGAAAACATGTTTTTTATACAAATATAAATATTTTTTTAGCTGTGTCTAAAAATAATATGAAAAAAAACGATAATACAATAAAGAATTATCCCCTTTTTAATGACATACTACAAATATCTTTTCTTTGAATTCCTCAAACTGGCAGTTCTGAAAATCAATTTTACTGGCAGCTTCCACTATGTCGTCTACTTTTTTTACAGAAAATGACAGTCCGGTTACAATTTTTTCGAGCACCCTGACCTCCTGATAGGATTTCTTGTTGTGATCCGATATCAACTTCATCATGTCATAAAACCGCTCCACACGATCGTCAAATTCATAATAACCAATCGTTGGATAATCGTCAGGAGATTTCAGTATTTTTTTGAAATCCTCCTCTCCAACGTCATACCTTTTAGCAATTTTTCTGAGAAAAAGCATCTCTTCCGGGGAGACAATGCCATCCGATTTAGCAACGCGGTACAGATTGGCCAGGTCGGCAAGATTTCTTAATCTCTCTTCATTGTGATATAAATCGGCAATGGTCATAATATGGGTTTTTGCTAACTACTAAAATTACAACAAAAGTATCACAAAACCAAACCTTCATTAAATTTTATGTATGTATTAACATTCAATTATATTTGCAAAAAAACTCTTTGAACAAGCAGGATTTCATACAGCTTTACGACAGGTCAGATCAGGTCATGGCCATAAGCGGTCTTTTATCCAAAGATCAGGAATCTGTATCCATGACCAACCTCAACGGATCCTCGCTGTCTTTTGTTTTGGCATCCCTGTTCAGAAAATCAGACAAGCCCTTTTTGGTTATCTGCAATGACAAAGAAGAAGCTGCATATTATCTCAATGACCTCGAACAGCTACTTAGCTCCGAAAATATTTTTTTCTACCCGGGTTCTTACCGCAGGCCTTATCAGATCGAAGAAACAGATAATGCCAATATCCTCCTGCGCGCAGAGGTGCTGAACAGGATCAATTCCCAGAAAAAAGCCAGTCTCATCCTCACTTATCCTGAAGCCTTATTTGAAAAGACCATTACAAAAAGCGAGCTTACGCGAAATTCGCTGAACCTGCAGATTGGCGAAAAAATTACCCTGGACTTTATCAATGAACTGCTTTTTGAATACCAGTTCAACCGGGTAGACTTTGTTGGTGAACCCGGAGATTTTGCAGTCAGGGGAGGAATCATCGATGTCTTTTCTTTCTCCAACGATGTACCATTCCGGATTGAATTTTTTGGAGATGAGATCGAAAGTCTGCGGACCTTTGATGTAGAAACCCAGCTTTCTCTGGAGAAACTCAAAAAGATCAACATTATGCCCAATGTTGAAAACAAAATGCTGAATGAGAAACGGGAAAGTTTTATTTCCTACCTCTCAAAAAAGACAGTGATCTTTATAGAGAGTTATACTACCCTGAAATATGACCTGGACAAACTTTACCAAAAGGCTGAAGAGACCTTTCAAAAAGACAGCGGACCGCTAAAACTCACTTCTCCAGAATCAATTTTTTGTGATGGAAATACCATTCTATCCCAGTTAAAGAACTTTACCACCGTTGCCTTTAACAATAAAGAAACAGACAGCAGCTCATCCAATCACTTTGTTTTTAACACCAAACCACAGCCTGTTTTTAACAAACAATTTGAACTGCTTATCCAAAATTTAAACGAGAACACGGAAAATAAGATCGCCAATCATCTCTTTTGCGATAACGAGAAGCAGGCCGAACGATTTCATGACATTTTTGAAGATATTGACCAGGGGCTCTCTTACAAAACACACGTCTTTCCTCTTTACCAGGGATTTATAGATCCTGACAATAAAATTGCCTGCTATACTGACCACCAAATATTTGAGCGCTACCATAAATTTCGCTTAAAAAGTGGATTTGCCAAAAAACAATCCCTGAGTCTCAAGGAACTGACAAACCTGGAAATTGGCGATTATGTAACACACATTGACCATGGTATTGGCAAATTTGGCGGACTTCAGAAAATTGATGTCGACGGCAAAAAACAAGAAGCCATCAAACTGATCTACGGAGACCGTGACGTGCTGTATATCAGCATCCATGCCTTACACAAGATCAGCAAGTTCAACGGCAAAGACGGCGCTGTTCCCAAAGTGTACAAACTCGGCTCCAACGCCTGGAAAGTTCTGAAGCAAAAAACCAAAGCCAGAGTCAAGCAGATAGCCTTTGACCTGATTCAGCTTTACGCCAAACGAAAACTTCAAAAAGGTTTTTCCTTTGGCCCCGACAGTTATTTACAGCACGAATTGGAAGCGAGTTTTATCTATGAAGATACACCAGACCAGTTCAGTTCAACCCAGGACGTCAAAAAAGACATGGAAAGTGAACAGCCCATGGACCGGCTGGTCTGTGGAGATGTTGGCTTCGGAAAAACAGAAGTAGCCATCAGGGCCGCATTTAAAGCCATAGATAACGGCAAGCAGGTGGCCATTCTTGTCCCGACCACCATCCTGGCCTACCAGCATTACAGGACTTTCAGCGAACGTCTGAAGAATTTCCCCGTACGTGTTGAGTACCTGAACCGGTTCAGGAGTACCAGGGAACGCAATGATACCCTGAAAGGATTGGAAAATGGCTCGGTAGATCTGGTCATCGGAACCCACCAGCTCGTGAACAAGGATATCAAATTCAAGGATCTCGGACTTTTGATTATCGATGAAGAACAAAAATTTGGTGTTGCAGTAAAAGATAAACTGAAAACGATCAAGGAAAATATCGATACCCTGACCCTTACAGCCACGCCCATTCCACGTACCCTGCAGTTTTCACTGATGGCTGCGAGAGACCTGTCTGTGATCAATACCCCGCCTGCCAACAGGCACCCGATAGAAACTCAGGTAATCCGGTTCAATGAAGAAATCATCCGCGATGCCATTATGTATGAAGTTTCCCGGGGCGGACAGGTATTTTTCATACACAACCGCATTGAAAATATCAAAGAAGTCGCCGGTATGCTGCAAAGGTTATTGCCCGATGTGAAGATCGCGATCGGACACGGACAAATGGACGGCAAAAAACTGGAACAGCTGATGCTCGGCTTTATCAACAACGAATTCGACGTGCTGGTTTCAACCACCATTGTGGAAAGCGGACTCGATGTACCCAATGCGAATACCATCTTTATTAACAATGCCAATAATTTTGGTTTGAGCGACCTGCACCA
>Ga0209391_10000088_pt1 | contig 32816 bp, 25 predicted proteins | sample PPLLak3March2015_FD_187246 | JGI IMG/M metagenome (GOLD analysis project Ga0209391, IMG submission 187246) | Freshwater sediment microbial communities from Prairie Pothole Lake near Jamestown, North Dakota, USA - PPLs Lake P7 Core (1) Depth... | ecosystem: Environmental > Aquatic > Freshwater >...
GCAGGCCTTCCTGCCCTCGCCGATGGCGACGGCGACGGCCATGTACCACTCCGGCAAGAACCCGCTGCGCAAGGTGACGCGCGGCTCCGAGGACGTGCCGATCCCCAAGGGCATCCGCCAGCGGCGCCTGCACAAGGCGTTCCTGCGCTACCACGACCCGAACAACTGGCCGCTGCTTCGCGAGGCGCTGCGTCGCATGGGCCGCTCGGACCTCATCGGCAACGGCAAGCAGCACCTTGTGCCCACCTACCAGCCGATCGGCACCGGCCAGGCCCCTGAGGGCCGGCGCAAGCCCAAGGGGCCGCCTGCGGCGCGCGCGAAACCGTTCAGGACCCAGCACACCGGTCTGCCCAGCACACCCAGGCCGCCCAGGCCGCCGAAGTGACGGGCCGCTGGGCGCGGCGACTCGGGGAGATCCTGCTGGTCGTCGTGATCGTGGGCGGCATCTACGCGTGGCAGAGCCGCGACCTGCTTCCGGCCGGCGAACGCGCCCCGGCCCCGGCGTTCGAACTCCTCGACCTGCAGGGCCGCCCGTGGACGCTCGACTCCCTCGCCGGGAAGCCCGCGGTGCTGTACTTCTTCGCGCCTTGGTGCGGCGTCTGCGCCGCGAGCTCGCCGCAGCTTCGATGGTTCGATCGCTGGAAGGGCGAGGAAGTGCAGGTGGTGCTGGTCGGGCTCGACTGGTCGAGCCCGGCCGAGCTCGCGGACTACGCGGCACGTCACGAGCTGACGCTGCCGATCCTCGCCGCCGGGTCGCAGACCGGGGCGGACTACAGGATCCGCGGGTATCCGACCTATTACGTGCTCGATGCCGACGGCCGCATCGCAGGCCGCGACTTCGGCTACACGACTGCGCCCGGGCTCTGGCTCAGGACGCGCGGACTCTGAGGCCGGCTTCCGGGCGCGTGATGGCGCGTCAGGGCGCGGCGCGTGTAACCGGGATCATTCCGCTTCATACTCCGCGCTGAGGCGGAACGGCCGCGTCGGCCCCGCCCCGTAATCACCGGAGAGTTCATGGCCAAACCCAACTATTCACACCAGAAGAAGCAGCGCGAGCTCGCGGCCAAGAAGAAGCGCGACGAAAAGCAGCAGCGCCGCCAGCAGAAGAAGGAAGACGAGGCGCCCCCGCCGCCGCCCGCCTGACGCGGGCCTCAGATGAAGCTCGGCGTGCTCTTTTTCGCCTTCTTGGCGGCCTTCTTCTCTTCCTTGGTTTTCGCGGGCTTCTTCTTGCCTTCTTTCTTACGGTCCATGCCTTTGCTCATGGCGTGCGCTCCATTGGCTGATAATTCCGTGCATCCGATCATACAGGGAGTCGCGCACCGCTGACGGCATCAGCCGATCGCGCGCATCTCCACGTCGGCGAGCCGCAAGGACGAGGCGGCCACGTTCTCCTCGAGGTGCCCGAGCTGCGACGTGCCGGGAATCGGCAGCATCACGGGTGACCGTGCGAGCCCCCAGGCGATCGCGGCCTGCGCGAACGAAATGCCGCGACCCGTCGCCCAGGCCTCGAGTTTCCCGCGCGGACCGGTGTGCGCGTCGCGCGGGCTCTGCGTGAGCGGCGACCACGGGATGAACGCGAGGCCGTCGCGTTCGCACACGGCGAGCACCGGGTCGGAGGAGCGGTCCGACACGTTGTAGCGGTTCTGCACGGAAACGACCTCCACGACCCGGCGTGCCCGCGCGAGCTCGTCTGCGTCGAAGTTCGACACGCCCACGTGGCGGATCTTGCCCTCCTGCTGGAGCCGGGCGATCTCGCCGAGCGAGTCCTCGAGCGGGACATGCGGATCGATGGTGTGCAGCTGATATAGGTCGATCCGCTCCAGCCGCAGGCGGCGCAGGCTCGCCTCGCACGCGACCCGCAGGTGTTCGGGCCGGCCGTCGCTGTCCCAGCGATCCCGCGACGGCCGCACGATACCGCCCTTGGTCGCGATCACGAGCCCCGGCGGGTAAGGATGGAGCGCGTCGGCGACGAGCCGCTCGTTGGTCTCGGGGCCGTACGCATCCGCGGTGTCGATGAAGTTCACGCCGAGCTCGACCGCGCGGCGCAGCACCCGCCGCGCTTCGTCCCGATCCGCCGGGTCGCCCCAGATGCCGGGACCGGCGAGCCTCATCGCCCCGTAGCCGAGCCGGTTCACCCGCAGGTCCCCGCCGATCACGATCGCTTCAGGCATCACGGTCACTCCCGTGCTTCAGGCAACCCGAGGTTACGCCGTTTGACGTAATCGTCGCGCGTACCGTGACCGGGGTCACGCATTCGCTCGAGCGCCGCACGCGGGCCGTCGCCGCGGATTAGCTTCGAGGCAGCCCCGGGGCAGGCCGACGATGCCCCGCGACGCCGAGGAGGACCGCATGAACCTGGCGACCTACGTTCAGTCCGTGCCCTCGACCGAGGACTCCAGTCCCCGCACCCGCCGCGTGCTCAAGCGCTTGCTGCTGGTGCTGCTCATCGCCCTGCCGTGCATCGCGCTCGCCACGCCGCCCGCGTGGGCGCCGGCACACGGCTGGCGCAAGAAGAACGATGCCGCCTACGCCGGATACAGCGGCCGGCAGTGGGAGCGCGATTACGGCGTGAGCCTGGGCCGCTGCGATCGCGCCGAGGTCGGTGCGGTACTCGGCGGCGCCGCCGGCGCTGCCATCGGCGCGGCAGCCGGGGCGGATGGCCAGCGCGCGGTGGCGATCGTGGTCGGCACCGTCATCGGCGCCGCCATCGGCGCGGAAATCGGCCGGCGCATGGACCAGGCCGATCGCTCCTGTGTCGGCCACGCGCTCGAGCTCGCCGTGCCGGGCCAGACCGTGGCGTGGAAGAACCACAACACGGGCATTACCTACCAGCTCACGCCCGCCAGCGAAGGCGAGCGGACGGCGGAGGGCTGCCGCAAGTTCCGCCTCATCGCGACCGGCGGCTTCGGCCTGAGCGAGGGCCGGGCCGTCGCATGCGCGGGCGCGGACGGCACCTGGAAGCTCAATCCGGACGTGCGCCTCGGGCAGCGCTAGTCGCAGGGATAGGCTTGGCTAAGGCCCTCGAAGAACACCTCGCCGATCGGTCGTTGCAGGTCCTTCGGGTTGCGCTCGAGGTGGGCGAGCACGGTACGGACGTAGTCGGCCGCCGGCGTGGTCGGCAGGCTGCAGATGCCGAGCAGCCGCGACGGCTCCTGCGTCTGGAACAGCTTGAAGACCTCGTCGGCGTCGAGCTCATAGCGGATCGCGAGTCGCGATCCGAAGCTGAGGGCGCCGATCTGGCTGCCGATGCGCAGGCCGTTGAGCAGGCCCTTGGTCACGCCGAGGCAGTAGGTGATGTCGAGATCGTTGCCCTGCGCGTCTCGGTCGATCGCCTCCAGGTAGGCCTTGCAGTAGCCGCGCCATTCGCTGGCGGGCGGCGACATCTCCTGGGCACGAGCCGCGCCGGCCCCGACGAACAAGGCGACGGCCAGCAGCTTCGCGGCAAAAGCCGATGCAATGCGATTCATGTGCAGACCCTCAGCTCGATGAGCGCGTCCGAGCGCGCGCGCATTGTGCGTGTTCCCCGACAGGGAATGTAGCCGTCACGCCGACGGCGTAGCGGCCCGGGGCCTCAGCCGCTGACCTCAGGTAGTGGCAGCTTCGCCAGCACCTCCTCGACATAGGACGGCACGACTTCCACCAGCGGCAGGTCGCGGCCCAGGCGCTCTGACATGTACCAGCGGTGCTCGAGCAGCTGGTGGAAGATCTCGGCCGGGTCGAGCTTGGCGGCCTGCTCGGGCGGGATCGCCGCAAGCGTCGCCCGATACGACTCCTCGAGCCAGCGCTTCGCCGCCTCACGCTCCGGGATCGGCCGCCCGTCGAGACCGGTCTGCCAGGCGCGAAAGTGGTCGAGGTCGTTCAGTAGCCGGCGCGCCTGGTTTTCCTGCACGTCGAGCCCCGTGAGCGCCTCGAGGCGGCGCCGGTGGTGGCCGGGCTCGACGACCTGCACCCGCAGCCGGATCTTGTGACCGCCCTCGATGGTCTCGATGTCGAGTTCCTCGACGTCGAAGCCGAGCTCGTTGACGCGCTTGATGCGCGAATCCACGCGGTACTGCTCCTGCGCGGCGAACACCTCCTCGCGCGTGAGCTCGGCCCAGAGCTGCTCGTAGCGCGAAGTGAGCCCGGCGCCGAGCTCGATGGGATCGAGGCCGTCGGGCAGCCCGAAGCCGGCCTTCAGGTCCATGAACTCGCCCGCCACGTTCTCCTCGGCGATGGCGAGGTCGTGGCGGCGCTGGCCGTTCGAGAGCGCCACGTGCATCTCGCCGGTTTCTGCGTCCACCAGGTAGGCTGAGTAACGGCCGGCATCGAGGCGGAAGAGCGCGTTCGACAGCGAGCAGTCGCCCCAGAAGAAGCCGGCGAGGTGCAGGTTTACGAGCAGGTCGGCCAGGGCGTCGAGCAGCTGGAAGGCCTGGGTGGCACTGACGCCACGGGAGATGACGTTGCGGAACGGCATCGAGTGCTGCAGGAAGCGCGTCACCAGCAGGCCGCGCCGCTCGCCGCCCGGCACGAGCGGTCGGTCCGTGACGAGGCCCACGGGCTCGACCACCGGCAGGCTCAGTTCCTGCAGGGAGCGCAGCAGCCCGTACTCCTTTTCGGCAACGCGATCGAGCAGTTCCTTGATGGCGTAGATGGCGCCGTCGTGCGCCACGAAGCGCACGGGATTGCGGTGCAGGCCACGCTCGACGTCGGTGCAACGCTCGTCCGGCCAGTCCTCGAGCGGCGTCGCCCAGGGCAGGTTCAGCCCGGCGGGGTAGTCCTCCGCGTTCGCCAGCCTGAACCGCACCGCTGCGCTCCGGCCGGCGCGGCGGCTACGAGGCCCGCGCCTGCCGCACGTCCGCGAACAACCGCAAGGACGACTCGCGGCCGAATGCATCCTCGATGTCCGCAGTGACCTTGCGCTGCCAGTTGGCGTGCTCGTGGCTGGTGCCCGGCACGTTGACCGGGTCGGTCATGCCGATGAGGTCCTCGAACTGCAGCACCACGAGCCCTGCGGCGCTCTTTGCGAGGTAGAGCTGCACCGCGTGGGCGAGCGACTCGCTGAAGGCAGACTCGTCTGCACCGTCCGCCATCGCGCCGAGACCGACTGCGTCGAGCGCGGCCCGAAGCTGCGCCCGGTCGCACACCCGCTCGTCGTAGACGTAGCGGCGGATCTCCTCGCCGGGGAAGAGCTGCAGACGGTCGCGCAGTTCGAGGTCGCGACCCTCCCAGTAGCCGCGCAGCGTCGGCAGGTCGTGGGTGGTGACGGTGGCGATCGCGCGCCGCACGTATTCCTCGGGGCGTCGGAAGCGGCCGTCGCCGTGCTTCTCGAACAGCAGCACCTTGTACGAATACACCGCGAACTCGGCCATCGCATGGCGCATCTCGTCGGGCACGGTGCCGAGGTCCTCCCCGACCACGAGGCAACGGTGCAGCACGCTCTCGAGCGCCAGCACGGCCATCAGGTCGTCGAGCGGGTAGTGCACGTAGCCGCCCTCGGTGGCGCCGAGGCCCACCGGGACCCACCACTGGCGGCACAGTGCCATCACGTGGTCGAGGCGCAGTGCGCCGAAGTGACGCATGTTCGCGGCGATGAGGTCGCGGAACGGCCGGTAGCGCTCGACGACGAGCGCGTGTGGATCCTGCGGGGGAATGCCCCAGTCCTGGCCCTTGAGCGCGAGCGGGTCGGGCGGCGCGCCAACGCCGGCCCCCATGCGATACACGCGCTGGTCTGACCAGGTCTCCGCACCGCTCGGGTTCACGCCGACGGCGTAGTCGCCGTAGAGACCGATCGGCATGCCGAGCTCGAGCGCGAGGCGCTGCGCGGCGGCGAGCTGCTCGTCGGCGATCCACTGCAACCAGGCGAAGTACTCGACCTCGTTGGGGTGGCTCGCCTCGAATTCGCGTACGCCCTCGCCCGCCGGGTCGCGCAGTTCCTCGGGCCAGGCCGGCCAGCCCCAGTAGCGGTCCGGATCCTGCGGACGCAGGTGCGCGTCGATCGCGTCGTGCAGCGCCTGCCGGCGCAGCGGCTCGCCGCGCTCGAGCCGATAGGCGCGGAAAGCCCGCGCGCGGTCCGTGTCGCCCGCGATCGCGGTGGCCCGGAAGTGATCGTAGAGCAGCTGCAGGACGGGCAGCTTGGCCCGGGCGACGCCCTGGTAATCCACGTAGTCGGTGGCGCGCAGGCGTGCGAGTTCCTGCTGGAACTCCGGCGCCTCGACCCGCGCGCGGGCCGCGGCGCAGCCGGCGTACTCGGGCACCTCGGGCACCGCGACGTAGAACACGTTCAGGAAGTGCCGCGACGACGGGCTGTAGGGACTGTAGTGGCCGGGATTCGACGGGAACAGCGCGTGCAGCGGGTTGAGCCCGATGAACCCCGCACCCTGCCCAGCGGCCCGTCGCACCACGACGCGCAGGTCGGCGAAGTCACCCATGCCCCAGTTGCCGGGCGAGCGCAGCGTGTAGAGCTGCACCGCGACGCCCCAGTAGCGGCGACCATTCGCGAGCGCCTCGGGCTCGTGGCAGCGGCTCGGCGCCGACACCAGTGAGCATTCGCCCTCGCGGCCGGCGCCGCTCACTCGCAGCGTGTGGTGACCGGATGGCAAGCCTTCCGGCAGGATCAGCATGCGGCGGGTGAGCCAGTGTCCGTCGAGCTCACGACGCTCGACCTCGCCGAGCTCGCCGGCAGGAACGCGCCCCGCGGTCTCGGTGCCGTCGGCCATCCTGAGCAGCCACTCGACCGGCTCCGCGAGCGCATCGGCTGGCAGCGCGACGATGACGGCCGTGCGCCCCGGCCGGATCACACTCACCGGCGGCAGCAGCGAGCGCCAGCGCTCCTCGTCGAGCTCCGCCAGCTCGCGCTCGATCGCGCCCGCGTCGGTGACCTTGCAGCCCATCGCGGCGAGGATCGCGGTCTTGGTCGCAACACTGAACGGCCGCCACTCGCCACGGTAGTCGTGATAGGCCTCGCCGAGGCCGCGGCGGCGGGCGAGCTGGTCGAGCAGTGAATCGAGCATGGCCTAGAGTTCGGCGAGGATCTTGCGGCGCAAGTCGTTGAACTCGTCCTGCGTGATCAAGCCGTCCTCGAGAAGCTGGTTGAGGGTACGCAGGCGGGCGGGAACCGTGCGACGCTCCGCAGTGCCCGTAGCCGGGGCCGGGGCGCCACCATCCGCGGCGCTGTCGATGCGCGCGGCCTGCTCCATGGTGAGCGGCTTGCCCGTGGCCGCCACCGCCACGTTGCCATCGGGGGCGAGGCCGGGCACGGCGGCGAGCCGGCCCGACACGACGTCGAAGTCGGCGAGCACTGTGGGCTGGACGTCCGGGTCCGGGGAGAGGATGTCGATCACCGGCGGCGTCGCCTCGTCCGCGTCGCCGCGGATGCCCCACTGCGACCAGCGCACGCCGCGCGCCACGCCCATGGTCATCATGGTCGGGCGCCGCGACCCCAGGTTGCCGGGACGCCCGGTCTGCTCGATTTCGGTGCCGGTCACCAGCACGGTGTAGGCCCAGGAATTGTCCGGGACGCCGCCCAGGAACTCGGTGGGAACCAGGAACTCGACCTCGCGGTCGCTGACGCGCACCTTGGTCGGGAAGAAGTAGAGGTCGTTGACGCGCTTCTCGGAGCGCCCCTCCACGTCCTTGAGGTCTTCCTTGGAAGTCCGACCCTTCTCCGCACGCAGCTCGGCCTCGAACTGCTCGTCGAACTGCATCTGCATCATGGTGCGCGCGATGTCGGGCCGGGGCGTCAGCACGATCGCCTTTTCCCAGGCGTAGTTGCGATCCACCGCAACTTCGCGGCCAGGCACGGCCGTTTTCTCGCCGGCACCGGCGATACGGTCGGTGTCGATGTAGATGTCCACGTTGAAGGTGTAGAAGCCGTTGCGCGCGAGGCGCTCGATCGGCGTCTGGCCGAGTTCGGTGACCCGCCCGACCGGGCTGCGGATTGGCTGCTGCATCTCGACCACGAACCACACGCCGTCGCTGCGCTGTTCCGCGGACAAGCGCACCAGATCGAGGTCGCCGGGCTTCATGTCGTCCCGGTTCGGATAGATCAGGGCACCGTTACCGACGTCGTCGCCCTTGACGTCCTCGAGGGCGAACAACTCCTGCGCATGGGCGGGTGCCGCGAGCATCGCGAGCGCCGCGAGGGCAAGCCGATTCAAGCAGGCATCCTTTCGGGCCACCGGGGGTCCTTGCAGTGAAAAAGCGGGGCGGCAGCGCTCGCGCGCGGCCGCCCCGGCAGTCTACCGACTCCGACCGGTCAGAAGCTGACCTTCATGAAGATCTTCATGCGGTACTGGCCCATGTCCACCGGGTCGACGGAGATGTTGCCGAGCGGCGTGGCGATCGTCGACTGGCCGGGCTGCGGCGACAGGCGGGCCTGCCGGCCGTTGAGGTCGGTGTAGAACGACGGGTCGTACTCGCCCCACAGGTAATCGATCGCGCCGCCGAACTCGATGCCGGACAGGAAATAGCTGAAGTCGATGCCGAGGCGGTTCTTGTCGTGCTTGCCGGTCATGTACTCGGCGTACCCGAAGCCGTTGCTCGCCTCGAAGCCCAGGCCCACCGGTGCCACGTCGATGGTGCCGTCGATCAGCTCGACCTGGTGATACTCGTAGACCAGAGTCGCGTACAGGTCCGGGTGCAGCTGGTAGCCGGCGCTCACCCCGAAGGTGTCGTAATCGGCCTGGCGGTCGTCGCAACCGACACAACCGCCAAGGCCCACGTTCGGGATCCAGTCGCCGTTGATCGGTGCGCCCGGGTAGCCGTCGTAGGCGTCGGCGAGAAATCGCGACTTCGTGACGCGCTTGTCCTCGTCCTTGATGTACTTGTAGCGCGCCATCAGGTCCACGCCGTTACCGACGTCGAGCGTGTACTTCGCCCTGAGCGCGAAGATGTCCATGCGGCGATCCTGGTACGGCGCGTACGGCGAACGGTAGTCGCCGCCGACACCCCAGGCATGCGTGCCGTCCTGTCGGATGTAGGTCGCGCAGTCGGTGTCCTTGTCGGAGCCGCCGCAGGCCTGCCAGTCGGTATTGAAGTCGAGGTAGGTGTACTCGGCCGAGAACTCCCAGTCGCCGACCTGGTACTTGGGCACCAGCGTGACCCCCTTCCAGCCGATGACCGAGTACGCCACGGGCTCGTCGAAGTCCGTGAAGTCGTTGTCGGCCGCGAGCGACACCACCTGCTGCACCTCGCCGTTCCAGCCGCCCCAGCCGAGACCCGCCATGGAGTTGGTGTTGCCCCGATTGCCGAAGTTGTAGTCCGGGCGGCCCCACATCCAGGTGCCTTCCTGGCCCTCGGTGATGAGCACGTCCTGCTCGCGGCGCGCCGCCATCAGCGAGACGTAGTCGGAACCGATGTCGAAGTACTGCACGCTGAGCGACAGCCCGTCGATCAACAGCTCGTTGAAGTTGAGGGTGAAGTAGTAGGCCCAGTCGTCGGTATCGCGTTTCAGCAGCGGCGAGAAGCGGCAGTCGTCGTTCAGCGTGCCCGCGCAGATCGAGTCGTCGACGTTGAGATCGCTGTAGTAGGCGGCGCCGTTCACGTCCATGAAATCGATGCCCGTGTACTGGGCCTTGAGTGCGAGCACCGTGTTCTCGAACTGCTTCCACACGCCGACGCCGTCCAGGAAGTCGAGGTTCGGATCGCCGAAGCCGTTCGGGTCGAAGTCTTCGGCCTCGTTGTCGAAGGCATACGCGGCGATCAGGGTCGTGTTGAAGTCCGGACCCGGCGCGTACTTGAGCTGGCCCACCCAGGTCGCGTCGTTGGCGTAGAGGTCGTCATCCGAAATATCAGTGTCCTTCGCAAACATCAAATTGAGGTAGTTCGGCAGGGTGATGCGTGCGATGTCCCAGCGCAGCTGGCGGTCAAACCCTGACCCCTGCAGCAGGACGCCGCCGAGGTTGTCGCGGTCGATGTAGCGGATCTTGCCCACCGTCCAGGGATCGAACATGCCCCAGTCCTGGTTGCCGATCGTCGCCGAGTCCATCCACGCGTAGCCCGGCGTGATGCGCGCCCAGGCGCCACGCAGCTTGACGTACTGGTTGCAGCGCGGGTCGGACTCGTCGCAGGTGAAAAGCGGACTCTGGTCCGGCACGCCGAAGCCGCCGTAGTTCGACCAGTAGTTCTTGTTGAAGCGGCTGTGCAGGCGCCCGCCGATCTCGACCTGCTTGGAGATCTGAGCATTGAACATCAGCTCGAACTCGATGCCCTGGCCCTGGTCGCCACCGCCCTCTCCGGGCGTGGTCTCCGAGTTGCTGTAAAGGCCTTTCTCGGTGCGGCGGTTGCCGTCGAGGAACTTGGCGTAGATGCTGCCGTACCATTTGAGCGGCGACTCCCCGGCGCCCTGCGCCTGTCCCGCCTGCGGAGCCAGCCCAAGGACCGCCGCCACGGCCGCCGCCAGTGTTGCGTTGCGAAGATGCATGTTCATCCCCCGTTACCCGTCGGCAAGCGTTACTTGCGGATCATCTGCAGCGTGGCGCGCTTCACGGAACTGCCGTCCGCGCCGCACTCGTGCTTGAGCATGTCGTACTGCGCCTGCGCCTCGTCCGGAGTGCCCGCGCCCTTGCCCGCGAGGATGTCCATGACGTGCGGGTCGCAGTCGCTGTCGTTGCCGCCGCCGAAGCGGTGCTGACCCTCGAACTCGTTGACCTTGCGACTCAGCAGGTCGGACTTGTCCGGGAAGCCCTCGTTCGACTGCACCACCACCTGGTAGCCCCACGTCGCCGGGTCGCCGCCACCGAGGTCGTCGAGCTTCACCTTGGCGCTGATGGTCTTGCCGATGCCCGTGGTGCGGCGCGGGATGACGATGTCGGCGGAGAGGTCGGCCGCCTTGGCTTTCACCTCCGCCGCGACCCGCGAGGCGGGCTGCGGCGACAGGATGATGACTTTCTCCCAGCCGCTGTCCGGCGCGAATTCGAAATTGAGGCCCGGCAACGACTTGGTGTGCCCCTTGCCCGGCTCCTTGTCGATGAAGATGAAGACCATCTGCGTCGCGAAGCCGACGCCCATGCCCCACGGGTCGGCCAGGCGGTCGTTGACGGTGACCTTGAAGTCGGCGTTGTCGCCATCCGTGACCTCGAACTCCACGAGGTCGAACGAGCCGGCCGAGTACACCGCGTCGGTCGGGTAGACGTAGCCGCCCGGGCCCTTGTCGTCGCCCGTCGGGTCCGCGAACTTCACTCCCGCGGCCTGCGCGCCCCCTGCAAGCGCGAATCCCACGGCAAGCGCAGAGATCGAAAAGCGAGCCTTGTTGTTCATCAGCTGTGTCCTCTGGTCAGCCCGTTGCAACGCCCCCTCGGGGGCCGCCATCCGTCATCCCTTGACGCCGCCGGCCGTCAGGCCGGAGACGAGGTATTTCTGCAGGAACAGGAACAGCACGACGACCGGCAGCGACACGATGATCGACCCGGCCGCGAAATATCCCCATTGCGAGGTGAACCCTCCGACGAAGAACTTCAGGCCCACGGGGGCCGTGTACTTTGCTTCTTCCTCGAGGAAGGTCGCCGCGAGAATGAACTCGTTCCACCCGGTCATGAACGAGAACAGTGCGGTGACCGCCACGGCTGGCTTGGCCAGCGGCAGGATGATCCTGAAGAAGATCGTCTGCCGCGAGGCGCCGTCCATGATGGCCGATTCCTCGATCTCGAGCGGGATCGTATCGAAGTATCCCTTCAGCATCCATACGCAGAAGGGGATGGCGGTGACCGAATAGACGAGCACCAGCCCGATGAAGGAGTTTCCGAGCTTGAGCCAGCTCACGATGATGATGTACAGGGGTACCAGCAGCAGGGTGCCCGGGAACATCTGCGAGACCAGGAACGACATCATCCCGGCCTGCCGGCCCGGGAAGCGGAACCTCGAGAACGCGTATGCTGCAGTGCACGCAAGAAATACGCCGAACACGGTCGTGGCGGTGGCTACGATCGCGCTGTTGATGATCCAGCGCAGGAACGGCTGCTCGGTGAGTACGTCCCGGAAGTTCGCCAGGGAGAAGGTCTCCGGCCAGGGCATCACCGCCCGCAGCCGGTCGAGGAAGCCGGGGTCGGGGGGGACGTCGGCGAAGGCCAGGTTCTGGGTGCCGGAGAACGCCACGCTGATCACCCACAGCACTGGGTAGATCGCCACCAGGGTGAACAGGATCAGGAACACGTGCAGTCCCACGTGCGACCGGTCCGCCTTGCCTGCCCAGCTGCCCTTCACGTGTGCACCGCCTCGGTCGCCCGCGTCATGCGCGTCTGGAACACCCCGTACACCAGCAGGATCAGGAAGATCACGGTCGAGTACGCCGCCGAGTAGGCGTAACGGTACTCCTCGAAGGCGATCTTATATGCCTTGGTGATCAGGATCTCGTTGGCGCCCGCCGGCTCGCCGCCCGAGACGAGGTAGATGACGTTGAACATGTTGAAGGTCCACACGACCGACAGGATCACCGCCGGCACGAGCGTGGGCTTCAGCAGCGGCAGCGTGATGCTCCAGAACTGCTGGCGGCGGGTCGCGCCCTCGACCGTGGCCGCCTCGTACATGTCGGCCGAGATGGACTGCAGGCCGCCCAGGATCACGACCATCATGAACGGGAACGACAGCCAGCCGTTGGTGGCGAGGCCGGTGATGAACGAGCTGAACACCCCGTCGAACCACGCCACCGGCTCGCCGCCGAACATCTGGATCGCCTGGTTGATGGCGCCGAACTGCTGATGGAACAACGCCTTCCAGATCAGCGCCGTGATGTAGTTCGGGATCGCCCAGGGCAGGATCAGCAGCACCCGGTAAATCGCCTTGAAGCGCAGCCCGGGCGTGTTGAGCACCAGCGCCAGCGTCATGCCGAGCCCGACGCCCACGGCGACGTTCGACATCGTCCAGCAGATGGTGATGAACAGCGTCCAGTAGAAGTTCTGGTAGTTGATCACCCAGCCTTCGGCCGTGCGTTTCGCGACGTCGAAGTTGCCGAGGATGTCCACGTAGTTCTGCAACCCGACGAACAGCTCGGTAAGCGGCTGGTTGGTGTTGAAGATGGTCTGCCCCGTGAAGGACAGCGTGATGCCGTAGATGAACGGGAAGAACACCAGGATCAGCATGCCGACCATCGCCGGCGTCACGTACAGGTAGGCGTAGCGGTACTCGCTCACCGTCTCGCGCAGCTTGCGGGCCGCGCCGAGTGCGAAGAAAGCGAGGATCACCGCACCGAGCGCCCAGTTGCCCCACAACGAGCGGACGAAGGGCCGGCGGAAGGACTCGAGCGTCGCTTCGGTCGCCTCGGCATTCATGCTGCCGTCGGCCGCGAGCAGGCCGCGCGGCCGCTGGAAGATGTCCACGTCCCAGGGATTGGCGGAGCCTGCGTCGGTGGCGCGGTCCGCGGCGTCGCCCGCCACCCGCGCGCGCAGCTCGGTGTAGGCCGACGCCACCGAGGCGTTGCCATCACCGGCGATGCCCTCGAGCCCTGCAACGGCTCGCGAGGAATAGAGGTACCACGCCGCCGAGAATAGCCCGAGCGCGACGAGGAACAGGATCCAGCGCGTGGCACTGGTCGCGGCTCCGCCGGAACGGTTGAGCGCCAGGGCGACGAGCCACAGCAGCGCCACCGGCAGCACCACCAGCAGCGGCCAGGGCAGCGGCGCGCGCGCCGAGGCGACCGCCTCGAGCGGCCGCTCGTGCTGCACGAAGCCGGCGATGGCCCCGTCCGCGAGATAGGGCACGGTGACCCGGATGCGCCCGCTGCCCACCCGGCTCACGTCGATCTGCGGCTTGCGGAACACGCCCTCGGCCTGGTTGGTGTCCGCCGCGGCGCGCAGTTCCTGCCCTAGGTCGAACAGCCATTTCTCGTCGCGGGTCAGGCGACGCGGCAGGTCGCCGGCACGCTCCGCGGGGTGCGTGGAGGCGAGCAGCTGCGCGCCGCCGAGGCGCACGACGCGGATAGAGTCGTCGTCGGGCGTGCGATCCACCCAGTCGAGCAGCGCCGGTTGCAGCAGCGCCACCGGATCGGGTCCGGCGGCGCCCTCGTCCCCGGGCAGCGACTCGGCCGGCACCGCAAGCTTGCCGGCCACGAAGTCGGCCAGCGCCGAACCTTCCAGGATGGCGATCCGGGCGCGCTCCTCGCTCAAGAAGCTCGCGGCCGCCTGGCGGTGGAACCAGTTGCCGAGCAGCGACGCGGCGAGCAGCGCCAGCAGCAGCCCGAGCGCCGCCGGCTGCATCAGGAAGCGCAGCACGCGCCTAGCCGGCGTGTCGGCTGTCGCGCGAGTCGCTCGGTAATGCGCCAGTTCGGTCATGCCCGTGCCGTGTGTCCCGGTCCTAGCGACCCTTGCGCAGCTTGGCGATGCTGTCGGTCACCGCGGCCTGCGCCTCCTTGAGGGCGACCTCCGGCGTCGCCGAGCCCTTGACGATCTTGTTCATCGCCGTCGTGACCGGCGACCACATGAGCGTCATCTCGGCGTAGTTCGGCATGGGCACGGCCGTGTCGAGCTGCTTGCGGAACCCCTGCAGGGTCGCGTTCTTGGCGACGCGCGGGTCGCTGTAGATCGACTTGTTGGTCGGCAGCTGCCCGCCCTCGAGCGCAAGAACCAGCGCGGCGTCGGGGGAGACGAGGTACTCGGCGAACGCGTAGGCGGCTTCCTTCTGCTGCGAGCCGGCGGACACGTACACGCCCTCGACCGTGAGCCACGGGCGCATCGGCTTGCCGCCGGCCTCGTCCACCGTGGGCAGCGGCGCGATGGCGTACTTGACCTTGTCCTGCACCTCGCCCAGGAACCACGGGCCAGAGAACACGATGGCAGCCTTGCCGTCGTTGAAGAGGCTTGCGATCAGGGTCGAGGACGGGTCCGCCGGCAGGATGCCGTCCTCGCGATACCACTTGAGCATGGTCTTCACGGCCTGCACGTTCTGCGGCGAATCGATCACGGGCTTCGGGCCCGGCGCGAACACCTGTCCGCCGAACGCGTTCATGAGCGCGGCGTGGAAGAAGAAGTTGGAATACTCGTAGGCGAGGCCGAAGCGGCCCGAGGCGGCGTTGGTCAGGCCCTTCGCCACCTTGATGAGCTCGCCCGTGGTCTTCGGCGGCGCCTTCACAAGCGCCGTGTTGTAGATCATGGCGATGCTCTTGAAGTTGAGCGGCAGGCCGTAGATCGTGTCGCGGTAGGTCATCGCCGTCATCATCCCGGGGACGAACTGCGAGGTGACCTTGTCGTCCACGAAGAAGTCGATCGGCTCGATGGTCTGTCCGGCCTCCACCCAGCCGCCGAGGCGGTCCTGCGCGAAGATGAACACGTCCGGTCCCTTGCCGCGCGGCACGGAGGCCGTGATCTTGTCCGCGTAGGCGTCGTAGGGCACCGCGAGCGTCCTGACGGCGACGGCCTTCTGCTTGGCGTTGTACATGCCGACGACCTTCTCGAAGGCCGCCTTCTCGTCGCCGCGGTAGGCGTGCCAGACGACGATGTCCGTCGCCGCCTGCGCGACCGGCGCCGCAGCCACGAGTCCGCCCGCCGCCACCGCCGCAAAAAGTCCGCCAAAGAAACCGTGCTTGCTCCGACTCATGTGCTTCACTCCAGAAAGACCCGGCCGCGGGACTCAGCCCGGCAGCCGCTGCTCCGTATCGGGGTCGAACAGGTGGATGGCGTCGCAGTTCATCGCGAGCTCGATCTGCTCGCCGAATCGCGGGATCCGATGCGCGCCGAGCTTGGCGATGATCATGTCCTCGCCGCAGCGGAAGTGCACGATCACCTCGTGCCCGATGGTCTCGACGATCTCGATCGTCCCGCCCAGCGGCGCAGTGGCGGACCAGTCGTGCGCGCCCGCGTCGCCGACGTGCTCGGGGCGAACGCCCATGAGGACGCTGCGCCCGGCGAGCGGCCGGAGGCCGGCCCGCCAGTTCTCCGGCACCGGCACGCTGAATCCGCTCGCCTGCACGACGGTCGCGTCCTCGTTCACCTTGGCCGCCACCATGTTCATGTTCGGCGTGCCGATGAACTTGGCGACGAACACGTTCTGCGGCTTGTCGTAGAGCTCGAGCGGCGTGCCGACCTGCTTGAGGTTGGTCTTGCGCTCCTTGCCCATGGGCGCGAGCACCGCGATGCGGTGGCCGAGCGTCATCGCCTCGACCTGGTCGTGCGTGACGTACACGGTGGTGGTCTTGAGCCGGTGCTGCAGCTTCGAGATCTCCGCGCGCATCTGCACGCGCAGCTCCGCGTCGAGGTTCGACAGCGGCTCGTCGAACAGGAACACCGAGGGCTTGCGCACGATGGCGCGGCCGAGCGCGACGCGCTGGCGCTGGCCGCCCGAGAGCGCCTTCGGCTTGCGGTCGAGCAGCGGCTTGAGGCCGAGGATGCCGGCCGCCTCGTCGACGAGCTTGTCGATCTCCGCCTCCGGCATCTTGCGGATGCGCAGGCCGAAGGCGATGTTCTCGCGCACCGTCATGTGCGGGTAGAGCGCGTAGCTCTGGAACACCATCGCGACGTCGCGGTCCTTGGGGTGCACGTCGTTCACGACGCGGTCGCCGATCACCAGCGTGCCCTCGGACGGCTCCTCGAGCCCGGCGATCATGCGCAGCGCGGTGGACTTGCCGCAGCCCGAGGGCCCGACGAACACCATGAACTCCTGGTCGTGGATCTCGAGGTCGAGCTGCTCGATGACGCTCACGTCGCCGAAGCGCTTCGCGATCCCCTGGAATGCTATGCGAGCCATGCTTGATGCCGCCGGGTCTGGGTAGAAGGTTGAGGCGTCGTCACGTGCCTTCCGCCGCGCTCATCGTGCAACATACACGCGCGCCTGCCGCGGGGGCACCGTAACTTCGAGCCGCCCGCCGTCCACGGCGGCCGCGGCCCCGGTGATCACCTCGCCGGCGGCGCCGGTCCACGCCGCCGGCGCGTCCACCGCGGCGCGCGCCTCGGCCTTGCCGCGGTTCACGGCGACCACCACGGCGTTACCCGCTGCGGCGTCGTGGCGCTCGAAGACGAGCAGGTCGCCGTCCGATGAGAGCGTGCGGTAGGCGCCGCGGGACAGCGCCGTATTCTGGCGGCGTGTCTCGATGAGCTTGCGGTAGTAGGCGCGCAGGTCCTCGTCCCGCTTCACGCCCTTGCCCGGCTGCACGGCGCGCGCGCCCCAGGGCATGTCGTTGCGGTTGAGCGGCCACACGCTGCCATCCCGCGCCACTTCCTCGCCGTAGTAAATCGTGGGAATTCCGAGGGAGGTCATCTTGAGCGCCACGCACAGCCGGAAGGCGTCCAGGTCGCCGCCGAGGTTGTGCAAGGCCATCGGCTCGTCGTGCGACGAGAGGTAGTGGGCGAGGTGATACCCGGGACGCACGCGGTGGCGTTTCTCGAGGTAGGAAGCGAAAGCGATGGTGCGGCCCTTGCCCTGCACGAAGCTCTCGCAACTGCCCTTGAACGTGAAGTCGAAGCCCGCGTCCATCTCGTCGGCCGCGAAGTACTCGTCCAGCACCGTGGCCGATCCGCCCCACACCTCGGCGAGCAGGAAGAAATCGGGGCTCACCCGGTCCTGGGTCTCGCGGCGGTGCCGCTGCCAGAACTCGTGCTCGACGTGCTTCACTGTGTCGAGGCGGAAACCGTCGAGCCCGGTGCGGGCGGCGAGGCCGAGCTGTGCGTCGAGCAGGTAGTCCTGCACCTCGGGCAGCTCGGTGCGGAAGTCGGGCAGCCCGCCCACCTGGCAGGTGAGCGGATCCGCAGCACAGTCCACCGGCTTGGTCCGGAACCAGCCGGGCTTTTCGGTGAGGTAGCGGGCGTCGTAGCCCACGTGGTTGTAGACGATGTCGAGCAGCACCTTGATGCCGCGCGCGTGTGCCGCATCGACCAGCGCCTTCAATTCGGCCTCGGTGCCGAAGCGAGGGTCGATTGCCTGGTAGTCGTCCGCCCAGTAGCCGTGGAAGGCGCAGTGTTCGAACCAGCCGCCCGGCACCGTGACGCCGGTCGGCGGTTGCGCCGGTGGACAATAGTCGACCTGGCGCGCGACCGGCGTGATCCAGATCGCCGTCGCGCCGAGTTCGGCGATCTCATCGAGTTGCGCCGTGAGACCCGCGAGGTCGCCGCCGTGGAAGCCGCCGGGATTGTTGCGGTCCACGTTGGTGTTGTTGGCAACCGAGCCATCGGCGAAGCGGTCCAGGATGACGAAGTAGAGCACCGCGTCGGACCAGTCGCGCTGAGGCAACACCGAGACGGGACCGGCGGCGCCCGACGGGGTGCTCGACGGCGTGCCCGCGCAGCCCGCCAGCGCGATCAGTACGGCGAGGCACGCCAGCGGGCGCGCTGACCTCGTCGGCCCCTGCCGCGCGATCGTTCCCTGGTCAATACCTCTGCGCATCTCCCGCGCCCGACCTGTTGTTGTTGTGCCGCGGCAATGCGCCGCGAGCCGGCGGAGCGTTGCACGGTGCAGCGCAAAAAATCAACCCTGAACAAACCGTTGCCGCGCGTCCTCGCTACGTGAGGTCAAGCTCGGCGAGCCGTGGCTTTTTCGGCTCAGAAGATGGTGTAGATGAGCGAAGCCAGCGCCGACTGCTGGCTCACGACCACGAGACCTCCGAGCAGCATCAGCACGAGGATGATGGGCAGCAGCCAGTACTTCTTGCGCATGCGCATGAACTGCCACAGGTCGCGCAGGAACTCGCTCATTCAGAAAGGCTCCTCGAGACGCACCGAGTGGTCCTTCGGGACCTCGATGCGATAGCTGGCGGTGTCGGGATCGAACCGGGTCAGGTATTGCAGCCGCCCGAACCGCCGCAGCACCCACCCCACGGGCAGCAGGATGCCAAAGAACACCGCGCCGAGCAGCAGCCACGTGTTCACGACCCCGAGGACCCGCGCAATCGGCAGCAGCAACCGGTAGATCGGATAGATCGCCACGGGCCACGCGAGCGCGAGTGCGGCGACGGTGCCGCTCGCGACCAGCGGCCACGCCGGACGGGGCCGGTCGCCGAGCCACGGCAGCAGGCCCCAGAAGATCAGCGTCACGAGCAGCGCGAGGCCGAGTCCGAATTGCCTGAGTTCCTTCCGGTCGTGGCGGGTAAGGATACGCATCGGGTCAGTCCGGCTCGAACTCGCGGCGCCCGACGAGCAGCGGGTGGTCCGCGGGCTGCGCGACGCGCTCCAGGACGCAGGGCCCCATGACCAGCAGATCAAGGGCCGTCGCCATGAAGCAGCGGTAAGCGTCGGTCGGGCTGCACACGATCGGCTCGCCGCGCACGTTGAAGGACGTATTGACCAGCACCGGCACGCCGGTCTTCTCGCCAAAAGCGGTAATCAGCTGGTGGAAAATGGCGTTCGTGCCGCGGTCTACCGACTGGACCCGGGCGCTGCCGTCCACGTGCGTCACCGCGGGCAGCGGCGACCTGACGCCCCGCAGCCGCTCCAGTCCGCCGAGTCCCGCAGCGCCGTCCGACGGCATCGGCTCCCAGTCCCGCACGGGCGCCACGAGCAGCATGTAGGGACTCGGCCGGTCGAGCTCGAAGTGCTCAGCCACCCGTTCGCGAAGCACCGCCGGCGCAAACGGCCGGAACGACTCACGGAACTTGATCTTGAGGTTGAGCGTCCGCTGCATGGCCGGGTCGCGCGGGTCGGCCAGGATCGAGCGGTTGCCGAGCGCGCGCGGGCCGAACTCCATCCGCCCCTGCATCCAGCCGACCACGGCGCCCGCGGCCAGCCGACCTGCCACCCGCTCGACCAGCGCGGCCGGCGCGAGGCGCTCGAAGGGCAGGCCCTGCTCGCGGCAGAAGCGCTCGATCTCGTCGTGCGACCACGCGGGGCCGAGGTAGGCCCCGGACATGTGATCCTCGCCGTGCGCCGGCCGGCGCTCGCCGCCCGCGTGGTGCCACGCGAGCAGTGCGGCCCCGAGCGCGCCGCCCGCATCGCCGGCGGCTGGCTGGATCCACAGCTCGTCGAATACGCCTTGGCGCGCCAGCAAACCGTTCGAGACGCAGTTGAGCGCCACGCCGCCCGCGAGGCACAGATTTCGCTCGCCGGTCTCGCGGCGCAATGAACGGGCGAGCCTGAGCACGATGTCGTCGGTCACCTGCTGGATCGAGGCCGCGAGGTCCATGATGCGCTGGTCCACGGGGTCGTCGGGCGCGCGCGGCGGCCCGCCAAAGAGGGCGTGGAAGCGCTCGCTGGTCATGCGCAGGCCGGTTGCGTAGCCGAAGTAGCGCATGTCGAGGCGGAAGGTGCCGTCGGGCTTCACGTCCACCAAGTGGCGGCGGATCAAGTCCGCATAGCGCGGCTCGCCGTACGGCGCGAGGCCCATCATCTTGTACTCGCCCGAGTTCACCTTGAACCCGGTGTAGGCGGTGAACGCCGAGTAGAGCAGCCCGAGCGAGTGCGGGAAGTGCAGTTCCCAGCGCGGCTCGAGCCGCGTGCCGCTCCCGAGCCAGGCCGAGGCGGTGGCCCACTCGCCCACGCCGTCGAGGCACAGCACCGCGGCGCGCTCGAACGGGCTCGGGTAGAACGCCGAGGCCGCGTGCGAGAGGTGGTGCTCGCTGAAGAGCAGCTTCGGCAGCGGCGCGGCTCCGCCCGCCAGCGCACGCAGCTCGCGGCGCAGTTCGGACTTGAGGAGCATCTTCTCCTTGATCCACACCGGCATGGCGGCGACGAAGGACCGCAGGCCATGCGGCGCGCAGGCGAGGTAGGTCTCGAGCAGACGCTCGAACTTGAGGAAGGGCTTGTCGTAGAAGATCACTGCGTCGAGGTCCGCGAGCGCAAGACCCGAGAACTCGAGGCACCAGCGTGCCGCCTGGGCGGGGAAATCGGGATCGTGGCGCCGGCGCGTGAAGCGTTCCTCCTGCGCGGCCGCAACCACGGCGCCGTCGACGACCAGGGCCGCCGCAGCGTCGTGATAATATGCAGAAATCCCAAGAATTCTTCGCACGCGCGGCTCCTGCCGGTCCCCGGCACTGTAGCAAAGGGGCTGCGCTGATTCGTTCATGAAGCGAAAGACCCCGCCCGCACCGGCTCCCGTCGAGACCGCGCACGCGCCGGCGCGACGACGCATCTTCCTGACGCTCACGCTGCTCGCGCCGTTGCTGCTGCTGGTCGGCGCCGAGGCAGCCCTGCGGCTCGCCGGCATCGGTGCACTCGAGCCGCTGTTCATTCCCGTACCGAACGCACCGGGTTACCTGCAGCCCAACCCGGCCGCCGTGCAGCGCTTCTTCCCAGACCCGCGCCGCGCGCCCGAGGTCAGCATCGACACGACGTGGTTCCCGGCCAGCAAGGCGCCGGGCACGCTGCGGATCTTCGTGCAGGGCGAGTCGAGCGCCGCGGGCTTTCCGTACGGCCGCTTCGCCTCGCCGGGCGCCCTGCTGCACCAGCGCCTGCAGCGCGCCTACCCTGAGCGCGAGATCGAGGTGATCAATACCGGCATGGCGGCCGTCACGAGCTACGTGCTGCTCGATTTCGCCGATGAGATCATCGCGCGGCAGCCGGATGCGGTGGTCGTTTACGCGGGCCACAATGAGTACCTCGGCATCGGCGGCGTCGGCTCGTCGCTCGCGAGCGCAAGCTCGCCCGCACTGGCCCGCGCCATCGCCCGGCTTCGCCGGCTGCACCTCTACCGCGCGCTCGAGCGCGGACTCGGATCGCTCGGCTCGGGCGCCGACCCGCTCGCGGCGCGCGAGGGCACGCTGATGTCGCGGGTGGTCGCCGAGCGCTCGATCCCGCTGGGCTCGCCGCTCTACGAGCGCGGCCTCGCGCAGTTCCGCGGCAATCTCGATCGCCTGCTGGCCCGGTACCAGGCGGCCGGCATCCCGGTGTTCATCGGCACACTCGCGAGCAACGAACGCGACCAGGCGCCGTTCGCGAGCGGCGACGACCCCGTCGACTCCGCACGCGCACGCTTCGAGAGAGGCCGGGCGCTGGAGGCGGCAGGCGATTACGCCGCGGCCCGAATCGAGTACCTCGCCGCCAAGGACCGAGACGAGCTGCGCTTCCGCGCCCCGGAGGCGTTCAACGACGTGATCCGCGCGTCGGCCTCCGCTCACGGCGCCACGGTGGTGGACGTTCAGGGCGCACTCGCGGCGGCCTCGTCCAACGGCATCATTGGCGCCGAGATCATGCTCGAGCACGTGCACCCGAACGTCGAAGGCTACTTCCGGCTCGCGAGCGCGTACTTCCCGGCAATGGTGCAGTGGCTCGGACCGCCTGCAGTCGAGGTGGACGAAGCCACGGCCCGGCGCGAGATCCCCGTGACAGCCGTGGATCGGCTGCACGGCGAGATCCGCGTCGCCGCGCTCCTGAACGATTGGCCCTTCGTTCCCGAGCGGCGCCCAACGACGCTGCCCACCCCGGCCGACCGCATCGAGGAGATCGCGCAGTCGTGGTTCGCCGGACGCCTGAACTGGATCGAGGCGATGAACGAGGCGCTCGCCTGGTACCAGCAGCAGGGCAACGACACCGAAGCCGCGCGCGTGGCGGCCAACCTCGCCGAGGCGCTGGTGAACTCGGTCGAAGCGCAGGCGTCCGCCGGCCGGCTGCTGCTCAAAGCCAGTGAGCCCGAGCGCGGGCAGCGCTTCCTGCGGCGCGCCGCAGCCCTCGACGGCGGCCGGGTGGAGACACTGCTGTCGCTCGCGCAGGCGCAGTTCATGCAGGGGAACGTGGCCGGATCGATCGCCACGCTCGAGGCGGCTCTCGTTCAGCACCCCGGCGACGCGCGCGTGACTTACTGGCTGGAGGAAGTGCGGAGGACGTCGGGCGAAGCCGATACCGCGCCGCCTCCCTAGCCAAGCACCCTTCATCGGCCCGTCAGCTCGATTGCGCGCCGACAAGAGCACCCGTCGCTGCCTTTGCTCGCTCCAGTTCCTGCAGCAGGATCCCCACGGCGTCGATCACCAGTACAAACGCCGGCTCCTGCTGCTCGTCGCGCTCCGCAGCCTTCTCCATCTTGTCGACGAGATCCGTTGCGCCGACCACCACAGCCATCATCGCCGCGTCCAGGCCCGACAGACGCCGGAGCGTCGCCGCGGCATCCGCTTTGCCTTCGCTCAGCTCGCTCTGGAGCAGGGCGAGCTCGAACATCACGCGGTTCGACGTGTCCTTGAGCGCCGCACCGACCTCGAGAGCTTTCGCGCGCAGCGTCGCGTCCATCGGTAGGTCCGGGAGCGACCGCAACAGGCTATCCGCCTGAGTCGCCATGGTGTCCGCACACGCTCGGACTGCCGTCACCGCCGCAAAGGTTGGCTTCTGATTCACACCCGTACCTTCTCTTTTTTCCCTTCCCGCCCCGAATACCGCGTCTTCGCATCGAACTGTTCGATCTCGAGCGCCACGTTCTTGCCACCGAACACCGTCTCCTTGAGCCACGCGAGCTCGGCCTGCACGGCCTCCTGCGACCGCACCTCGACGAACCAGCAGCGCTTCGGCGCATCCCACCAGTATCCGCGCTTGCGGAGCGCGTCCTTCGACTCGAACGGCGAGCCACTTGCCCACAACCGGTGCGACGGCGCCCGCGCCGAATCGAGCAGCACCTTCAGCGCGGTGACCGGAGCGCCGTCCTGCCCGAACGGTCGCCGCAGCACCTCGAGCAGCGCCCGGCAGTCGATCTCGGCCCGATGCCCTTCGTAGAAGAACCCATAGCGATAGGCCAGGTACTCGAGCTTCGAACTCTCGATCCCCGTCTCACTCCACGGCACCTCCTGCCACGAGCACCCCCACGGCAGCGACGCGAACAGCGGCAAGCGCGGTTCGAGGAACTTCCGATCGAACCCCGCGTTGTGGGCGATCACGAGGCAGACCCCCTGCAGCAGCGTCGCCACCGCCGCATCGTCGATCCTGCGGCCCGCCACCATCGCATCCGTGATGCCGTGGATCGCGGTGGAGGACGGCGGAATCGGCACGCCCGGATCCTCGAGCCCGTCGTACGACCCGAGCACCCGCCCGACGACACCGGTCGCGTGGCAGTACTCGAACACCACCACCGCCAGCTCGATCACCTTGTCGACGGCCGGATCCGTGCCCGTCGTCTCGGTGTCGACGATCGCCGCCCGCCGCACCGTGGGTCCCTCGAGCGCAGGCACCGTGCGAGCGGTGTCGAGCCGTCGCAGCACCCGGTAATCCGGGTGTTCCTCGAGCTGCGCTGCCAGCTGTTCGGTGTCGTTGACGTTCATCCCTGCCCGCCCTTCCGGGTACTCACCGCCAGAACGGCGTGTCGTCCGCCTCGGTGAGGAAGAAGCCCGCGATCGCCGCACGCGCGAACGGCGCGTTGCGCTTCACGACGTTCACGCGGTGCCACACGCCGCCCACCATGAACACCAGGCGGTTCGGCTTCGCGAACACGAACTCGGTGCTGGTCGCGCCGTCCATGAGCAGCTGCGACAGGTCGTCCTTGGTGAGCACGTCCCAGGTTTCCTTGACCGTTTCGACGCGTCCGTTGCGCATGTGGCGCTTCCCGGGCAGCAGCGATCGACCGAGGACGTCCTCGACGATCATGAGCTCGCCGCCCCAGGAGGCGTGCCAGCGCGGGTGCACGTAGTAAGTATAGGCGCCCGCAAACCGCCCCTCGTCGTCGTGCCAGTCGAGCCCGGAACCGGGCGGGTGCAGGTAGGTACGGGCGGTAACGTAAGTGTCCGGCACGTGGTCGCGGTAGAACTTCGAGTCGAGGATCTTCTTGATCAGCAGGTCCACCGCCATGCCGGTGGGATAGGCCTTGCGGGGATCCTGCGCGTGCAGCGACTTGCCGCGCGTGTACACGGTCTCGCCGGTCTGCCAGGGCATCTCGTCGCCGAGGTCCCAGGGCTTGATCCAGCGCGGGTTGCGCGCGTAGTCGTTGCGCGCCGCGTACTCGATCATCAGCTCGAACTGCTCGGGCGGCAGCACGTCGTCGAGAATCACATAGCGGTCGGTCTGCTTCACCACGCGCATCGGGTCAACTCCCCTCGATCTCCGCGAGTACCTGAAGGGCTGTCGGGTTTGTCGGCTCCAGTTCCAGAACGCGTTGCAGTGCTGCGCGGCCCTCGTCTGTACGACCGGTGACCAGCAGGCCGTGCGCGTGCACGAGCCAGTGATTCACGACGCGCGGCTCGAGTTCGATGGCGCGACTCGAATAGCGCACTGCTTCGCGCGGTCTTCCCAGCTCGATCAGCGCGGCCGCCGCTTCGAACTGCAGCAGTCCGCCGACAGGGAATGCGTCGGCAAGAATCGAGGTGACCTGCGCGTAGCCCTGCCTGTCGCCGGCCGCCTGGTAGTGGCGGCGCAGCGCGTCGTGCGCGGCCGGCCACGAGATCCGTTCGTGATACATCTCCTGTGCCAGTCGCTCGGCCTCCGAGGCTGGCGGCGGCAGTTGCGGCGCGGAGAATCGGGGCTTGAACGGCCAGCCCGCCACGATGCGTCGCACCTTGTAATCACCGAGCAGGCGATCCACGTCGCTCACCGGCATCCAGGCCCTTGCTTCCGCCTCGTCGAGCACGACGTCCGGCGTGCCGGGGAGCCCCTGCGCGATCAGCGCATCGTAGAACGCATCGGCCAGCAGGAAGTAGCCCTCGAGGTTCGGGTGTACGTGCTCGAGCAGCAACTTTGCCCCGATCAGCCCCCGCTCGCTGGCGGCTTCGAAGGCGGCATGCACGTCGACGACCGTCGCGCCATTTGCGTCGGCAACCCGGCGGATGACTTCATTGAAGACGGACGGCGCGCGAAACCGCAGCGGATCGAGGTCGCGTGCCCAGGCGTAGCCGTGGCGTGCGGTATCGTGGTTCCCGGCCTGCTCGTCGTCCTGCGCGGCAAGGTAGGCGGTCTGCGCGGCGCCGGCGGCCTCGGTCTCGACACCGGCAAGTACCGCCAGCGGCGCCTGGTCGCGCTCGTTGCTGACCAGCGTTCCGATGAACACGGGTATCCCTGCGGCACGATACTTCGCCAGCAGCCGGCCGATGTTGTCCTCGAACTGCTGCACGCCCTGGTTGAACAGGTCCGATCGGAGCGTGATCGAACGCTCGCCCGCGACGCGCGCCATCAACGACTCGTCGGCGGACGCGATCGGCGCCGGCGGAGCCGGACGCCAGCTCGCATAGGCGCGGCTGAGCAACTGGAACAGGCGCCAGTCGCGCACCGCGAGGAACATGCGCGTCAACGCCGGCGATGCTGCGAAGCGCATGGCCGAGCCGACGCCGAGGAAGCCTAGAAACTCGTTGTGACCCACGTACACGAGAACCGCGTCCGGCTGCTGCGCGATGATCTCGTCGGCGAGGTCCAGGAGCGCGTAGGAGTTCACCGCGGCCATGGCCGTCGAGATGACCTCGATCTCGCGGTCCGGAAACGACTGCTCGAGCCGACGGTCGAGCACGCCTGCCAGCGCCGCGCTCAGGCCATACGGAAACCCGGCTGCGCTCGATTCGCCCTGCACGAAGACCCGGAAGCTGCCGGGCGGCTTGTTGGCCGCGAAATAGGTTGTCTCGATGCTGACGTTCGGCGCGCGCGCCGGGTCGGTGAAGAAGCGCGTGACGACGCGTGGATTGGCCTGCAAATAGCCCGCCTGCTGCGGGCTCGGGATGAACAGCGGCTCGCGGTCGTGGCCGAAGCCCGCCAGCCGCAGGCCGAGTTCGGCACCGGCGAGCAGCACGAACGGCAGCGCCAGCATGATCGTCCACAGCGCGATGCGACGGCTAAGCGAGGTCGTCGGCGGCTCAGCCGAAACCACGACGGATTCGGAATTCCGCTGCCGCTCCTCGCGCTTTGCCCTGCTGCTGCGACCCAATCGACGTCACCTACAAAAGAACCGGCCTGGCATCCTTGCGGATGCCAGGCCGTGAAGTTTGAATCAATCAGCGTCGCGCGGTCACGGTCCGGTGACTACAACCTCGGCGGCGTTCGCGCTCTGGCGCTTGAAATCGAAGCGGTAGGTGCCCCGCGTGGGAAGCGGGAGGCGAATGTCCGAAGTCCCCGCCCCACACGTCATTGCGAAGGGCGCACCGGCCGTCACCTCGAGCCCGCTCGACGCTGCGCCACAGTCCAAGGCCGCCCAGTCCTCGCTTGCGATCTTGAAGTTGGTCGACGTCGGGAAAAGGCTCGGATCCGAATCCCAGACGCGGTCCAGTCGGAAACGGCCCTGGCCACGGTAGAGCATCTTGTCGGTCGTGCCCCAGCCATTGAACCCGCCACGGACGAACACGTCCACGTACGGCTCGACGGTGACCTTGAGCGCGGCCTGGTCCGAGGCGTCGACGACGAACGCGTAACTGCCCGGCGCCGGGAACGTGACGGCGATGTCGGACGTACCCGGACCGCAGGTGAGCGCGTACGGCTGGCCGATGGTCACAGAGGTGCCACCTGTGGCGCCGCCGCAGTCGAGCGTGCTCCAGTCCTCCGTCGCGATCTTGAAGTTCGTCGAGCCGCCATCCGGCCGGCTGACGATCGCCGTGTAGGCATCCTCGCCGTCCCAGGTCATGGGCGTGTCGAGGCCCCAGCTGTTGAAGCCGCCGCGCACGTAGGCCGTCAGGTCCCTCGACGGCGACGTGCGGGTCACCGTCAGCACCGGATTCACGGTGCTCGCGGCGTTCAAGCTGAACGTGTAGTTGCCGTTCCCGGTCGCCTGCAGCGACATGTCCTTCGACCCTTCGCCGTTCGGGAGCCTCCCGCAGGTCAACGTGATCGGCTGGCCGAGCAGCACCGGGGCGCCTGACACGGCCGCGCCGCAGTCATACGCCGAGGCGCCCCAGTCGGCGCTCGCGATCTTGAAGTTCGCCGGGAACGTCACCGGCGCCGAGACTGCGTAGTCCTTGACGCCGAGGAAGTTGAGCTTGTACGCGACGGGCGGCGGGTCGGCCCAGTCGTTGAAGCTGCCGCGCACGTACATGTCCACCGGGAACGGCGCACACGACTTCTGGTCGGCCCGCTCGAACACTGCCGTGGTCCGCGCCGGTACGTAGAAGCCATTCGCGTCGTGCTTGGCCGTCTTCACGACCGGATCGGTCGAGTCCTCGAGCACCGGGTGCAGCGTCCAGTTCTCGCTGCCGAACAGGCTCAGCGTCTGCGGCGTGTCCGAGGCATTGAAGATGGCCATGACGGCGCCACGGTCCGGCGCGGGCTCGCCCGGGTTGCTGCAACCGTCGATCTCCATGGCGACGAGGCCCGGGATCTGCGTTGCACCGGTGTTGCGGAACTTGACGCGCAGCTGGATCTCGTCGGCGTCACCGAGGCGGAACAGCTTCGAACTCCTGCGGATCTGCAGCATGTCGCGCATGTGGTCGAACGCGCGCTGCTGGGCCGGCGTGTCGGGCCGCGGCACGGTCTGGTACTTGCCCTCCAGGATCGGCCAGCTGGGCTCGTTCTTGTCGGCGATCGGCAGGCCCTGGGCCCACTTGGTGCCGGAGAGCGTCCAGTCGAGCTCGTTGAACCAGTCGCCCGAGTCGTACGAGTCGCGGTCGCCCGACTTGGACCGCAGGATGTCCGAGCCGGCGTGCACGAACGGAATGCCCTGGCCGAGCAGGATCACGGCCAGGCCGACGTTGTGCGCGCGCACACGGTCCGCAAGCGACGTCGCATCGGGATGCCGGTAGGCACCAAGGTCCCAGAGCGTCTGGTTATCGTGCTTCTCGACGTAGTTGATCGCTTCCTCGGGGTCGGCCGTGTAGCCGGATTCCTGGCCGAAGTAGTCGACGTCCGCCCCGGTCACGGTCGTGCCCGCGGCACTCTGGAACTGGTAGTCCTTCAGGCCGCCGGCCAGCCAGACGCGGATATTGTCGGTCGAAGTGATCAGCGCCTGGCGTTCCGCCGTGCTGCCCGTGTTGGCCGAGTTCGGGTCGTAGAACAGGCCGTTGATGAAACCCTGGTTCCTGACGAGGTTCTCGCCGCTGTCGCAGCAGCCACCGCCCTTCAGCGGATCGCGGATGCGGTCGCTGAAGCTTCCGATGCCCGTGCCGCCGAGGTTGGCCTGGATTGCGGCCTTGAAGCGCTTGTCGCCCTGGATGGCGCCGAAGTTCCAGCCCTCGCCATAGATGTACACGGTCGGGTCCACGGCGCGCACCGCGTCGCGGAACCGCTCCATCGACTTCAGCGGGTGGAACGACATGATGTCGAAGCGGAAGCCGCTCACCTTGTAGTCGCGCACCCAGCTCACGCCGGTGTCGATCATCAGCTTTTCCATCATGAGGAACTCTGCGGCGGTGTCGTCGCAGCACGAGTCGCGCAGCACGCCGCCCGACGTGTTGTCACGCCGGTGGTAGTAGCCCGGAACGACCTTGTCGAGCACCGAGCGCGTGTTCTGCCCGGACGCGTTGGTGTGGTTGTAGACCACGTCCATCACGGTGCGCAGGCCGATGTCGTTCAGACTCTTTACCATGCCGCGGAACTCGCGGATGCGGGTCTCGTCGGTCGGGTCCGTCGAGTAGCTGCCCTCGGGTACGCCAAAGTGGTACGGATCGTAGCCCCAGTTGAAGCCGTCCAGCTGGCGCATCCAGTTGGTGATCTCCTGCGGACGCGTGAGCCAGCCTGCCGTCACCGCGTCTTCCATCGCCCGACGGATGGACTTGCCCGGATCCGTGACGCACAGGTTGGCCGCCGCCGGGTTACTGGCGCACAGCTTCTCGACCGGGTCATCGAGCTCGACGCGGTCGTCGCGGTTCTCCTTGATCGTGGCAATGTCGAACGCCGGCAGCAGGTGCACGTGCGTCAGGCCGGCTTCGGCCAGCTGCTGCAGGTGGTTGCGCCCCCTCGTGCCCGCCAGGCCGAACGCCGTGAACTTGCCGACGTGCTTGCCCGCATCGATGGCGGCAACGGTCGGGTCGGCAATGCTGAAATCGCGAACGTGCAGCTCGTAGAGCACGCTGTCCTCGGGCGCGGCGAGGTCCGGCTGATCGAGCGTGTCCCAGTCCGCGGGCTTCAGGTCCGCATCGTCGAGGTTGACGAACTGGCTGCGCACGCTGTCGGCCGAGAGGCTGACCGAGTACGGGTCGGTGACTTCGTTGTCGACGATGGCGTTCGACGCGTAGTTGGGCGAGTAGACGCGCAGCGAAATCGTGTAGAACTTGCGATTCCAGCCTGCGGTGCCGGTCACCCGCCAGATGCCGGTCGCCTCGTCGAGGGTCATCGGCACCGTCTCGAGCTTGGTGCCGCCCTCGTCGTAGATGTTGACGCTCACCCCGGGCGTCTTGACCGCCGTGGGCGCCCAGACGGCCAGCGACGGCACGCCGCCCGCGTAGCTGACGCCCAGCTTTTCGCCGTAGGCCGCCGCCGCGTACAGGTCGTCGAGCGCGCCGGAGGTCTGCACGTAAGTGGCAGCCAGCACCACGCCGTTCGAGCCACGTGCGACCGCGACCAGCTGGCCGCGCGCGATGTCCTTCCCATTGGCGGCCGCGGCTCCCAGGCTCCACGCCTGCAGTGCGTGCAGCTCTTTGTTGAACGTCGGCTGCGGATTCGTGGTGCTCGTGAGCGTGATGGTCTGGAACGTGCCCGTGAAGCCGGACGGCCCCGTGCCCAGCGTGGCGTCGGGCGAGTAGAGCAGCTCGACCTTGGCCGTGCCGGCCGGCGGCGTGTAGAGCAGCGTTCCCGCGTTCACCCAGTGCGCGGCGGCATTCAGGATGGCAGGCGGCGGCACCGGCTCGGCGCCGGTGGTGGCGTACCGAGTACCCGAGTATGCGAATACGTCCTCGGCACCGCTTCCGCCGTTGAAGATGATGGTGTCGCGCGTACTGCCGTCCGCGTTCTTTACGGTCATGGTCGTGTTGGCGAACGGGGTCACCTCGACGTCCCGTGCCACGCAGCTGTACGGCGCGCCGGCGGGTGCTGCGACGCAGGCATAGGTCTTGCCATTGACGACGATCGTGCTGCCCGCGACGCTGCCACTCGGCAACGTGTAGAAGATGTCGACCTTCTGTGTCGCGAGCGCGAACTGGGCGTCGGACGTCCAGGAGAAGTCCTTGACGCCGATGTCGCCGTTCGTGCCGAGGTTCTCGATCTCGATCTTGTACACCCGTGGCTCGCCGCCCCGCTTCGCGACGTCGACGCTCAGGCCGCCGAGCCCCTTCTGCTCCTCGACGCTGGTCACGCCGGCCGGGCCGTCGCGGCTCGCGACGACGGTCACGTAGTGGACGCGGACGACGGTGCTGTCCTCCACGGGCTCGGGCTCGCCACCGCCGTTGCCGGTGTCCTCGGTGACGATCAACTTGGGATCGCCCGTCACGTCGAAGGTGAACTTCCACTTGGCCGCCTTGGGCAGCGTGATCCCGAGGTTGCCCGACCCGTCCGCGCAGTTGAGGGTGTAGGGCGTGCCGATCTCGACCGTGCCGGTTGGACCCGCCTGGCCACAGTTGGTGTTGGCCGGGTTGACGTAGCTCTCGCTCGCGATCTTGAACGTGTAGGTTTTCGCCTCGAGGTTGACGGAAAGCGCCTTGACGTTGTCGGCGACCTCCACGAGCTGCCATTGCGCGGTGACGCCGCTGTCCAGCCACTCGTTCATGCTGCCGCGCAGGAACATCGGCGTGTCCCACGGGAACCTGACCGCCTGCCGGCCGGCCCGCCCGCCCGTCTTCTGTGCCCCCGCGCCGGCGCTGGCGCTCGGGTTGAAGTCGTCCTGCGTCGAGAACTTGACCACGTCGGCCGGGGTGCCGAAGTCAACGACGCCGGTCTGGCCCGGCTTGATGATCCATGAGCCCGCACCCGCGTCGGTCGCCGTGCCGCCCGAGAACCTCGCGTGGGTCGGCGGCGTGCCGCTCACGAACCAGTCCGTTTCGGAGTTGAAGTCGAACGTCTCGGTCGCTGATACCGCGGGCGGCGGCGTGGGAACCGAGCCACCCTGGTCGAGGTCGGCGGACCCACTGCTGCCGCTGCCGCAGCCCGAGAGCAGCGCAGCGGAGAGGAGCACGGGAACAGAGAGTTTCAAGAGGTCTCGAAACGAGCGCGACATGGACTCACTCCTGGTCATGCGGCTGAATTGGGTACGCCGGCCGGGGTGCCGACGCGCCGGCTTGCGACAGCCGGCAGCGACGCGTGTCGCGCGTCGCTCATGGATTCGTGGTCAATCACGTCCAAACGTGAGCGCTCCCCTGTGAGCTCGGACGCCACTGCACTGTCCGTCGCCGTCTTGATTCTGTTGCGAGCGCGGACACCCGGCGACGATGCCACCAAACCGCGGTCGTAGGCAAGAGCGCTTCGGCTTATACGACCCTTGTCCGGAAGCGCCGATCCGCGCGGAGCGGGCGAGCGGTCAGGGTGCGGCGGGCAGCTGCTGCGATTCGAGTAGCACCGTGCAGCGCGGCGCAAGGCGCAGCGTCTCTTTGCAGCGCACAACAAGCGGCGCCGCCTCTCCATCCGGTCGCTCCGTGTCGAGCACCATGCACCAGGCCGTGCCGTGGGCCGCGTCGGGCAGCACGAGGTCGACCGGAGTTGCGTCGGCGTTGAAAACCACGAGCACGTCGCCGGCGGCGCCCGCTCGCGTGTCCACGGCGCCGGTCATGTGCAGCGCGAGGCAATGCAGCGAGGCGTCGTTCCAGTCGTGCTCCGACATCTCGCGGCCGGACGGGTGCAGCCAGGCGATGTCGCGCGAACCCGCCTTGCGCTGCGTGCCCTTGAGGAAGGTGTCCCGCCGCAGCCACAGCCGCGAGCGGCGCAGGTCGGCGAGGCGCCGCACGAAGCGCAACAGCCCGGGACTGCACTCGAGCAGGCGCCAGTCGATCCAGGTGAGCTCGTTGTCCTGGCAGTAGGCGTTGTTGTTGCCGCCCTGCGAGTGCCCCATCTCGTCGCCGGCCAGCAGCATCGGCACGCCTTGCGACAGGAACAGCGTGGCGAGGAAGTTTCGCAGCTGGCGCGCCCGCAGCTCGAGCACCGCACGGTCGTCCGTCGGGCCCTCGACGCCGTAGTTGGCGCTCAGGTTGTGCGTGTGGCCGTCGGCGCCGTTCTCGAGGTTGGCCTCGTTGCGGCGCTGGCAGTAGGTGACGA
>Ga0209391_10000089_pt1 | contig 32451 bp, 32 predicted proteins | sample PPLLak3March2015_FD_187246 | JGI IMG/M metagenome (GOLD analysis project Ga0209391, IMG submission 187246) | Freshwater sediment microbial communities from Prairie Pothole Lake near Jamestown, North Dakota, USA - PPLs Lake P7 Core (1) Depth... | ecosystem: Environmental > Aquatic > Freshwater >...
CGGATCGACGACCGTCTCCTCGATCGCGAACACGCCCGTCAGCACGCTGTCCGGCCGCAGCTCGCCCTGCTCGAACAGCGCCCACATCTCGCGCGCGAACTCGGTGGCGAGCAGCTCCGGTGCGAAGCGGCCGAGCGTCGTACGCAGGTTGTTGACGTCTCGCTCGAGCATGGGGAGTGCCGCGTTGTTGCCGGCCGCATTGACCGCCTGCGGCAGGTCGATGATCACCGGGCCGTCGGGCGCCACGAGCACGTTGAACTCGGACAGGTCGCCGTGGATGAGCCCGAGGCTGAGCATGCGCGCCACGTCGCGAATCAACACGTCGTGGTACTCCCGGGCCGTCTCGGCCGAGAGCTCCACTTCCCCAAGCCGGGGCGCCGGATTGCCGTCCCCGTCGGCCACGAGTTCCATGACCAGCACCCCGTCGAAGTAGCCGATGGGCTTCGGCACGCGCACGCCGGCGGCCACGAGCTGGTAGAGCGCGTCCACCTCGGCGTTCTTCCAGGCGGTCTCCTGTTCCCGGCGGCCGAAGCTCGTGCTCTTGCCCATCGCGCGGGCCTGGCGGCTGCCGCGCACGCCGCGACCTTCCTGGTACTGCGCGCGCTTCTGGAAGCTGCGCTGCGCCATGTCTCGATAGACCTTCGCGCAGCGCAGGTGCGGGCCCGAGCGCACGAGGTAGACCGTGGCCTCCTTGCCGCTCTTGAGGGAACGGACGACTTCGTCGATCACGCCGTCGTCGATCAACGGCTGCAGTCCGGGCGGGGTTTTCAAGGGTCACCGGGGGCGGGGAGGGCCGTGGATCATACCGGCCGGCGGCCTCCGGCGCTTGGCCTACAGCGGTTCGACCACCGTCGGGTCGGAGAGCGCCCGCGGCGCCCGGCTGAACAGCACGCGCAGCCGCAGCCCGAGGATTTCCGCCCGCGTGAGTCCCCTGCGCCCCTGCATCACGCGTACCAGCAGCGCCGGGTCGTCGGTGATGACGTTGTCCACGCCGCGCTCGATCATGCGCAACATCAGCTCGGGCTCGTTCACCGTCCAGACGTGCACCTCCTTGCCGGCCGCGTGCGCGCGCCGGATGAGCGAGGGCGTCGCCTGAGCGGCATTGAGGCTCAGGAAGTCGGCCTCCGTGCGCACCACGTTGCCGACGGCGGCGGTGACGATGTGGCCGGTCTTCAGGCGCGGCTCCAGGCTCTCGACCTGCTTCAGCGCCGCGTAGTCGAGCGAGGTGATCACGACCTGGTCGAGGAAGTCCTTCCGGCGCAGCAGCTCCACGACGGCCGGTGCGAGTCCGGGGTCGGGCACGTTGTACTTGAGCTCGACGTTGATGCGCATGCGGCCGCGCACGAGGTCGATCACGTCCTCGAGCGTCGGCGGATACTCGCCCGCGAACGTCGCGTGGTACTTGCTCCCGATGTCGATCGTGGCGATCTCCGCCGCGGTCAGCTCGCTCACCTTGCGCGGGTCGTTGGCCATGCGCATCAGGTCGCCGTCGTGGACGACCACGAGCACGCGATCGCGCGTGTGCTGCACGTCGAGTTCAGCATAGGTCGCCCCGGCGTCCATCGCCGTGCGGAACGCGGCCAGGGTGTTCTCCGGCGTTGCGATCTTGGCGCCGCGGTGAGCGGTGATCGAGACGTCCTGCGCCAGGTCGAGCCGGGAGGCGAGGAGTACGGCTGCGCCCAGCGCCCCGACGACCACCGTGAGCGCGACGGCGACGGCCGGCCGTGCGATGAGCCGTGCGCCTTGCGCGTCTTCTCTCGGGATCGCGGGTGCCTGCCGAGTGGCCGGGTCGCGCAGCTCGGCGTACATGCGCGTCACGAGGAACTGGTGGCCGGCGAGCAGGATGCCGCCGTACAGGAACCCGCCGATCGTGGCTACGGCAAGGTACACCGCCACGAGCGGCAGCACGCGGTGGACGTCGATGCCGGCCCAGTCGAGACCGGCGTCCGACACGTATCGACAGGCCCAGGCGATGGCCATCGCCACGGCCGTCACCCCGATCCACCACAGCAGCAATGGCGGCACGATGCGCGCGAGCCGGCGGCGGGTCATGCCCGTGCTGCTGGCGAGGGCCTGCGAGGGAGACGTGCCCTCGAAGGCGAGGATCGGCACCGCGAACAGCCAGCGTGCCAGCTGCCAGGCGGCGAGCAGCGCGTAGCCTGCCGCGAGCAACGCAACGATCAGCAGCGCGCGCCGCCACTCCGGCGGATGCTCGGCGAGGTAGTAGTTGACGTCGTGCCCTTGGAGCAGCGTGAGCCAGACGATGCCCGCCGCCGCGAGGAAGGGCAGGGCGAGGACCACGAGCCGCAGGAAAACCCGCGTCGAGAGCCGCAGCAGCGTCGGCAGCCGGCGTACCGCGAATCCGATGGTCGAGGTGGCGGTGACGGGACGACGGGCAATCGCGTGACCGGCGATGTAGCTGTGGCCCGTGAACTCCGCAAGCAGCAGCGCAATGGTCAGCGCCGCGATCACCAGCACCAAGGCCGCGCCGGTCGGCGAGAGAACGAATGCTGCGATGTCGAAGTTGCTGATCACCGGCTCGCCTGCGGCGAGCACCAGCCGGCGACCGACCCAGGTCGCCAAGGGCGTGAAGATCGCGACGCCGAGCAGCTGCACGAGCAGGTGGAACGCGAGCGCCGCACGCCAGGTGGGGCGCAGGTCAGCCCTGGCGCGGGCCAGCAGACCGTCGGTCATCGGATCCTTCCTCAGCGTGCGCGAGCGAGCGCGCACTCTACCGCGTCGCCACGCGGTCCATGCCAGCAAGCGGCCCCGTGACGCGGGTGCCGCGCCTTTTCCCCTGTCGGGGTTCGCTCAGTTCCAGCCTTCCTTGCCGGGCTCCTGGTTCATTAGCTTGCGGAAGCGGGTGAACAGGTAGATCGCCATGACGATCATGAACAGGATGCCACCGAGGCTGAGCAGCCCGACTTCGGTGGTGAGGAGCAGTTTGAGGACTTCCACGAGGGCTCCCATTCGCGGGCAGGTATATCTAACAAGGCTAGCGTCGGATGAAGCTGGCCGATCTCGTGGCAAACCGAGACGCGGGGCCCCCGGATGCGGGCCGGGGCTTCGCGTCCGACCGGCGGCCCGTCGATGGGGTCAGGGCGTCGCCGCCCGGCTCCGGTCGCGAATCGCGCGGAACTCGTTGCCCTCTCGCCAGTTGGGCCACTCGTCGCCGTTCGCGACCGCGAGGCCGACGTCGTAGTACACCGCAAGGTCCTGCAGCGTGCCGCTCACGTTCCATGCCGGGTCGTACTCGTCCGAGGGCTTGTGGTAGTGCTTGGCGACGTACTCCGCGAGCCAGGCGCGGCCCGCTTCCGCGCCGCCCAGGCGCAGGTCGACGCCCGTCATCGGGTAGATCATCGGCACGCCCTGCTTGGCGAGGTTGAAGTGATCCGAGCGGTAGTACAGCCCCTTCTCCGGGGTGGGCTCGCGGGCGAGCACGCGATCCTGCCTGGCCGCCGCGCGGCGCAGGTGGTCGTCGAGCTCCGAGGCGCCGTAACCAATCACGACCAGGTCGCGCGTCTCGCCGAGGGGCGAGAGATTGTCCATGTTGAGCCCGCCGGCCATCCTGGCGACCGGCACCGGTGGATTCGCCGCGAAGTGCTCGCTGCCGAGCAGGCCGGACTCCTCCGCCGTGACTGCAACGAGCATCAGCGAGCGCTTCGGTCGCGGCCGCGTCTCCGCGAAAGCACGCCCGATCTCGATGAGCGCGGCCACGCCGGTGGCGTTGTCCGAGGCACCGTTGAAGATCGCGTCGGCGCCGTCCTCGGCGGTCGGTAGCGTGCCGAGGTGGTCCCAGTGGGCGGTGTAGATGAAGACCTCGTCCGGGCGCTCGCTGCCGCGAACCATCCCTACGACGTTGTGCGACTGCCCGCGCTCGACGTCGTTGCGCACGCCGACGGTCGCGGTCACACCAAGCGCCTTGCCGCGGAAGCCGCGCTTCGCCGCGGCCGCCTTCAGCGCCTCGTAGTCCTCGCCCGCGAGCGTAAGCACCTGGCCCGCGGCCTCGTGAGTCACCCAGCCCTCGAGCAAGAGGCGCTGCGAGGCCGGGTCCTGGAGCACGAGATCGAACTGCGGCTGCGCCGCCCCGTTGCGCACCACCGCCCAGGGGTAGGCGGCCGGCGCCGTCTCGTGGACCACGAACAATGCGGCGGCGCCCTGGCGGACCGCCTCCTCGAACTTGTAGGTCCAGCGGCCGTAGTAGGTCATGGTGTTGCCGCTGAACAGTGCCGGGTCCTGCGTGGCGAAGCCCGGGTCGTTGACCAGCACCAGGACGACCTTGCCGCGGACGTCGAGCCCGGCATAGTCGTTCCAGCCGTACTCGGGTGCGACGATGCCGTAGCCGGCAAAGACGACCTCGGCATCCTTCACCCGTGCTTCGGGTGCGGGGCGTCGGGTCCACACCACCATGTCGTCGGCGTAGCGCAGGCCGAGCGCGCCACCCGGGCCGCGCAGGTCCATCGTGGCATCCGCGTGGGTGGTGATCTCCACCAGCGGCACGGGCTGCAGGAAACTGCCGCCGGCGCCCGGCTCGAGCCCGGCCTTGCGGAATTCCTGCTCGATGTACTCGATCGTCCGCGACTCTCCCTGCGTGCGCGGCGCGCGTCCGGCGAACTCGTCGGACGCGAGGCGCTCGACGTGCGCCCGGTAGCGGGCCTCGGAGAAGATCGGAGCGGACGGAGCGGCCGCCGGTTCGGGGGTGCCGGCGCAGCCGGCGAGCAGGGCGAGGAGGCCCGCACCGGCGGTACGGGCGAGGATCGTTGGCGTGGTCATCGGCGAAGCGTACCTGCCCGGCGCGCCGGTGTCAGGCCGCTCGCCGTCGGGTCAGTAGCGGTAAACGGCTCCGAGCACGATGCGGTTCACGTTGACGTCTCCGGTCGCGTCGGAATCGCCCACGTCGGTGAACTGCTGGAAGTCGAGCCGCAGGGTCCAGTCGCCGCGCGTGTAGCCGGCGCCCACGCCCCAGAGGAATTCCGTCGAGTTGGACGAATCGCTCGCCTGCTCGGACACACCGTCGATCGAGATCGCGGCAGAGGCGTCGTTGCCGGCGAAGTACACGCCGGCGCGGCCATACACGTCCCAGCCGGAGTCGAACACGGGCAGGATGCCGAGTACCGACAACGTCGGACCCGAGCTTTCTGCGGTGATCTGCGCGTTCAGCTCGGCCGTGGTGATGCCATCGCTCACCACGCCATTGCCCCGGTACTCCGCGTCGCCGAGGTCCACGTACGCCGCTTCGACGGCGAGGTAAGGCAGAATCTGGTAGCCGAGGATGATGCCGTAGGTGAAGCCGTCTTCGCTGGTGTCGGAGCCGCCGTCGACCACGTCGAGGCCGATGTCCTCGATCGTTCCCACCACCAACCGGTCTATGCCGCGCTGGTCGAGGTCGTAGGCGTACTGGCCGGCATCGAGGCCGACGTAGAAGCCCCGCTCGGCGGCAACGGCCGGGGTGCTGACCAGGGCCGCGAGGCCAAGCAGGGCGATCGTGCGCTTCATGACGGGTACTCCGTGATTCGAGGTTAAACGCGACCGCCGCCGGGCGGACGGTCGGGACGAAAGTACCCGAAGTCTAGGGAGTCCGAACGAGAGCCGCATCACGGAATGCCGAGACTGCGACTCCCCGCTGGATCAGGCTGCCACCGCCTCCTCGACCTTCTTCGATAAGGCTGCGTGCGTCGCCGGGGCCGCGGTGGCCGCCGGCGCCGACGCGCGGATCAGGTGGTCGAAGGCTCCGAGCGCAGCCTTCGAGCCCTCGCCCATGGCGATGATGATCTGCTTGTACGGCACGGTCGTTGCGTCGCCGGCGGCGAACACGCCGGGCAGCGAGGTCTGGCCACGGGCGTCCACCTCGATCTCCCCGCGCGGGCTGAGGGCAATCGTGCCCTTCAGCCACTCGGTGTTGGGCAGCAGGCCGATCTGCACGAATACGCCCTCGAGCTCGACGCGGTACGTCTCGTTCGTTACCCGGTCGCGGTAGCTCAGCGCGTTCACCTTGCCGCCGGCGCCGTGCACCTCGGTGGTCTGCGCCGAGACGATCACGCGCACGTTCGGCAAGCTGCGCAGCTTGCGCTGCAGCACCTCGTCGGCGCGCAGCTGGCCGTCGAATTCGATCAGCGTGACGTGTCCGACGATGCCGGCGAGGTCGATCGCGGCCTCGACGCCGGAGTTGCCGCCGCCGATCACCGCGACCCGCTTGCCCTTGAAGAGGGGCCCGTCGCAGTGCGGGCAGTAGGCGACGCCTCGGCCGCGGTACTCGCGCTCGCCGGGCACGTTCATCTCGCGCCAACGGGCACCGGTGGAGAGGATGACGCTGCGGCTCTTGAGCGTCGCGCCGCTGGCGAGCTTCACGGTCAGCAGCCCGTCCTTGTCCGCGGGGAGCAGCTCCTCCGCTCTCTGCAGGTTCATGATGTCCACGTCGTAGGTCTTGACGTGATTCTCGAGCTGGGCGGCGAGCTTCGGGCCCTCCGTCTCGGTGACCGAGATGAAGTTCTCGATGCCCATGGTGTCGAGCACCTGGCCGCCGAAGCGCTCGGTGACGACCCCCGTGCGGATGCCCTTGCGCGCGGCGTAGATCGCCGCCGAGGCCCCTGCCGGTCCGCCGCCCACGATCAACATGTCGAACGGGGCTTTCTCGTCGATTGCGGCGGCTTGGCGCGCACCCGCGTTGGTGTCGAGCTTGGCGAGAATTTCCTCGACCGACATGCGGCCCTGGCCGAACGGCTGCCCGTTCAGGTGCACGGTGGGCACGGCCATGATTTGCTTGCCTTCCACTTCCGCCTGGAACAGCGCGCCGTCGATCATGGTCGCGCGCACGCGCGGGTTGAGCACCGCCATCAGGTTCAGCGCCTGCACGACGTCCGGGCAGTTCTGGCAGGAGAGCGAGATGAACACCTCGAAGTCGAGGTCGGCGTCGAGCGCCTTGATCTGCTCGACCACCGCGGCGTCGGCCTTGGGCGGATGGCCGCCCGCCTGCAGCAGAGCCAGCACCAGCGAGGTGAATTCGTGGCCCATGGGGATACCTGCGAAGCGGATGCCCATCTCGGAGCCCACCCGACTCACGCTGAAGGACGGCGCCCGCACGCTGCCGTCGGCTTCGCGCTTCCGGAGCGTGATCAGCGACGACAGCGCCGCGATCTCCTCGAGCATCTCGCGCATCTCGCCTGCGGCTGCGCTCGAATCGAGCGTCGCGACGATCTCGATCGGCTGGGTCATGCGGTCGAGGTAAGCCTGCAGCTGCTGCTTCAGGTTGGCGTCGAGCATTTCAGTTCACCACTTTCCGGAAAATCCCCCGCCCACAGGGTGGGCGGGGGTAGGGGGAGGGAGGAGGGTCGGGGGAGAGCCTTCCTCCCTGGCTCCGTCCCGGCGAGGCCGGGAGGGGGAGTTCGTCAGATCTTGCCGACGAGGTCGAGCGACGGGGCCAGCGTCTTGGCGCCCGGCGTCCACTTGGCGGGGCAGACCTCGCCCGGGTGGGCGGCGACGTACTGGGCAGCCTGCACCTTGCGCAGCAGCTCCTTGGCGTCGCGGCCGATGCCGAGGTCGTTGATCTCGGCGACCTTGATGACGCCCTCGGGGTTCACGACGAAGGTGCCGCGCAGCGCCAGGCCCTCGTCCTCGATCAGCACGCCGAAGTTGCGGCTGATCGCGTGGGTCGGATCGCCGATCATCGGGTACTCGATCTTCTTGATCGTGTCCGAGGCGTCGTGCCAGGCCTTGTGCGTGAAGTGCGTGTCGGTCGAGACGCTGTAGACCTCGACGCCGATCTTCTGGAACTCCTTGTAGAGGTCCGCGACGTCGCCGAGCTCCGTCGGGCAGACGAAGGTGAAGTCGGCCGGGTAGAAGAAGAACACCGACCACTGGCCCTTCAGGTCGGCATCCGACACCTGCACGAACTCGCCGTTGTGGAAGGCGGTCGCCTTGAAGGGCTTGACGGTCGTATTGATGATCGAGGTCATGACTGTTTCTCCGCGAGCTGGGTTGAGAGATGAGGGATGCGATTCGATGGACGGCATGATGCCGGTCGGGCGCCGGTAGGACCAATTGATTGATCCGCTGATACAAATAGGGGCAGGCTATCGTTGTCCCCTGCGCTTGGTACGATGCCGGCCATGAAGACCATCATCGAGCCCTTTCGTATCAAGGTCGTCGAGCCGATCCGGCTCACCACGCCCGAAGAGCGCCGCAATCTGCTGGAGGCCGTCGGCTGGAACCTGTTCGGCCTCCACTCGGACGACGTGATCATCGACCTGCTCACGGACTCGGGCACGAGTGCGATGAGCGCCGAGCAGTGGGCTGCGGTGATGCGCGGCGACGAGTCCTATGCGGGATCGCCTTCCTTCTATCGCTTCGAGACGGCGGTGCGCGATCTGATGCCCTTCCGCCATGTCATCCCGACCCACCAGGGGCGCGCCGCGGAAGCGATCCTGTTCTCGATCGTGGGCGGCCCGGGCAGGCTGATTCCGTCGAACACGCATTTCGACACCACGCGCGGCAACATCGAGGCGACCGGCGCCGAGGCCGTGGACCTCGTCGTCCGCGAGGCGCACGACCCGGACGACCTGCATCCGTTCAAGGGCAACATCGATCTCGAGCGATTGGAGAGGCTGCTGCTCGACTCGGGCGAACGGGTTCCGATCGTGATGCTGACTGTCACCAACAACGCGGGCGGCGGCCAGCCCGTGAGCCTCGAGAACATCCGCGCCACGGCGGAGATCGCCCGGCGCCACGGCAAGCCGCTGATCATCGACGGCTGCCGGTTCGCCGAGAACGCCTGGTTCATCAAGTGCCGCGAGCCCGGGCAGGGCGCGCGCAGCGTCAAGGCCATCGTGCGCGACATGTTCGCAATGGCCGACGGCATGACCATGAGTGCCAAGAAGGACGCCTTCGCCAATATCGGTGGCTGGCTGGCCGTGAACGACGACACGCTTGCCGCCGCCGCGCGCAACCGGCTGATCCTCACCGAGGGCTTCCCGACCTACGGCGGCCTCGCTGGCCGCGACCTGGACGCGATCGCGGTGGGCCTCGGGGAGATCGTCGACGAGCAGTACCTGCGTTACCGCGTGCGGACGAACGAGTACATCGGCGAGAAGCTCACGGCGCTCGGCGTGCCCGTCGTCCGTCCAGTGGGCGGCCATGCGGTGTTCGTGGATGCGCGACGCTTCCTGCCGCACATCCCGCCGCTCGAGTACCCCGGCCAGTCGCTGGCCGTGTCGCTCTACGAACTCGGCGGCATCCGCGCCTGCGAAATCGGTACCGTGATGTTCGGCCAGAAGCCCGACGGAACCGAGGTGGCGGCCGACATGGATCTCGTGCGTCTCGCCATGCCGCGGCGCGTGTACACGCAGTCGCACGCCGACTACCTCGTCGAGGTGTTCGAGGAAGTCGTGCTGCGGCGCGAATCGCTGCGCGGCCTTCGCATCGTGTCGCAGCCGCCACAGCTGCGACACTTCACGGCGCGCTTCGAGCCACTCGGCTGATGGCGACGCGAAACCCGAACTGTACGGAGCCCCGACGATGAAGCGACGAACCCTGATGATTGCCCTGACCGCGCTGTTGCTCGGTGCGTGTGCCAGTCTCCCGAACAAAGAGCCGCTGCAGGTCACTGTGGCGGGCATCGAGTCCATCCCGGGCGAGGGCATGGAACTGCGCATGCTGGTCAAGCTGCGGGTGCAGAACCCCAACCAGGCGCCGATCGACTTCTCGGGCGTGTACGTCGAGCTCGACGTGCAGGGCAAGACCTTCGCGACCGGTGTCAGCAACGAGGCCGGCACCCTGCCGGGATTCGGCGAGGTCGTGGTCGCCGTGCCCGTGACGGTCTCGGTGCTGCGCATGGTGCGGCAGGTCATGGGCGTGCTCGACGGCCAGCCCGTGGACAAGATCCGCTACGAGATGAGCGGCAAGCTGAGCAGTGGCGTGTTCAATACCCACCGGTTCGGGGCCAGCGGCGAGTTCGAGTTGCCGGAATCCGCGCCGGAGCCGACCGGCTGACGGGACCCGCCGCGCACGACCAACCGATGTCCATCTGGGTCGATGCCGACGCGTGTCCGCGTCCCGTCAAGGAGATCCTCTTCAAGGCGGCCGAGCGCACCGGCATCGAGTTGACGCTCGTCGCGAATCACGCCATGGCGGTGCCGAGGCTTCCGAACGTGCGCCTGCTGCAGGTGCAGGGCGGCTTCGACGTCGCCGACCAGGAGATCGTGAAGCGCGTCGCCCCCGGTGACCTCGTGATCACGGCGGACATCCCGCTCGCGGCCGACGTCATCGCGCGCGGTGCGCAGGCCCTCAATCCGCGCGGCGAGATGTACTCCGCCGACACCATCCGCGCACTGCTCACGATGCGCGATTTCATGGACACGATGCGCGCGAGCGGCGTGGTGACCGGCGGGCCCCCGGCCCTGAGCCAGGCCGACCGGCAGGCGTTCGCGGGCCAACTCGACCGCTGGCTCGCCCGCAGGCGCTAGCGAACGCGACGACAGCTACGGGCCTGCGCCGATAGCGACGGCCTGCGTCCATCTGCTACCGTAGTCCCGGCTCGGCCCTGCCGGAATTCCGGTCCTGCGATTCGGGACTCACCAGGAGGAGAACACCATGGGTTTGATCATCAGCCTGATCATCGGTGGCATTGTCGGCTGGCTCGCCAGTATCTTCATGAAGACCAACGCCCAGATGGGCCTCGTCGCCAACGTGCTCGTGGGTGTCGTGGGCTCGGCGCTCGCCTTCTGGGCATTCGGCCTGCTGGGGCTGGCGCCGTCGGGTGGCATCCTGCGCTTCGTCGTCGCGATCATCGGCGCAGCCCTGCTGATTTTCATCCTGCAGAAGCTCGGCCTTTTCAAGAAGGGCGCCTGACCCTCCACGTCATGTCGACAGGCCGCAACGCGCGGCGCTGATTGGCACCCTGCGATCCGGTGCCCTACCGGCTGCTCGCGGACCTCGTCCTCCTCGTCCACGCGACCTTCGTCGTCTTCGTGGTACTGGGCGGCTTCGCGGTGCTGCGATGGCCCCGGGCCGCGTGGGTCCACCTGCCCGTCGTGCTCTGGGGCGCCGGCATCGAATTCACGGGCGGCCTGTGTCCGCTCACGCCGCTCGAGAATCATTGGCGGCGGCTTGCGGGCGACCAGGGCTACGGCGGGGGTTTCGTCGAGCACTACCTGCTCGCGGCCCTCTATCCGGAGGGCCTGACGCGCGGCGTGCAACTCGCGCTCGGGCTGCTCGTGGTAGCGGTCAACGTGGCAATCTACGCCCGCATCTGGAGGCGAAAAAAAGCGAGCCGGACCTGAGGTCCGGCTCGCCCTTCAGTCACGGTCGTGCGACTGGCCAGGAATCAGTCGTAGAGTTCCGCCGGCACGTTGCCGCCGTTCTCCGCAATCTGCTTGAGCACCGTCTTGTGCAGCCACATGTTCATCTTGGCCGAGTCGCCCATCAGATCGGGCGGGCAGCCGAGCTCGACCGCGAGTTCCTTGCGGGCGCTGAAGCTGCTGTCGATGTCGAGCAGCTTGAGCAGGTCCACGATCGAAGTCTTCCAATTGAGCTTCTGCGGGTTTGCGGCCGCCAGCGATTCGAGCTGCGCCACCACATCCACCATGGGGATCTCCACGGGCGGGGGCGGGGGCGGAGGCGCGGCCGGGGCCTGTGCCGGAAACTGGGCCTGGGCGGGCGGGGGCGGGGGCGGGGGCGGGGCGGCCTTCGCCTTTTTGATGCCGAGCTTTTCGAGGATGTTACTGAAGAACCCCATTCGTTAATCTCCTGTTGCAGCAAAAGTCCAATGAGCCGCAGGGCCGGTACGTGCACAGCCGCGCTCGCTCAACGACGAGACCCCCGTTGGAACAATAGCCGACTCGGCTCGAAAGTCCCATAGTGGACAACGCCGAGCACATGTGAGAGCCGGCGCACGCAGTGCAACCCGGGCGTGTGCAGGCTTGGGGTCAGCGGCTACGGCCAAGTACGTCCGGCAGCGGCTCGCCGTCTGGGGTGAAGGTCAGCGAGACCGAGTTGATGCAGTAGCGCTGCCCAGTGGGCGGTGGTCCGTCGGGAAACACGTGACCCTGGTGGCTGTCGCAGCGCGCGCAGCGAATCTCGGTGCGCACCATGCCATGGCTCGTGTCGCGGATGGACTTCAGGTGCGCGTCGTCGTAGGGCGTCGTGAAGCTCGGCCAGCCCGTGCCGCTCTCGAATTTCTCGGTCGCGCGAAACAGCGGCAGCCCGCACAGTCGGCAGTTGTAGATGCCCGGCTGCTTCTGGTCCACGAGCGTGCCGCAGAACGGCCGCTCGGTGCCGTGCTCGAGCAGCACGTGGCTCTCCTCGGCGGTGAGCGTGGCCTCGAGGCGGCGGCGCTCGTCCGGCGTGAGCGGCGAGAGGTCGAATGTGCTCATGGGCTCTCCTTGAGCATGTCCGCGTGGACCTTGCGGAGTTTCTCGACCTTGGGCGCCGCCACCGCTCGGATGTAGGGCTGCTGTGGGTTCCGCGCCGCGTATTCGTGGTGATACGCCTCGGCCCCATAGAACGCTTCGAGCGGCTCGAGCGTCGTGGCAAGCGGTGCATCGAAGATCCGGGCCGCCTCGATCTGCGCGATGTAGCGCTCTGCGATGTGCCGCTGCGCATCGTTCGCGTAGAAGATCGCCGAGCGGTACTGCGTGCCGACGTCCGCGCCCTGCCGATTGAGCTGCGTCGGGTCGTGGGCGATCGAGAAGAAGATCTTCAGGATCTGCCCGAGCGCGACGCGGGCCGGATCGAACACGATCTCGATCGCTTCCGCGTGGCCGGTCCTGCCGGTGCACACGTCGTCGTAATTGGCCGTGGCCGCGGAGCCGCCCGAGTAGCCGGGCCGAACCGAAATCACGCCGTCGAGCTGGGCGTACACCGCCTCGGTGCACCAGAAGCAGCCGCCGGCGAGCACGAGCGTGTTGCCCGCGTCGCCGGTGTCGGGGACGGGCTCGGGGTCCGGAAAGGACAAGGGATCGATTTTGAGTGCCATGTGGTTATTCTACCGGTACATCCTCAGGGGGCCGCATGGACCGAAGCATCACGGTGGTACGTCGGCCGAAGCGGCCTTTTGGATTCACGGTACTTGCGACGTGCGGGTTCCTGACCGCTACCCACTGCGGCGCCGCCGTCGCGGGGCCGTCGCCCGATGTAATCGCGCGATCGTCCGCTCGCATCGAGGCCGACGTGCGCTTCCTCGCCGACGACCTGCTCGAGGGGCGCGAGGCCGGAACGCGCGGCTTCGACCTCGCCGCGTTGTACGTGGCCTCACAGTACCGCCTGATCGGGCTCGAGCCCGGCGGCGAGGACGGCTCGTTCTTCCAGCGTGTCCCGATGGTGCGCGGCGTTCGCGAGCGGGAGGGCGCGCGCTTCGCCATCACTCGCGACGGACGCACCCAGGAGTTCGCCTTCGAGACCGAGTTCCTGCCTGCAATCAACTTCACGGCCGGCGCGGCCGCGGTCAGCGCCCCGCTGGTGTTCGTCGGACAGGCCGTCCACGCCCCCGAACTGCAGCACGACGACTTCGCCGGCGTGGAGGTGAAGGGCAAGATCGCCGTGGCGCTCAACAACGCTCCGGCACGCTTCCCCGTCGACCAGCGGGCCTTCCATGCGTCCGCGCTTGAGAAGCTGCGCGAGCTCGAGCGACGCGGCGCGGTCGGAGTCATCTTCCTCGGGGATCCGGTCAACGAGGCCCGGCGCCCGTGGGGGCTCGATTCGCCGAACTGGCAACGGCCGGCCATGCGCCGGATCGACGCGCAGGGGCTGCCGGCGGACGATTTCCCGGGGCTGCCGGTACGGGTCAGCGCCAGCGTCCACATCGCCGAAGCGATCTTCGCGGGCTCGCCGCACGCCGCGGCCGAGGTGTTCGACATGCTGGAGAAGGGCGAGTTGCGCGCCTTCGACCTCGCGGGCGACGCGATGCTGGCGACGCGGGCGCGGCTGGACCGTATCGAGAGTCGCAACGTGATCGGGCGGTTGCCCGGGAGCGATGCGCGGCTGGCCGGCGAGCACGTCGTCTTCACCGCCCACCTCGACCACTTGGGGCTCGGCGCACCCCACGACGGGGATCTGATCTACAACGGCGCGCAGGACAACGCGGTTGGCGTCGCCACGATGCTGGAATCGGCGCGGCTGCTCGCGTCGGGGCGCAAGCCGCCGAAGCGCTCGATGCTGTTCATAGCGCTCACGGCCGAGGAGAAGGGCCTGCTGGGCTCCTTTCACTTCGCCGCCCAGCCGACGGTGCCGCGCGAGTCGCTGGTGGCGAACGTCAACATGGACATGCCGCTCATCATCGGCGACGTGATCGACGCGATCCCGATCGGCATCGAGCACTCGACGCTCGAGTCCGTGGCGCAGCGTGCCGTGGCCGAATCCGGCCTCGCGTTGACGCCCGATCCGCTGCCCGAGGAGGTCGTGTTCGTGCGCAGCGACCAGTACCCGTTCGTGCGCGAGGGCGTGCCGGCGATCTACCTGAAGTCGGGGATCCGGCTGCGTGACGGCGGAGACGGGCTCGCGATGGTCAAGGCGTTCCGCTCGCACCGCTACCACCTGCCGAACGACGACCTGAGCCAGCCGATCCACTGGCCGGCGGCGGCGCAGCTGGCCCACGTCAACTACCGCATCGGGCTCCTGATCGGCAACGATCCCGTGCGGCCCGCGTGGAAGCTGGGGAATTTCTTCGGCGAGAAGTTCGGCACTGGGCGTTCGCGCTGAGGGCGGACTCGGCCGCCCTCAGCGGACATTCGCGCCGGGTCGGCGCCCCCGTGTCACTCCAGCAGGTCGCCCGGCGTCGGCGGTAGCCGTGGCATGATCTGCTGCGGAAACGGTCCGGTCAGCGCGTCGAGGAACGCCACGATGTCACCGACCTCCGCATCCGTGAGTGACTTGTTCAACTGCGTCGAGGCCATGACACGCACGGCTTCGGGCAGCGTCTTCACGGCACCGTTGTGCATGTAGGGCGCGGTGTACTCGAGGTTCAGGAGGGTCGGTACCCGCCACATGCCGCGGTCGGCCTCGTCGTGCGTCGCGCTGAACCGTCCCGGATCTTCACTGAGCTTGTATTTTGCGACGTAGGGGCTGTCCGGATAGGTCGGGAACTTCATGAAGAAGCCCGTGCCCGCTGGCATCGCCGGTCCGTTGAAGGCCGGGCCCTGGTGGCAACTCGTGCAGCCAACCGTGGCAAAGGTTTCCATCCCGCGCACCTGCTGCGTGGTGAGGGCCTTCTCGTCGCCCTTGGCGTAGCGGTCATACGCGCTTCCCGGCGTGATGAGCGTGCGTTCGTAAGCCGCGATCGCTTTGGCAGCGTTGTCCATGGTCACGACGTTGCCCGCGCCGAAGGCGCGCTCGAAGTACGGCTGGTAGCCGGGAATGTGCCGGACCCGATCGATCACGGCATCGAGGTCCGCCATGCCCATCTCGACCGGGTTCACCGGCGGGCCCTTGGCCTGCTCCTCGAGCGACGGCGCGCGTCCGTCCCAGAACTGCACGGAATGGAAGGCCGAATTCCAGACGGTCGGGGCGTTGCGTCCGCCTTTGACGCCGTGCACGCCGGCCGAGGTTGGCATGTGGTCGTCGCCGCCTTCCATCACGTTGTGGCAGGAGAAGCACGAGACCGTGCCGGTCGACGAAAGCCGCGGGTCGAAGTAGAGCATCTTGCCGAGCTCGACCTTGTCGGCGGTGGTCGGGTTGTCGGCCGGCGCCGGGACGCTGTCCGGTAGCGGCTGCCACGCGCCCTGCGCGTGGGTCACGCCGACGGCCAGGGCCGACAGCAGGGCGGAAAGCAGGACGCGATTGCGCATGACGAATCTCCACTCATCTTCGGGGGAACGGGGCAAGTGTCATGGCTGCGCCTTAACGGAACATTAAGGCGGGCGTGGTGCCTGTTGCGGTAATCGCGTATGTCGATCAGCCGCCGGAGTGCGATGGGAGCTGCACCTCGACCACGAGACCGCGGCCGGCGCTGCCGCGGCGGTACCGGACCGTCCCGCCGCAGCCCTCCGCGATGCGCTGGACGATGGACAACCCGAGGCCGCTGCCCGGTCCCCTTGCACCGGACGCGCGGTAGAAGCGGCTGCCGAGCCGGCCCAGTTCCGCCTCGTCCACGCCGGGGCCCTGGTCGGCGACCTCGAGCCGGGCGCCGTCGGTGCCCTGCGTGCAGCGCACCGTGACCGGGCCAGGCGCACCGCCGTGCCGGACGGCATTGTCGAGCAGGTTGCGCAGCAGCACGTCGAGCAAGGCGTCGTCCACCGCCACGCCGACGGCCTCGTCGGTGGCGAGCTCGAGGGCCACGCCGTTCTCGAGTGCCGCGGGGGCGAGGTCCGCGATCACGCGTGCGGCGGCCTGGTCGAGGCGGCCGCTCGCCGGCCCGTCCTGCGAGGCTCGTTCGTCGATGCGCGCGAGCAACAGCATCTGGTCCACCAGGCGAGCGGCGCGGTCGCAACCCTCGATGACGTGGGCCAGGGCGCCGTCGCGGGCGGCCGGGTCGGTGCTGTCCCGCGCCACCTCGGCCTGCGCGCGGACCGCCGCAATCGGTGTGCGAAGCTCGTGAGCCGCGTGCGAGGTGAAGCGCCGCTCGGCCTGCATCGACGCCGAGATGCGCGAGAACAGCGCGTTCAGGCGATCCACCAGCGGGTGCACCTCGATCGGTACGCCGTCGTCGGGCAGCGGCCGCAGGTCGCCTGGGCCCCGCCGGTTCACTTCGTGGCCCAAGTGGGCGAGCGGCCGAACGGCCGTGCCGACGACCAGCCACACGAGCACGCCAAGCAGCGGGACGCCGAAGAGCAGGGCAGGCAGGCCGCTCAAGGTGTAGTGGGCGAGCAGCCGCTCGCGCAGCGCGTGATCCTCGGCCACCTGCACGAGGTTGCGGCGCTCGACGTCCCAGCCGCTGAAGACGCGCCAGTGACGGCCTGCCACGTTCGCGTCGCTGAAGCCGGTCTCGACGTGCGACAGCCGCGCATCGGGCGCGCCCGCGCTGCGCAGCGCCAGCACCCGGCCCTCACGCCACACCTGCAGCACCACGTCCTGGCCGTACGGGCCTGCATCCGCGGATTCGCCGATGCGGATCTCCTCGAGTTCGTCGCCTTCCTGTGCGAGCAGCAGGCGGGCCGAACGCGCGAGGTGGGCATCGAGCAGTTCGTCCAGCTCGTGGTGGGCATGGTTGTAGGTCAGGAGCGTGGTGGCCGCCCAGGCCACCACGACACTCGCGAGCAGCAGCGTGAGCAGCCGGCGGCGCAGCGAATACCTACGCACCGGTCGGGGTCCCGCCGTCCGCCGCCATCATGTAACCGACGCCCCGCACGGTTCGGATCAGGTCGGGCGACAACTTGCGGCGCAGGTGGTGCACGTGCACCTCGATGGCATTGCTCTCGATGCTGCGGTCCCACTCGTACAGGGCAGACTCGATCTGCTGGCGCGTGACGACCCGTCCGGCCTTCAGAGTCAGCGCCAGGAGCACGTCAAATTCGCGAGGTGCGAGCTCGACCGGCTCACCCTGCCACGTCACGGTGCGGGTCGCCGGATCCAGGGCCATCGGCCCGGCCTCGAGCTGGCCCCGGGCGATGCCGCTCGCGCGACGGACCAGTGCGCGCAGGCGTGCGGCCAGCTCGGCAATGGCGACCGGCTTGACCACGTAGTCGTCGGCGCCAGCATCGAGGCCGCCGACGCGGTCCTCGAGCGCGTCGCGCGCGGTGAGCACCAGCACGGGCGTGCGATCGCCCGCGCCGCGACGCCGTTCGAGCAGGCGGCGGCCGTCGAGCAGCGGCAGGCCGAGGTCGAGGACGACGGCGTCGAAGCAGTCCGTGGCCAGCGCAGCGGCGCCGGCCTCGCCGTCCCGCAGCCACTCGACGGCGAAGCCCTTGCCGCGCAGCCCGGCCTGCAGCGCGTCGCCGAGCAGGGGATCGTCTTCGATGAGGAGCACGCGCATCGGTCAGTCGTCGTCCTCGTCCTCGTGGTGCCCGGAGCCCGCACCGTCGCCGAGGTCCGCGTGCTCGCCGTGCCCGTCCGCACCCTCGGCGCCAGCGAGCAACGGTCCGCCGCCCGTCGTCACGGCCCAGCTCCAGAAGCCGAGTACCGCCACCGCGAGTGTCGAACCGAGGGCCCATCGCGGGCCCGTCGCCCGGGATTCGCGGCCCGGCGTCGCGTCGCGGCCCGCGGCGTCCGTCGAAACCGCGCTGCCACCGTCCCGACGCCCGGTGATCATCGTGGCCACCAGGATCCGCCGATGCGCGAGGCTCGCGACGACCACGCCAGCGACGTGCACCGCGACCATGACCAGCCACGCATTCGCGAGCACCTCGTGGATTTCTTCGAAAGTCTCGCCGCCGAATCCATTGTAGTGGAGCCAGCCCGTGAGCGCGGTGGCCGCGGCGAGCGCGAGCAGCGCGTAGATGGCCCAGCTGCCGGCCGGGTTGTGGCCGTCGTAGTCCCGCGCGCGACCCTGGGCGAGGTCGCGCAGGTAGCCGGCGGCTGCGCCCGGACCGTAGGCGAAGTCACGGAAGCGCGCATGCGTGGAACCCACGAAACCCCACAGCAGCCGGAAGGCGAGCAGTCCGGCCACCGTGTAGCCGAACATCACGTGGAGATTGCGCGAGCCGTCCTCCTCGGCGAGCAGGTAAGCGCCGAGGAAGGACCCCGCCAGCGCCCAGTGGAACACGCGCGTCGGCAGGTCCCAGATGAGCTGCCGGCCGGTGGAAGTCGAAGTCTGCATCGGAGTCTCCTCGTCGTCGGGCCGTCGGGCACCGTGCCCAGGTTGCGGAGTAGGCTACGCACGGAGGCTTAGGGGTTCCTTAACGGTCCCCCGGGACCGCGCCGAGGAGACACGACATGCCGCTCGACAGCCTGGACTCCGCCACCGCCGAGGCGCTCATCGGCATCGATACGCTGTGGGGCGGCGACGTCATGAATCCGTCCGGCGTCGGGCGCTTCATCGCCGATTGCTGGTTCTCCGACGAGCCGCTGCCGGTGGCCTACACGCATCCCGCCGCGGCGGCGATGCGGGCGAGCGGCGGCGTCGGTGCCAGGACGCCGGACCGCGCCGCGGTCGACGCATACAACGCTGCCGTGGACGTGCCCGGTGCGATCTCCCGTCTGCTCGCGGGCGGCCGCGCGACGGGTGGTCTGCGGGGCGACTACCTCGAGGGGCTGGGACTGTGTTGCGAAGTCATGTGGGACCTCGCGATGGAACTCGTCGGGCGCGGACCCGAGGTGCCCTACGAGCGTTGCGTGCAGACCATCACGGGACGCGCACCCGAACCGTCGCGGCCGCGGGAGAAGCGCGCACGGGTGACGGAGCTGCTGGCTGCCGCGGGCCATGCCTCGAGCGATTCCGGCTCGCTGCTCGCGGCCGTGGACCACTGGCGCGCCGCGCGGCGCGTACCGGCGAAGTCGATCGCAGCGGTCGGGGACGCCTTCGTCGCGCAGTACGACGCGTTGTCGGAGCGACACCTGCTGCCGCACTTGCCGGTGGAGTTCGCGCGCGTGCCGCGGGCCAACGTGCGCTTCCTCGCCATCGAGAACGCCTGGTTCTCGGGCTCGATGAACTACCTCGGCCACGCGCGCCGGCCGGACAGCTCGCCCGAGTACGAGGCCACCTACGAGCTCAACGCCGCGCTCGAGATCTCCGTGCCGGAGTTCCAGCAGCTCGTCAGCCACGAGGTGGTGCCCGGGCACGTCACGACCTTCGCCTACCTGCAGGACCTGTTCGTGCGCGGGCTCGCGGGGTTCGAGGCCTCGGTGCTCACCATGAACACGCGCGCGAGCGTGCTGTTCGAGGGCATCGCCAACAACGCCATCCTCATCGCGCACGGCGTGATCGAGCCCGTTGACCTGCCGGACCGCGACCTCGAGCTCGGGGTGCTGCTCGCGCTGCTGCAGGACGATGCGAAGAACCAGGCCTCCTACCTGACCTGGCACGAGGGCCTGCCGCAGTCCGAGGTCGCGGCGATCCTGCGCCGGGAGTTCCTGGTGTCGGCGGAGCGCGCCGACAAGCTCTCCGGCGCCTGGGGCCGCCATCCGTTGCTCGGGCGCATGTACCTGCCGGCCTATCGGGCCGGCACCGAGCTCGTTGCCGCGCTGCGCCGCCGGCACGCGCCGCAGGTGATCCTGCCGGCGCTGTACGGGGCGCGCGGGCTGGTGGACGCGCTCACGCTGCCGCGGATGCTCGAGGCCTAGAACGAGGAGCCCGGCTCCTTCAGGAACGCGAGTTCCTCGGCCGTCGAGGGCCGGCCGAGCGCCGCGTTGCGGTGCGGGTAGCGGCCGAAGCGATCGATGATCGCCTTGTGGCGTCGCTCGAAGTCGAGGTTCTTCTCCAGCCCCGGCGCCGCGAACAGGCGCAGTGCCTCCTCGTGGATCAGTACCGACTCGCTGTGCATCCAGGGCAGGTAGAGGAAAGCGCGCTCGGCGGGCGGCAGCTCGAGGTCGCAGCCGCGCGCGACCGCTTCCTGCGCCAGGGCGAGCGCCAGCGCGTCGTTCGTGAAGGCCTCTGCCGTGTCGCGATGGATGTTGCGCGAGAACTGGTCGAGCACGATCACCTCGGCGAGCCGCCCGCGCGCCGTCCCGCGCCAGCCATGGAGTTCGCAACGTGACGCGGCTGCGAGCGTGGTACCGAACCGGTCGGCGATGCGCCGGTCGAGCGCCGGGTCCTTGCGCCACCAGTTCTCGGGCGTCAGCTCGCCGAACCAGAACTGCAGCACGTCGTCCGTCGATGTGGGTGCGACTTTGATCACGCGATTCTCCTCAGGTGGCCGGCGACGGCTCGCCGGCACGCACTTCGATCTCGTCCAGGAAGCTGCGCACAGCTGCGACCGTGGCAGCGGGATCTTCCTCGTGAGGCACGTGGCCGAGCTCCGGGAACACGACCAGGCGACTGCCCGGGATGTCGTGTTGGAACTGCTCGCCGTAGGCGGGCGGGATGAGCCGGTCGCGGCCGCCCCAGAGGATCAGCGTGGGCATCTGCAGTTCCGAGAGGCGCGCGGTGTCGCCGGAGTGTCGCCCGTCGGCGAAGCGCTTGGCGAGCGCGGCCCGGTTGCCCTCCCGCAGCGTGAGCTCGTAGTACCGGTCGACCAGCGCAGGTGTCACCCGCGAGGGATCGCCGTAGGTATTTTGCAGGCTCGACTCGATCACGCCGCGCGGCAGCGTCACCTCCATGAGGCGGTTGAGAAACGGAATGCGCGCGATGCGAAAGCCGATCGGCACCGACTGCGACTCGAGCGGGTAGCCGGCCGAGTCCACCAGGATCAGTGCCCCGACGCGCGCGGGCGCGGCGAGCGCCGTTTCCCAGGCGACCCAGCCGCCGAAGGAGTTGCCCGCCAGCACGCAGCGCTCGATGTCGAGCGCATCGAGCAGCGCGGTCACGAACTCGACGTAGCGCTCGATGCGGTAGTCGCCGTCCGGCGCCGGGCCGGTGAGTCCGAAGCCCGGCAGGTCCACGCGCACCACGCGACGCGCCGGAGCCAGAGCCGCGATCCAGCCGTCCCAGGTGTGGAGCGACGCCGATGTCCCGTGCAGCAGCACCAGCGGTGCCGGGTCGTCGCGCCGACCTTGGTCGCGCAGGTGCACCGACAGGCCGGCGAGTTCGAAAAAGGTCGAGGGCGGCTGCGCCCAGCGGTTGGCGAGGTCGCTGACCGGCCGGTCCGGTGCCCAGTACAGCAGCGTGAATGCGCCCACCAGCGCGACCAGGACAGCTCCGACCGCGGCGAGCGCTCGTGCAGATCGTTTCATGTCCGCACCATAGCGATCCTGCCCCGAGCCGGCCAGCCCGTGCTAGCGTCAAGCAACGCATGAATCCCGGCCCACAGGCTCCAACGTTCGGGGGACTGACGATGCGACCGATGCTTTCTCGGCTCGTACTGCTTTGCCTTGCGTTCACGGCGCCCTCGCTGGCGCCGGCCACGGAGGCCCTCCCCGGGAGGCTCCCCCCGGGCGTCACGCCGCTGCACTACGAGATCCGCATCGTGCCGGATGCCGAGGCGCTGACCTTCGACGGCCGCGCCGTCATCGACCTCGAGTTCCAGGACGCGACCCGCGAGATCACGCTCAACGCGCTCGACCTCGAGATCACTCGGGCCGAGCTCGACGGCGTGCCCGTGTCCGATGTCGAGATCGACGCAGAAGGCCAGGTGGCACGATTCGGCTTCGCCGACCCCGTGGCGCCCGGGCGCCATCGCCTCGCGGTCGACTACTCGGGCAAGATCTACACCACCGCGATGGGCCTGTTCGCAGTCGACTACGACACCCCGACGGGTAAGCGACGCATGCTGACCAGCCAGTTCCAGGTCGCGGACGCCCGGCGCTTCGCGCCCATGTGGGACGAGCCGGCCGCCAAGGCGACGTTCGGTCTCGAGGTCGTCATACCGGCCGGGCAGCTCGCCTATTCGAACATGCCGGTGCTCGACACCAAGGTCGAGGATGACCGGCTACGGGTGCGGTTTGCGACCAGCCCGCGCATGTCGTCCTACCTGCTGCACCTGTCGGTCGGCGAACTCGACCGGCTCGCACAGCCCATCGCGGGCGTCGATGCGGGCATCGTCACGCGCCGCGGCGCAGCCGAGACCGGCCGCTACGCGCTGGAGGAGACCGCGCGCATCCTGCCCTGGTTCAACGACTACTTCGGCACGCCGTACCCGCTGCCGAAGCTCGACCAGGTCGCCGTCCCCGGCAGTAGCCAGTTCTTCGGGGCCATGGAGAACTGGGGCGCGATCATGTACTTCGAGCCCTACCTGCTCGTCGATCCGAAGCGGTCTTCCACGTCGGACCGGCGCACCGTGTTCGCAGTGGTCGCGCACGAGGTGGCGCACCAGTGGTTCGGCAACCTCGTCACCATGGAGTGGTGGGACGACCTCTGGCTCAACGAGAGCTTCGCGTCGTGGATGGAGGGCAAGGTCGAGGCGGTCCTGCTGCCGGGCAACAAGCCGGCGCTGCAGTTCGTGAACGACACGCGCGAATTCGCATTGCGGCGCGACGCCGGCGCGGCGACGCGTCCGATCGTGCGCCCCGTGCCGTCCGTCGAGGCGGCCAACCAGGCTTTCGATGCGATCTCGTACTCGAAGGGTCCGGCGGTACTCAACATGCTCGAGGATTTCCTGGGCGAGGCGGGCTTCCGGGAAGGCATCCGTCGATACATTCGCGCCCACGCCTTTGGCAGCGCGGTGACGGAGCAGCTCTGGGCCGAGCTTGCCGCGGCGACCGGAAAGCCGGTGAAGGAGATCGCGCACGATTTCACGCTGCAGCCGGGCGTGCCGATGGTCACGGTCGAGACCGCAGCCTGCCGGGACGGACGCACGCCCGTGACGCTCGCCCAGCGGCGCTTCGAGACCGGTGCGAAGGATCCGCAGCCCTACGCCTGGACGATCCCGGTGCGCCTCCGTTCCGCGGACGGCGGCTCCGTCACGACGGTCCAGCTCGGCAAGGACGGCAAGCCCGTGACGACCTCCGTGGACGGCTGTGGGGCCGTGGTCGTCAACACCGGCCAGGCGGGCTACTTCCGCACCAGATACGCCGAGGCGGATCTCATGCGGCTGCGCGCGGCCTTCGGCGGCCTCGACGAGGTCGACCGTCTCGGCCTCCTGAACGACGCCTGGTCGCTCGGTGAGGCGGGCGAACTGCCGGTCGCCCACTATCTGGACCTCGCCTCGGAAGTGACGACCGACAGTGATCCGCTGATCCTGCTGCAACTCACCCGCACCTTCGCGCGCATCGACCGGCTGTTCGAGGGTTCCGCGGAACAAAGTGCCTGGCGCGCGCATGCCCGGGCCCGGCTGCAGCCCGCATTCACGCGGGTCGGGTGGCTGCCGGTCGAAGGCGAGGGCGACAACGTCGCCCTGCTGCGCGAGCGGCTGATCCACGCACTCGGACAGCTGGAGGACCCGGTCGTGCTGGCCGAGGCACGGAATCGATTCGCCCGTGCCGCGCGGGCGCCCGACGCTCTGCCCCCGGCCATCCGAACCGCCGCGACCCACGTGGTGGCCCGGCACGCAGATGCCGCGACCTGGGACGAAATCCGTCGGCGCGCAGTTGCGGCTGCCGAGCCGGTCGAGAAGCAGGAGCTGTGGCGTGCGCTCGGGGACGCGCGTGACCCGGCGCTCGCTGCGCGCACGCTCGAGTTCGCCATCTTGCCCGAGGCGCCACGCGACTCCGCCGCAGCGATGATTGCCCAAGTGTCCTACGAGCACCCGGAACTCGCCTTCGACTTTGCCGTTCGGCACGAAGCGAAGGTGCTCGCCCTGGTGGAAGCTTCGTCGCGGCATTCGTTCATTCCCCTGCTCGCCGCGCAGTCCTTCGACCCGGCGATGATCGGCAAGGTAAGGGCGTACGCCGAACGCTCCCTGCCGGCCGACGCACGTCGGTCTTCGGATACGGCCATGGCCGACATCCGTTACCGTGCGGACGTCCGGGCGAAACAGTTGCCTGTGCTGGAGCGCTGGGTGCAGTCGCAGAACGCGACCTGAGCGAACCTTCGGGTCGTCAGCCGGCTGGCGTTCACCAGCCGCCCCCGCCGCCTCCGCCGCCCCCTCCACCCGACGAGCCGCCGCCACCACTGCCCGAGCTGGAGCCTGGGGCGGTCGAGGAGGAGCTGATCGCGCTGCTGAACGAGGAGCCGAAGCCTGAGGTGAAGCGGGCGACGTTGCGGGTGTCCCAGGCATCGCCCGAGTACCAGACCGGCGTGTGCGCAGCGGCCTGCGTGGCGAACACCGTCGCGAACCGCTCCGCCCAGTGCTGCTCGACCTCGAGCGCAAGCGCGGCGGGAAGGTAGCGTTCGTAGAGGCGCACGGTGAGCGGCGGCGCGTCGATGAGCTTGAGCTCGTCGCCCTCGGCGACGTCGAGGTACAACCGGAATCCCTCGACGTGATCCATGGTCGTGCGGCCGGCGACGGTCGGCGCCTTGAGCAGCCGGCCGAACGCCACGTTTGCGACCAGCGCGCCGGCGACCGCTGCGAGGGCCGTCCGGCCGGGGGTCGTCATGAACCACCAGGAGAAGCCGAACCCGGCCTTGGCCGCGGGCAGCAGCACGGCGAACACGCCGATGAGCAGGCTCAACGCGATGCCGAGGGCATGCCAGGCGCCGTTGGCACGGAACGCCGAGGGCATGTAGCGTGCCTTGAGCAGGCGCAGGTGCTCGAGCTTGGCGCCGTTGAGAACGACGTGGTTGGCGTTGTCGAGTTCGACACTGGACGCGGACGCGAACAGCCGGTCGCGCAGCGTGCGCTCGTCCTCGGCGAGCGACGCGTCGGCCGAGGAGTCGACGCGATGCAGCGTGAACTTGCGCGTGCGATTCAACAGGCCGCCCGACTCCTGCTCGATGCGCAGCGCCCCCTGCACGGCGAGGCTCAGCACGGCGGCGGCGAAGCAGCGGTCGTCGTAGGCCATGCGACGCAGGAAGCGCATGGCGGCCGGCGATAAGCCCGGCGGCGGCTCGTAGCGGGGAACGATCACGCGCTTCGGCGGATCGCGTCCGACCCGGTGCCACACCCCGAGGTAGTAGAGGAGCAGCGTCGCGAGGCCGCCGAGTGCAACGCCGGCCGGCCAGGCGTCGCGCAACAGATAGCCGGTGCGCTGGTCGAGCCCCGGCGGCGCCACGTGACCCTTCGGCCAGCTCGCCACGAGGGTCAGGCCTTCCCGGGGACCGAGGCCACGGGTGCTGCGGAAGGTCGCGAGGCTCGGACCGGAGTCCGCCTCCCAGTCGCGCCCCTGCGCGCCCTGCGGCCCGGTGTAGGCCTCGACGGCGATCGAGGCGGCGTCGATGGTGCCGGGCAGGAACACCTGCGCGCTCACCGCGTCGATCGGGAAGTCCCAACCGTTGCCCGTCACGTTCCAGTACAGCTCGTCGTGATCGGCGAAAAAGCCGAGCTGCCGGTCGGTGCGATAGGTGATGACGTAGGTGTACTCGCCCGGCGACAGGAACACCTCGGGGTCGCCGATGCGGATGCGCACGCCGTTCGCCAGCTTCTCGAGCGCGTGCGGCTCCACGCGGCCGTCGCGCCGGACCGCGAGCACCTCGAAGCCGGTCACGACGCGCCGGCCGCGCCGGTCGACGTAGCGGGTCGGGAAGTCGCGCAGCAGGCCGCGGCGGATCTGCTCGCCTTCCGCCCGCACCCGCAGCGTCTCGGTCACCTCGACTGTGCTGTCCGGCTGCACGGTGATGTCGCTCTGCCAGTCGAGAATGCGCTCGTCGGCCCGTGCGGCGGCAATCGACAGGAGCAGCGTGAGGGCGAGCAGCAGTCGCGTCACGGTTCGAACTCGAAGTACTCGGCGGGCACGAACCGCAGCAGCCGGGCGACCAGCAGGTCGGGGAAGGTGGCGATGCGGGTGTTGAGGTTGTTCACCGCGCCGTTGTAGTAGCGTCGCGAAAACTGGATCTGCTGCTCGACCTCGGTGAGGTTGCGCATGAGGTCCAGGTAGCTCGCGCTCGCCGTCAGGTCGGGGTAGGCCTCGGCGATCGCCAGCAGCCGCTGCAGGCCGGCGCCGAGGCGGCCCTCGACCGTACCGAGTGCTGCGGGAGAGGTCTCGCGCATGCCCGCTGCGCGAAGCGCGGTCACCTCCTCGAGCACGGCGCGCTCGTAGCCGGCGTGGCGCTGCACGACCTCCACGAGCTTCGGGACGAGATCGTGGCGGCGTGCGAGCTGCACGCCCACGTCGCTCCACGACTGGGCGACGCGGTGGTGGTCGCGCACCAACAGGTTGTAGCTCACGACGCCCCAGAGGAGCGCGGCGGCGGCGAGGGCGAGGATGATGAGGACAGTCGTCATGGCGGCGCGGAGGGTGCGCGAGCAGTTGGCGGCCGTCAGCCGAAGATCGCCACGCTCTGGTGACTGACCGAGAACGCGTGCCCGCCCGCGCCCCACAGCACCGAGGTCTGGCTCAGGTAGCCGTCGGCCCCCGCGCGCACGTCGGTGCCGATCATCGACCACTCGTCGCGCTCGAGCAGGGCCGGATCGCCGATCAGCTCCAGCATCCAGTTCATGGACGTTGCGGGCGCGGGCTTGTCGAGCATCGACAGGCCCGGGGTCGGGATGGAGTCGGCCAGCGCGATCAGTGCGTCCTCGGCAGTGCAGTCCGCATCGCGCAGGCGCGCAAAGATCGTCGAATGCGGTTCCGCGTGACCCGAGTAGGGCACCTTGCCGACGCCCCACCGCAGCTGCAGTTGCTGCAGGAACTCGGGCGTGATGCCCGGAATGTACGGCACGTCGGGCAGGGCGTCGGGATCGGCCTGAAGCAGCGGTCGTGGAATGTCGAGCGCGATGCGCGACGGGCGCGCGGCGCCGAAGATCGCGACCGTGGTGCACGCGAGCGTGCCCTCGTGCAGCAGGTCGCAGCGCGCGTGCGTGGCCGATCTACCGCTGCGCAGGAACTCGGCGCGCAGCTCGACGCGCGTGCCCGCCGGCACCGGGGCCACGAACGTCGCCTGCAGGCTGCGCAAGGGGAGGGCGGCGACGTTGCCCTTGCCGTCGCCGAGGGATGCGCCGAGTGCGCCGCGCATCGCGCGGACGCTGAGCGCCACCTGCAGGCCCCCGAACACGGTCCGCCCGTTCGACCAGGACTTCGGGATCGTGACGACCCAGCGGTCGACTTCGTGGCTGAGCGAGTCGAGCACCGCACCGAAGGTCGCAGTCATCGTGCTTACCAGGTCAGGTCGTCCGGGACGACGAAGTCCTTGTACGGATCGTCCTCCGCCGGGGCGGGGGTGGCCGGCTCGGACGCCGGGCTCGCGACGATCGCGTTGGGTTCGCGCTCGCGGATGCGCTCGACGGCGTCGGCGGGCACGAGGTCGTAGCGGCCGTCGTAGCGGACGATCACGAGCGTGCCCGCGACCAGTCGTGCCCGCAGCTCGGGCGTGATCTGCAGTCGGCGAATCCGGCCGCCATCCACGAAGTTGTAATAGTCATCGCTCTCCGGTCGCGGCACCCGCAGTTGCTCGACCAGCTGGCGCACCTCGGCGGCGCGGGCGCGACGCGCGGCCTTTTCCTGCTGCTTGCGGTTGAGCTCGAGGTCGCGGGCGATCTTGGCCGCCGCAGCCTGCTGCGCCGCGGCCTGCTGCTTCGGTGTGGGGTCCGGCAGGCTGCCCTTCTTGCGCTGGTGAGCCTGCTGGCTGGTCTGGCGCTCGGCCTGCTTCGCCTGCTTCTCGCTGACGAGCCCGGCTTTGAGCAGCTGCTCGCGGAGGGACAGGCTCATCGGTGACCTCGGGCTGATCCAGCGGTGGGGCTGCGTATGCTAGCAGGAGCCCGGCCGGCGTCGCACAGACCCTCGCCGCATCGAGGCCGTCAGGCCGACATCACCCCGCACACAGGCGCCGGCCAGTCGAGCCGCGCGTGCACCGCGATGACCCGGTCGAGCTCGGCGGCGAAGCGCTCCGGCAGCGGCGCCGAGCGGCGGGCGTCGAGGTCGGCGCCGGTGCTCACGTACTCGAAGGCACCGGCGAGCTGCGAGCGGGTGCGGTTCACGATGAACATCACGCCGTGGAAGCGCTTCACGCTGCGGGCGATGAATCGCGGGTGCACGCTCACGAGGTCGCCGACGTGCAGCTCGGCCCGGTACCAGAGGTGGTGCTCGAGATCGAAGAGTCCCTGGCGGTGCTCGGTGAAGGCCCGTTCGTCGAGCCCGAACTGCGAGAGCATGGGCCAGCTCGCGGCGTCATAGAGCTCGAGGTAGTGGCGCACGTTGACGTGGCCGTTCAGGTCCTGCCATTCGGGCGGGATGCGCTTCTCCATGAGGCTCGGCAATTCATCCACCTGTTCGACGGTCGGCATCGGGACGGGCATCGGTTCCTCCTCGAGGTTCGCAGTCCGCGGGCACGACGGCCAGGTGGTTCGCGACCGGACGCTCGACGAGGTCGCTCGGCTGGTTGACGATGCGATCGTGAATCCACAGCGCGCTCGAGCCGCCGCCGTCGAGGTTGAGCGCGGTGCAGGCTCCCACCTCGGCCATCAATGCCGCAAGCTCGGGAAGCGTTGGGCCTGGAACGTCCGCGCGCCGTCCGTCCGCGACCAGGAGCAGCAGGATCCGGCGGTCCGCCGACAGGCCGACGGCCGTGCGCGGATGCGGCGCGTTCGTGAAGTGATCGCTGCCCGGCAGCTTCGCGACCGGCTCGCAGTTCTCCACCACCATCGGCCAGCCGGAGATCGCGCCGGTCATCCACGGCTCGGGCTCCCGCAGCGGCGCCGCGCGCGGGAAGATCTCGACCTTCCGGCCGCCCACGCCCACGACTTCCTGCCGGCGGACACGCTCATCGGCGTGCGCCCAGACCTCGCCGCCACCCATGGCGAGGCCGATCGGGCTGAGCGCCGGGTCGAAGTAGTCGCCGTTGATGGCCACCACGGCCCCGTGGCGCGCAGCGAACTCGCTGACGGTGAGGCCGCGGTCGGCGGCCGGTGTGGTCTCGACGACGACGCACGCCGCGTCGAGATTCACGCGCACCGCGTGCGCATCGAGGCCATCGCGAAGGATTCTGCCGTGCTCCACGCCAGGCACGACCGCTTCCCACTCGACCGCATCGGAACGCCCGCAGACGAGAAGCGCAAGGCCGAGCAGCAGGGGCGGCAGTCGGTTCATGGCTTCGGCATTATGACCCGGGCGGGCGAGCGGACCGGCGCCGATGTCGGCATTCCGCGATTCCGCGGCGCAGCGTGGTCGCGTACCGTGTGGGCCTCGCCCGCCCGGCCGGGTGCGGAAGATCTCTGGAGCAGCAGGCATGAAATCGGTCCTCGTCCTGTACATGAGCCGGGGCGGTCACACCGCCCGCATCGCGCGCCGCATCTGCGAGAGCGTGGTCGCGGCGGGCGGCCGTGCCGAGATGATGGACATCAACGAGGCCGATCACGAGGGGGTGGACTGGGGCCGCTACGACGTTCTCGCCTTCGGTGCGCCGGTGCTCTACGGCACCTACGACAAGAGCGTGTTCGAGTTCGTCACGCGGCACCGCGCGTCGCTCGAGGCGCGGCCCAACAGCTTCTTCAACGTGTCCGTGGTGGCCCGCACGCCCGAGAAGGCGACGATCGAGGGCAATCGCTACCTGCAGAAATTCCTGCAGCTGTCGCCGTGGCGCCCGAAGGACCTCAAGGTGATTGCCGGCAAGGTCGACTACCCATCGTGGCCGTGGCACGAGCGCGTCATGATCCAGCTGATCATGAAGTACACGCACGGTCCGACTGACCCGCGCACCGTCATCGACTACACCGACTGGAACGACGTCCGTGCCTACGGGGAACACCTGCTGAAACTCGGCTGAGCGGGTAAAATGCCGCGATGAGCAGCACTCCGACCACCCCGAACATTCCGGACCTGTCTCCCGCCGACGAGGCGTGGCTCCGGCAGTTTCTCGCCGACGCCCGCTCGCGTGCGCCCGACACGCTCGATTTCGCGGAGCTGTACGGCTTCCTGTTCGCGATCGTCTCGGCGCCCGACCTCGTGCTGCCGTCGGAATGGATCCCGGCGATCTTCGATACCGACGCGCCGGTGTTCGCCGACGAGGCCGAAGGCGTGCGCTTCCACCACGTGATCATGGCGCTCTACAACCAGCTGAACCGCGACGTGCTCGACGCCACGGTGCGACTGCCGACCTGCGTGGACGTGCGCCAGCCGGCCGAGGCCAATTTCGCCAAGGACGCACCGCTCGCGCAGTGGTCGAGCGGCTTCGCTCAGGGCCACGACTGGCTCGAGGAAGCCTGGGAGGTCGACCTGCCGCAGGAGGTGGACGAAGAGCTCGGCGCCTGCCTGAGCGCGCTCTTGTTTTTCATCGACCCGAAGTTTGCCGAGGGGCTGGTCGAGGAATCTGGCCAGCCGGCCTCCGCGCTTCCCACGCTCGCGCGGACGCTGCTCGACAACTTCGAGGCCGCGATGCTCGGCTATGCCGAGATCGGACGGATGGTGTACCAGGCCCGCTCCACGGACTGAGCCGGCCGCGCCTCAGGCCTTCGTCACCAGCATCACGCCGGCGACGGCGATCGCGCCGCCGAGCAGCATGCTCGGCAGCGGCGGCTCGCCGAGCAGCAGCACGCCGAAGGTCGCGCCGAACACCGGCACCAGGTTGTTGAAGATCACGGTGCGCGAGGCGCCGAGCCGCTGCACCGCCTGGTAGTACCAGACGAATCCCACGGCGGTGCCGAGCACGCCGAGATAGAGCACGCTCAGCACGACGGGCAGGGTCAGGTCGTCCGTAGCGAGGTCGCGCAGGTCCGGCGCAGCTGCGATTGCGAGCAGCGTCACGCCCCAGAGCGAGGCCCAGGTGGTGGCGGCGAGCGGCGAAAGGCCCGCGAGCACGCGTCGTCCGATCAGCGTGTAGGCCGCCCAGGAGCACACGCCGCCGAACATCAGCAGTTCGCCGAGGCCGACGGCGCCGCCGACCGAGCCGAGCACGTCGCCGCGCGACACGACGATCCACACGCCGGCGAGCGCCACCGCGACGCCGAGCCAGCGCCGTGCACTCATGCGTTCGCCGAGCAGCAGCGAGGCCGCGGCGATGGTGACGACCGGATTCAGCGCGATGATGAGCGAGGTGCGGCTCGCCGGCAGACGCGCCAGCGCGCCGAGGAAGAACAGGTTGTAGGCGAAGATGCCGGTGGCGCCGAGCAGCAGCGTGCCGATCAGCTGCCGGCGCGTGAGGCGCGGGAGCCCGCCCTCGAGCCACCAAGCCGCCGCCAGCAGCGCCAGGACGGCGACGATGAAACGCAGCAGCGAGCCCACGGCGGCCGGCACGGCCAGCGCCAGGATGCGCCCGGCGATGAACGTGCCGCCCCAGATGGCCGGCACGGCCACGAGCTTGGCGTAGGTGCCGCGGGTCGCTGCGTAGGGGGGCTCGATCAAGGTCCGCGGAGGTTAGCGGTCCCGGCGCCCCGGAGCCACGTGTTCGTGGGCCGACGGCGCCCGACGTCGCGGCCGCTGCACTTGCTACACTCCGCGCTTTTCCGCCGGAGCCCCCGCATGCGCACGATCCTGCTCGCCGCCGCCCTCGTGGTCGCCCTGCCCGCTGCTGCCGAGACCGTCGCCCTGCAGTGCGGCGACGTGTTCGACTCGAAGTCGGCGCGCCTGGTGGGCGCGCGCACGATCGTCACCCGCGACGGCAGGATCGGCGAGGTGCTGCCGGGCCGCGCATCCGTGCCGGGCGCCCGCGAGGTGGACCTCGCCGGCCACACCTGCATGCCCGGCTGGATCGACCTGCACGTGCACATGGCTTCGCAGTCCGGTCCGCGTAGCTACGAGGAGCGATTCCGACTCGACGATGCCGACTTCGCGCTGCGTGCGGTGGGCTACGCCGAGAAGACGCTGCAGGCGGGCTTCACGACGGTGCGCGACCTCGGTGGCGAGGTCACGCTGAAGCTGCGCGACGCCATCAACGCCGGCCTCGTGAAGGGTCCGCGCATCTATGCCGCCGGCAAGTCGATCGCCACGACCGGCGGTCACGCCGACCCGACCAACGGCATGAATTCGGAGCTGTCGTTCGTGCTCGGCACGCCGGGCCCGACCGAGGGCGTCGTGAACGGCGCCGACGAC
>Ga0209391_10000090_pt1 | contig 32418 bp, 33 predicted proteins | sample PPLLak3March2015_FD_187246 | JGI IMG/M metagenome (GOLD analysis project Ga0209391, IMG submission 187246) | Freshwater sediment microbial communities from Prairie Pothole Lake near Jamestown, North Dakota, USA - PPLs Lake P7 Core (1) Depth... | ecosystem: Environmental > Aquatic > Freshwater >...
CACAATCTTATGCAAATGAATAGTCACGGGGCAGGATTAGCTTCGCTGTTCCTTTGGGCTCCGTAGTCAAAATGTAAAACCAATCCATCTGCGATGGATCTGATTTTTTTATTTCCACAATCTTATGCAAATGAATAGTCCCGGGGCAGGATTAGCTTCGCTGTTCCTTTGGGCTCCGTAGTCAAAATGTAAAACCAATCCATCTGCGATGGATCTGATTTTTTTATTTCCACAATCTTATGCAAATGAATTTGCAACGATTGTTCCAATAAAAAAACCAATGCTGCGCATTGGTTTTTCATTTATAAGTGACCCCGGCAGGACTCAAACCTGCAACCCTCAGAGCCGAAATCTGATATTCTATTCAATTGAACTACGGAGCCAGTATTTCTTTTTGATCAATTATAAATGTGTTTTTCTTTTACTATTAATTCTTGCCTTTGAACTTTGAACCTTGAACTTTGAACCTTGAACCTTGAACCTTGAACTTTTTCCCTACCTCTTCATCTCCCCGCGAAGCATCGCGGGGCTACGCGTGTAAATCCTTTCGTGAGCACTTTTGCCTTTATCCTTGCCTGTCGCAGGCAGGCTCTATCCTTTATCCGGCGAGCAATTTCTTTACCACTTCCGATATACTTTTCCCATCTGCCTTACCAGCCAGATCCTTTGAGGCGATACCCATCACTTTGCCCATATCTTTTATAGAACTGGCACCGGAACTGTTGATGATTGTCTGAATGGCACTGGTGAGTTCCGCTTCACTCATTTGTTTCGGCAAAAACTGTTCCAAAACCCTGGCCTGGGCCAATTCGGGTTCAGCCAGATCCATTCTTCCCTGTTCACTGTAAATCGAGGCGCTGTCCTGCCTCTGCTTAACCAGTTTCTGCACGATCTTTAATTCCTCGGCTTCAGACATACTTATATTGGCTCCGCTTGTATTCGCCAACAGAAAGGCAGATTTAAGCGCCCTTAAAGCTTCCAAAGAAACAGTATCTTTCGCTTTCATCGCAGTTTTGATCTGCTCGTTAACTTCTGTTTGTATACTCATTTTCTTACTGTTTAGGCCTGCAAATATAAATTAAAAAGATCAAAAATACGGATAAATCGATCAATTTTCATCAACCCCAAATTTTGAAAGCACCTCGTAGATCAGATCACTCTCATACCCTTTTTGCAAGAGATAGGAAAACAATTTCCTTCTGTTGTCCGACGATTTCTTTCCCCCTAATTCAGCAAACTTTTTATCAGTGAGTGCAAGTAAATTAGCCTGATATGTTTCTTCGTCTATCTCCAATAAAGCGGTTCTGATATTGTAAGAAGAAATTCCATTCATACTCAGTTCTCTTTCAATTTTTCTTCTCCCCCATTTTTTAATTTTATACTTTCCACGGGCAAAACTTTTCGAATACCGTTCCTCATTTAAAAAATTATTTTCTAAAAGATGCAGGGTAATTTTTTCTATCGCTGCCGGGATCATATGCATACTTCTCAGTTTTTGCTCCACCTCAGCATGGCAGCGGTCCTGGTAAACACAATACCCCTCGAGCAATCTTGTCGCTTCTTCAAGCGTATATGTTAACTTTTTTTCTCTCATGCCATTAAAAGTGTATATCCAAAAATAAACTTTAATCAAATTAAACATGACGGTATGACTAAAAATTACATCCCACTGATCCTATTACTTTTAGCTACCCGGTTCTCCCTGGCTCAAACTGTAATAGCAAAACAAAGTTTTGAAGCTTTGGGCGATACCTGGATGCCTTTACAATTTTCTACAGATCCCTGTACTTCCGGAGGTGATACCTGGAACTACCGCAGCTCTTTAAGAACCCTGCTGCCCAGTGACGGAAATCAGTTCTGGGGTATTGAAGATTTATACGGGGATTGCGGCAGCAGTGATTTTGAATCCATCCAGTTTCCGGAAGTCGATCTAAGCCTTTTTCATGATGTCGAGTTATCTTTTGAAATTAATGTCGTTAACTTCAACTCAACCGACAGGATCAATTATTTGCTTATTCTCGACAATCAGCCCCAGGAAGAGGTGGAACTCTTTGTCCCCGATGGCTATTTCAACACAAACGGTTGGCAAAAAGTAAGCCTGAAGATTCCAAATAAAACCCAAAAATTAAGATTGCACATCAGGGTCAGACAAAATGGAAATGAACAATATGCCGGGATAGATAACGTCTTGGTTACAGGAACAGACATAGCACCATGCAGCAAGCTGCTCATCTCAGAATATGCGGAAGGGACTTCTTCAACAAACCACCGCAACAACTACCTTGAAATTTATAACCCGAGCAATGAAGGCGTGAACCTCAGTAATTTTGATCTGGTCATATTCAGAAATGAAAATACCGAACCCGGTGCCACTTTAGCACTAAATGGTATCCTACCGGCTTACAGCACTTTTCTGATCGAGGATGGAACAGAAAATCTGCACATACAGGCAAATCTTTCAACCACTTCTGCTGTGATGGATTTTACCGGTAACGATAAAATTGCGCTTCGCCAGAATCAGCAAGTGATCGATCTAATCGGTCAAATAGGTGAATCCCTCGTTTTTGCCGAAAATGTCACCCTCAGAAGAAAAAGCTTTATCAGCCATCCAACAAGCGAGTACAATGCCGCTGAATGGGACATTTATGGCCTTGAAACAATCGGCGACCTGAATAAGCAACAATCCGCATGCCAGGGACCCATCCCTGAAATAGAACTGACCGGAAACCAGATGAACATACCGGATGGACAGGCTTCCGTTTCAGCTCAAAACAATACCTATTTGGGTATGACACTTCCCGACCGGAGTATAGAGAAATCCTTTCTCATCACCAACACAGGTATCGCTGATCTTATTTTAAGCGAACTCACACTGGTACAGGGTACAAGCATCAATTTTACGGTAAGCAACATGCCGAAATCTGTGATTTCACCTGCCGAAAGTACCAGCTTTACAATTACTTTTCAATCAGATATACCGGGTCCTCATGCTGCCGAAGTAATCATACAAAATAATGATTCCTCTGAAAATCCGTTTAATTTTAAAATCCTGGCCGAAGTTTCGGGGCCGGGTAACGGCCCCCTGCTGATCTCACAATACTACCAGGGAGCAGGAAACAACAAATGGATCGAAATCACAAATACCAGCACGATCCGGACACCTGCCAATACCTATTATCTGGCTCTGTTCAGAGATGACCTGGCGATGGATCCATTTGGAAAACGACCGTCAGTAAAAACAAATATCCCGGCTTTGGAACCGGGTCAAAACGCAGTATACCGGGCCTCTCTGAATGTAACCGAACCGGCTTATGCCATCAATCAAAATGAGCTGATCAGCACAGTTTGCAGTTTTACCGGAAACGACATACTGGTCATTTCAACAAAAGATGCAGAAACCTGCTGGGAAAACAGAACAGATATGATCGGATCAGCAAATCAATGGTCGGAACAGCAGTGTTTTGTTCGCAAATACGGTTGTGAAGAAGTCGGACCTAAAACCTATTTTGATCCCAATGACTGGCTGGTATTTCCTGTTGAACAGGTAAATCAGGCACAAATCGGTTTTAATCTGAGGATCGGCCAACATTTCACAGGTCCCGCTGTATTTGAGCACGGAGCCTGGCAAAACGGAATACCTGATCTCTATCGGCATGCGCTGATTAAAGATAATTACAATACCGGTACGAGGGGTAATTTGGACTGTTGTTCAATGACCATAGATTCTGAAAAAACAGTTTCTATTAATAAAAACGGGTATCTCGCCATTCAAAAGGATCTCACAGTAAACGGAGCTTTGCATATTGAAAATGAGGCAAGCCTGCTGATGCATGAGAATGACGGAAGAATTGTGCTTCAGGGGATATTGAACATTCATAAAAACACAGAGCCCTTAAAAATGTACGATTATACCTACTGGTCCTCGCCGGTTACCGGGGCTGTCCTGCCGGATGTTTTTAAGGAATCTCCGCAAAATTCTTTTTTCCGGTTTAATACAAACGAATTTAATGACAACAACAAGGACAATTATGATGACGACGACCCGCAGGCCTGGCAAAATACCAGCGGAACTATGGTACCCGGTATGGGCTATACGGCCATGGCCTCCGCGAAGCTTCCCTTTCAGGAGATACAAACCGTCGTGTTCTCAGGAAGTCCGAATAATGGTAGCATTGAAATTCCCGTTCATACGAGCAGCAAGGATACCATAGGTAATAACAACTGGAATTTCATCGGAAATCCCTATCCCTCTGCCATCGATCTTGAGCTGCTCCTTCAGAATCCCAGGAACAAAGATTTGCTCTCAGGAGCCTTTTACTTTTGGACACATCACAGCCCAAAAACCGGTAACAAATACAGCTCAGACGATTATGCAACCTATGTTGTGGGAACCGGAGGGATCAAGGCACATCCGGATGGAAAAATACCTTCAAAATACCTGTCCTCCTGTCAGGGGCTCTTTGTAAATACCTTAAAAAATGGCACGGTAATTCTCGATAATTCTATGCGAGCAATTGAACCAGAAAACAACTTTTTTAAAACAGATAAGCCGGCAAAAAAGGGTGAAGAAAAGGACAGGATCTGGCTGAATCTGAGCAACGAGCAAGGTGTTTTCAAGCAAATACTTATCGGATTTTTTGAAGATGCCGGTCCTGATTACGACAGTAACTTTGATGCCGTTTCTTTACAAACCAGTGCCTATACTTCTTTTTATTCTCTTGCTGCCGGAAATCGGTATACGATCCAGGGCACAAATACAATAAAGGAGGAACAAAAGATAGCCCTCGGCCTGAGATCAGACATCGCAGAAGCAACAAATTTAAGAATAAGCATAGATCATTTTGAAGGTGTCCTAAAAGAGAAAGATGTTTTGCTGCTGGACAAACTCAACAACAAAACCCATGATCTGAAGGAGGGGGCTTACGATTTTTCAATCGACAAAAAAGGAATTTTTGATGACAGATTTGTACTGCATATTACCGGACAAAAGAATCCTTTTGACCGGGAGGTTTCTGAAAATATGGATGGGAACTTATTGGTTAGCGAAGATGCCGACTCCTTTGAATTTATATCAAAAAATGGTCGGGATATTCTGTCGGTAAAGATCTTTGATATGCTTGGCAGAACAATTCTGGAAAGCCATGTAAATGAAAAAGGTATAAGGGTGAAGAAGGAAAAACTGGTAAACGGTGTGCTGATCTCACAGATAATCCTTGATGATTTTACTGTAATCAACAAAAAGTTGTTGTTGTATAAATAGAAAAACCTGCCGAAAGATCAGCAGGTTTTAGAATATGATTCAACCTATTACTTTACCATCCTTATTCAGGAACTGGTAATGCAAATATGGAAAAGCATCACGGGGAATTATTTTGATCCACTTTTTGTATTTCAGGAACCATTTGAACCGAATGGACTGCAGGCCTGTGGTAAAATAGGCTGCAACAAAGGAATGAGCATGCAGGGTTATTCCCAGTTGCCCGTCTTTGATCAGTTTTTCGAGATCCTCCTCAATTTTTTCCTTTAAAAGAATCGGAGCATCTACCTCTCCATTATTTTCAGGAACTAATTCTTTAGTTTCAATATTGCGTTCTTGTCGAACCCTTTGACGGGTTATCTGCACCAAACCAAATTTACTCGGAGGTAAAATCTTGTGTTTGGTACGGTTATTTTTCATTTCATCTCTTAAATGATCAAAAAGAATTCTTTTGTGATCATTGGAATGCATGTCAATAAAATCAACCACGATTATACCACCCATGTCTCTCAGTTGCAATTGTCTGGCAATTTCGGTGGCGGCGATCATATTTACCTCCAGGGCTGTTTCAGATTGAGAATCGGCCTTGTTGGACCGGTTACCACTATTCACGTCTATTACATGCAATGCTTCTGTGTGCTCTATCACCAGATAGGCACCCCTTTTCATAGAAACCGTTCTTCCAAAAAGCGCTTTAATCTGCTTTTCAATGCCATAATGATCAAAAATTGGCACATTGGTTCTATGAAGTTTAGCAAGAGATTCCTTTTCAGGAGCAATACTACTGAGGTACTCTTTAACCTCTTCATACATATTTTCATCATTGGTAACTATGCTCGTAAATGAATCATTGAATATGTCCCTGAGAATCGAGGACGCTCTGTTCATTTCGGATAGTACCTTTTGGGGCGCTTTGGCCTGTGAAATCTGTTTGCAAAGATTGACCCACCTTTGCATGGTATACTGCAGATCCTGATCGAGCTCAGCTACTGTAATATCCTGCGCCACTGTTCTTAATATAACCCCAAATCCTTTTGGAACTATACTTTTTGCCAGCTTTTTCAGGCGGTCTTTTTCTTTATTGCTTACGATTTTCTGCGATACGGATATTCTGTTGGAAAATGGCATGAGTACCATATATCGCCCGGCGATTGAAAGTTCGGAACTGATACGAGGGCCTTTTGTAGAAATAGGCTCTTTTACCACCTGAACCAATAAATCCTGGCCGGCTTTTATGACATCATCAATCTTTCCATTTTTATCTATATCTTTATCAAAACTAAAGTTTTTTAAAGTGTAATCTTTTAATTTCCCGGTATTTACCTGTTTGGTGAACTTTGACAAGGACAACAATTGCGGACCGAGGTCCTGGTAATGCAAAAATGCATCTTTTTCGCTTTTTACGTCAACAAATGCCGCATTGAGGCCCGACAAGGTTTTCTTTACCCTTGCAAGAAAAATATCCCCAACCGAAAATTTATTGTCGTTTGTCTCATTGTGTAATTCTACCAATTTTCCATCTTTCAAAAGGGCAAAATCAATATCTGAGGAATTCGATCTTATTATTAATTCTGTTTTCACTCTGTATAATTTTATTCCCTCAGCAAAAAGTTTCAATAACTTTCTGCCTCAGATGTTTAACTAAATACGCTATGATTATGTTTACCGTTCGAAGTTTTAAACTTCTATTTCAAAGAACTTACCTTAATATATCGTAAAATAAACAGATAGGGCTTACCCTATCTGCTTATTTTTTCTTCTTATGACGATTTTGTCTGCTTCTTTTTTTACGCTTGTGTGTGGAGATCTTACTGCGCTTTCTTTTTTTTCCGCTTGGCATGTTAACAAGATTTATTGGTTATTATTTTACCGCAACATTACTCTTCACGTTTTCTACAAAAACTTTTGCAGGCTTAAACGCGGGAATATAGTGTGCAGGTATCTTAATGGTGGTATTTTTAGAAATATTCCTACCTGTTTTTTCGGCTCTTTCCTTTACAATAAAACTTCCGAATCCTCTAAGATATACATTTTCTCCCTTGCTTAGCGAATCTTTAATTTCTCCCATTAAATCTTCAACCACTCTTAATACATCTGCTTTTTCTATGCCTGAATTTTCTGAAATGCTGGCAACTATCTCTGCTTTAGTCATTATTTATAAATTATTAAATTATTATATTCTGTAATAGGGCGGCAAAGATATAATAATTAATCAATTTTAAAAAGCTAAATCCTTAAAATTTAATGAGATATATTTGCATTCGCTTGTCGCGATTAAAAATGTTATGGAATTTTCTAATCAATTAATAACGTGGTATTTAGAGAATCAAAGGGATCTGCCCTGGCGTAGAACCAAAGATCCCTACCTGATCTGGTTATCCGAGGTGATCATGCAGCAAACCCGGATTGCTCAGGGCACAGACTATTTTTTGCGTTTTCAGTTGCATTTTCCCACTATTTTTGATCTGGCTGCAGCCTCTGAAGATGAGGTGCTCAAAGTCTGGCAGGGTCTGGGCTATTATTCGAGAGCCAGAAATCTGCACGCCACGGCCAGACACCTTGTTAAAGAATATAAAGGAAAATTTCCGGAAAATTTTACCGATTTAATACAATTGAAAGGAGTTGGAGAATACACGGCTGCCGCACTGGCCTCCATATGCTTCAATCTTCCACACGCCGTTGTCGATGGCAATGTTTACAGGGTGTTATCGCGGTATTTTAACATGGAAATACCTGTCGATTCCTCTCAAGGAAAAAAAGAATTCAGTGAACTGGCGAACACAATATTATCCCGGCAACAACCGGGAATGCACAATGAAGCGATCATGGAGCTGGGCGCCCTTGTTTGCACACCAAAAAATTACCGCTGCGAAAGGTGCCCTTTGCAGCATACCTGTTTGGCCTTAAAAAACAAGAACATGGAAGACTTTCCGGTGAAAATAGGGAAACAAAAAGTGCGGACGCGTTTTTTTAACTACCTGGTACTGGATATAAACGAAACACAAACTTATCTTGAAAAAAGGAAAGAAAAAGACATCTGGCAAAATCTGTACCAGTTTCCACTGCTCGAGTCTCAAAAAGAAATGGGTCAGGAGGGGATTTTGCAATCAGCGTTATTACAGCAATTCCAACTCGATGAAGTCCCCGACATCTATCAATTTAACAACAAGCCGGTTACACACAAGCTGACCCACCAGACCATAATGACGAATTTTTGGATCATACCCACCAAAACCCCTCTTAAAAATACAGTTGAGTGGGATCATGTAGCCAATTTTGCTGTGCCGGTTGTCATCAACAACTTTCTGAAAGCTTTTAAATCTTCATAAATTTGTTTTATCTTTGGTAATTAATATGTGATATGGCAAATTCGTTAAATAAGGTAATGCTCATTGGTCATTTAGGTGATGATGTCAAGATGCATTATTTTGAAAAAGGGAATTGTTTGGCGCGTTTTCCTCTGGCTACCAATGAAACTTTTACAAACAAGCAGACGGGTGAAAAAACCACCAATACAGAATGGCACAATATTGTAGTGCGCAATAAATTGGCTGAACTCTGCGAAAAATATTTGAGTAAGGGTGACAGAATTTACGTGGAAGGCAGAATTAAGACCCGGTCTTACGATCAGGATGGATTAAAAAAATATGCCACCGAGATCCATGCCGCCGATCTCACCTTTTTAACAACAAAGAAGGATTTATCAAACTCGTCCGGCAGTATGGGAAGCCAGGCAGCTGCTTTGCCAACGGAAACTCACAGCGAGATCCAAATGCCTGAACCCTTAGATGACGATTTACCATTTTAACAGATCAGAAGTATAAACTAAAATAAGTCTGTATTGGACCCTGAGCCGACGCATTTACTGTTTATTGAAAATATTGACTGGCCGGTAGTAATCATAATCCTTATTCTTATTGGGTTACTCATGTTGTCCGCTCTTATTTCAGCCGGAGAAGTTGCATTTTTCTCTTTGTCTAAATCTGTTTTGCATGATCAGAAAAACCAAAACAGAAATCAAAAGATCGTTGTGGAACTCCTGAACAATCCAGCCAAATTATTGACTGCCATTCAGATTTTCAATAATTTCATCAACATCTTGTTCATTCTCATCTTTGCTTATTACGGGGATTATTTCTTCGGCGGAATTCAATCCGCCGGGCTGAAATTCTTTTTGCAGATTGTCTTGGTAACCTTTCTGCTCCTGCTGTTTGGTGAGGTGATACCTAGGGTTTATGCCAACAGGAATGCCTTGTCATTGGCTGGTTATTTGGCCAAACCATTTAAATTTTTGAATTCCGCATTGGCTTTTTTAAGTCTGCCAATAATCAATATATCGCGTATTTTTGAGCGCAGGCTGAATAGGAAAAATTCAGATTTTAACATAGGTTCACTCTCCGAAGCCCTGGCACTTACTTCAAAAAGTGCTACCACCAAAGAAGAAAAGAATATCCTGAATGGCATTGTCAATTTCGGAAATACCGAGACCTCTGAAGTGATGTGTCCGAGAATGGATATATTCGCCATTTCAATAGAAGATGATTTTTCGGAAATACTGAATAAGATCATCAATAACGGACACTCAAGAGTTCCTGTTTATGAAGAAAACCTCGACAATATTGTGGGTATTTTGTATATCAAGGATCTCATTCCACATCTGAACAAAAAAACGTTTAACTGGCAAACCCTGATCCGAAAGGCATTTTTCATACCTGAAAACAAAAAGCTCGACGATCTTTTAAAGGAGTTTCAGGAAATGAAAAATCATCTGGCCATCGTGGTAGATGAATACGGAGGTACTTCAGGTATCATTACCCTTGAAGATGTCATTGAAGAGATTGTTGGAGATATAAGCGATGAATTCGATGAACAGGATCTGCTGTACACAAAAATTGATGACTTCAATTATTTATTCGAGGGGAAAATTTCGTTAAAGGATTTTTTTAAAATTACCAAAATAAACCATTATTTCTTTGAACCCTATATGAACGAAGCAGAAACACTGGCAGGTATGATGCTTGAAATAACCGGCCGGTATCCAAAATTACAGGAAAAAATCAGTGTCGGAAATTTTCTGTTCAGCATTGAATCCGTTGACAACAAAAGAATTAAGCAAATAAAGCTGACCTTACCCGTCGAAAAGAATAAATAAATGATACAACAAAAATTTACAAACCCACTGATTTTCTTTTTTATTGCTATCCTGTTCACAGCGTGTAAAGAAGATCCGGTTCCCAAACCGAAAGCCCAGCTCCGACTGGAATATCCAGAAGTAAAATACAAGACACTGTCATCCGGTTGTCCCTTCACCTTTGACTATTCCACAGCAGCAAAGGTGCAACTCAATGATAAATGCTGGGTAAACCTGAACTATCCCGGTTTAAGGGCAAGTATCAATATCACCTACAGGCCTGTACAAAATAATTTGAAAGAGCTTTTTTTGGAGGCCGAAAAACTCACTTTCAACCATACCATCAAAGCTGACGGTATAAGCTCGATTCCCTACGAGGATAAAATCAATAAAATTTATGGTTCTCTATACAAAGTTACCGGGAATGCAGCCTCCCCCCTTCAATTTCATCTGACCGACAGCACCCGGCATTTTATTACAGGGGCAGTGTACTTTAATGTGGCACCCAATTATGACTCAATTGTACCGGCAGTCTCCTACCTGGAAAAAGATATCCAGCATTTGATGGAAACTGCCAAATGGGATAATGAATGAAAAAAGTATTGGAAAATAAATATTTATACAACCGAAGTGTTCGTATCTGGTTAATTATCGGGTTGGTCATGCTGATTGGTCAGGTAATTATAGGTGGAATAACAAGACTGACCGGTTCAGGACTGTCGATCACCAAATGGGAGATCATAACCGGTACCATTCCGCCCCTGGATCAAAATGACTGGGAAGAGGCCTTTGACCTTTACAAGGAAACACCGCAGTTTCAAAAGATCAACAGCGACTTTGCTCTGGATGATTTTAAATTTATCTATTTCTGGGAATACTTCCATCGCTTGTGGGCCAGATCACTTGGATTTGTTTTTCTGATACCCTTTCTGTATTTCGTATCAACCAAAAAAATCGATCGTTCATTAATAAAAAGACTGGCTGTAGTTATTCTGCTGACTGCCCTTACAGCTTCCGCAGGATGGATCATGGTGGCAAGCGGTCTTGTAAACAGACCCTGGGTAAATGCTTATAAACTAACCCTGCATTTTATGCTTGCAGTATTGACTATAAGCGCCATGGTTTGGACGATAGCCAATACGAGACTAACAGTTGATACTGAGAGCAGTTGTCGGAATCTTGTAAAGCAGCTACTTGTTTTAACTTTTTTACAATTGATTGTTGCCGGAATGATGTCCGGTATGCGCGCAGGACTTTATTATCCTACCTGGCCCGATATGAACGGCGCCTTTATTCCCGACGTACTTTTAGATCCGGAAAATTGGACCTGGCACAACCTGACCAATTACGACAGTTATCTGTTTGCTCCGGCATTGATCCAGTTTTTGCACCGCATATTGGCTTACGTTCTGCTTATAGTTACCTATTATCTGTTTTTTAATATCCGCAAAGCGCCGGAAAAAATTGAAAAAACCTGGCTAACGTGGAGTTTCGTTCTTATAAACCTTCAGGTAATACTGGGTATAGCTACCTTATTCTATATTCGGGGAGCTTCTATTCCTGTCTTTTTTGGTGTAACTCACCAATTGGTCGGTTTGCTTTTCTATATCAGTCTGCTATTTCTTTTCTTTGGACTCAAAAAACCAAAACAAGCAAAATAAAAAAAGCTACCCAAAGGTAGCTTCCGTTTTTTTTTGCTTTTAACGAGATTCTCAATCTCTTTAATTGCGATTGTTAATTCAACAGAATTATTTTACTGCTTCTTTAACTTCAGCTTTAACTGAATCAACAACTTCAGCAGTAGCCTCAACTACTTCAGTAGTAGTTTCTACAGTTTCTTCAACTACTTCAGTAGCAGTTTCAGTAGCAGCGTCTACAGCTTCTTCTGTTTTAGTTTCTTTACAAGAAACAGCGATTAAACCAACAAATGCAATCGTTAAAATACCTTTTAATAGTTTCATAGTTTTAAATATTTATTTTTTTGTGAAATTACGCTGCAAATGTACACATTATTTTGAAAAAAAAAAATTTTCTTAAATATTTCTTAAAATCAACTAATAATTGAGCTTGTAAGGCTATTAAATTATTTCTTTCCACGGGTCAAACCGGAAAATTCATAAAAAAACTTCAGGTCTTGCGATCTGAAGTTGTAAAATTTCATCAAAATCAAATTTACTTAGCGTGGAATTTGAATTTTTGTGTTCCAACGGAAGCTTCAGCCATCACACCGCCTATTGCTCTGGTGAAAATTGAAACACCATCCTGATAAGCCATTTCTGCTCCGGTACCTTTTTTAAGTGCAACTGCAGATGCGCCTGCCGACAATTTAAATTTTTCATTTGTAAATCTGTCAAGCGCTGCCTTATTTTCAAATAATATTAGCTCTGAGTAAGTTTGTCCACCGGCTTGTAAACCAATGGTAGCTTGCATCAGCGAAGAACTTCCAATAACTGAACCCTGTTCAACTACCAAACCTTTACCACCTGCACCCCCTACTCCAAGTCCACCTTTGGTGATCTTTGGGAAATAAGCATACGCATAAGCACTTTTAAAGTGTTTTGCCATTGCAGGATGCTCGTTTACCATTGTTTGCAATCCGGAATTTACTTCACTTGCCAGAGTTGCATCCTTTGGAAAACTTGCGTTAAAAACAGGTGCTGCTACAGCCGCATTTACATCTTTGGCTATCACAGCAACAGAATCAACCACTTGGTCCACAACTTCACCGGCAGCCTCAGTGGCGTCAACAACCTCATCCGCCGCCTCACCGGCTACTTCAACCGCATTGTCGATGTCGTTTTCCATACCTTTTTTGGTTTCTTTACAACCAATCATTGCAGCAGATACAAAAACTGCTACAAAAAACATTCTTAATGAGTTCATAGTTTTATAGTTTAAAATTAATTTGATAAGTATTTAAGGATAATAAATTATTTGTCGCTAACGAGCCTACTGAACCGAATAAATCCCGGCCACTTTATAAAGATCACCTCCTCCTGCACCGGTAATGATATTTGCCAGTTCTTTTTCATCTATCCTTTTGGCATCATATTCGATCCTGCCCATTTTTTTTTCAAAATCTACCTTCACAAAAATGACTCCTTCTGCCTTCGCCAGCTTCGATTCAATCAGTTTTGCGCAACCAATTTCACAAGTCATTCCTTCTATCGCAACATCTACCTTTTTCAGATCCGTTGCAAGTTCCTGCTCCTTTGTGCTTTCGGGGATATTCTGACCTTTTTCATCTTTACAGGAAGTCAGTAAAACCAGAAATAAAAGAATGTGAAAAAATCTATGCATAATCTTGTTTTTATTCAATCCAAAATTAATAAATTAAATTAATAAAGCGATTTTTACAGGGTCTAATTATGAACATATTAAATGACTGAAAAACAACTGAGGTGGTTCTATCTGATCCTGCTCTCCCTGATCTGGGGGAGTTCGTTTATTTTGATGAAAAAAGCACTCATAGGTTTAAGTCCTTTGCAGGTAGGAGCACTTCGAATACTTATTGCCGGTATTGTTCTTGCCAGCATCTCCTATAAGTACCTGGGAACAATAACAAAAAAACAATGGCCGTATTTACTGATATCCTCCTTCTCAGGGACTTTTTTTCCTGCCTTCTTGTTTGTTTATGCAATCCGGCATATTGACAGCTCCATCGCATCACTGCTGAACTCTTTAACACCGCTCAATACTTTCGTGCTTGGGGTACTCCTTTTTGGTGCACCCTTTATAAACAAACAGTTCTTTGGGATACTCCTGGGATTGGTTGGTGCAGGATTCCTCATTGTTAAAGGTGCCCAGATCAATCCTGATCAGAATTATTACTATGCGCTACTGATCCTTCTTGCAACAATAGGATATGGCTTCAATATAAATATAGTAAAAAAGTATTTACAGGAACTTAAGCCAATTACCATTACGCTGAGCAATTTTGTCATTTCATTTGTTCCTGCCTCCATTATATTATGGGCTTCAGATTTCTCTCTGCAGGAATCCTATGCAGTCGCCAAGCAATCCTTGTTTTATGTTTTGGTTCTGGCAGTGATATGCACCGCCTTCGCCAATGTGATATTCTATAAACTTGTAAGTATATCATCACCCGTTTTTACCAGTTCGGTTACTTACCTTATTCCATTGGTGGCAGTGATCTTTGGAATACTTGATGGAGAAAAAATTTCTGTATTTCAGTTGATTGCAGCAAGTATTATCTTTTTAGGGATCTATCTCAGCAACAAAGGCAGGTGAAATTGTAAGCAAATCCGAACACAGCTAATTCAGGTAATTAAGTGCCATTGAATCTGAAAAAAGATTTTTTGTAATTAAGAAAAAGATGTATATTTGCACCCTCAAAATCCTGAATAAAATAGGGATGAAATAATTTTAAGCGAAAAACACATAAATTATGTATGCAATTGTAGAGATAGCAGGGCAACAATTTAAAGTGAAAAAAGACCAAAAGGTTTTTGTAAATCGTTTACAACAGGAAGAAGGTTCAAAAGTTTCTTTTGATCAGGTTTTACTGGTAGATGACGGCAAAGTGACCATTGGCGCCCCAGCTATAGCAGGAGCAGAAGTTTCTGCAAAAATCCTGAAGCACCTCAAAGGTGACAAAGTACTCGTTTTTAAGAAAAAACGAAGAAAAGGTTATAAGAAGAAAAACGGACACCGTCAGTTTTTATCTGAAATTATGATCGAAAGTATTTCTGTAAGCGGAAGCCCTAAAAAAGCAGCTGCCGTTGTAGCAGAAGAAAAACCGGTTGAAAAAGCAGTTAAAAAAACAGCCAAAAAAGCTGACGATCTGAAAAAAGTTGAAGGTATCGGTCCGAAAATCGAAGCTTTATTTATTGAAGCCGGTATCGATTCATTCAAGAAACTTTCCAAAGCAGATCCTGCAAAATTAAAAGCAATTTTAGAAGCTGCCGGACCTGAATTTGCAACCAAAGTACCGGATTCATGGCCCTTACAAGCTCAAATGGCCGCTGATGGAAAATGGGATGAACTGGCTAAATGGCAAGAAGACGTAAAAGGCGGGATCGTTTAATAATCCCTTTATATAACTTTCAAAAACTATAAATCATGGCTCATAAAAAAGGTGTCGGTAGTTCAAAGAACGGTAGAGATTCAGAATCAAAACGTTTAGGTGTTAAAATATTCGGTGGCCAGGGTGCCATTGCCGGAAACATACTTGTGCGTCAAAGAGGCACCAAGCACCATCCGGGAGAAAATGTTTACATGGGTAAAGATCATACACTCCACGCTCAGGTAGACGGTATCGTAAAATTCTCCAAGAGAAAGGACAATAAATCTTATGTTTCTATTGAAAAAATGGAAGCCTGATTTACCTTACCAATAAATTATAAAAACCCTTGCCTTTCCCGGTAAGGGTTTTTTTATTGCCTGAAAGCTCTTAATAATTATATATGCAGACTTATCAAAAATTTATACTTTAGTAAAAACTATCCGCTATTTTTGTTCAACTAAATTCAGGCTTTGAGTAATCTAAAACGCTTTTTTAAAGATACCATTATATACGGTTTTGCAGCCGTATTGCCCAGAGCCATCAACGTAATCCTGGTAAAATTGCATACGCATTCCCTGAGTTCTGACAAGTACGCTGAAAACACGATATTTTTTGTTTATGCTGCCTACCTGAATGCCCTGCTCACTTTTGGAATGGAAACTGCTTTTTTTCGTTTCTTTACCAAAGAAAAAGAAAAAGGCAGGGTAATTTCCACATCATTTATTTCTATTCTTTTTGTTACCCTGATATTTTTAGGTGTTGGTTTTTATTACAGCCAGGCCATCAGTGATTATTTTGGTTTTGCTCATGTACTCTACCTGCAAATACTTATTCTGGTTCTCTTTTTTGATACGCTGGTTGTCATCCCCTTTGCATATTTAAGAGTAAACAATCAACCGGTAAAATTCGCTGCAATTAAAATATTGAATATTTGTATTTATGCGTTTTTGAATTATTACTTTCTTATCCTTCTTCCAAAATCACAGCTTGCCGGAGGGACTGAATCAGGTTTTATCAGTGAATTGTACCGGGAGCATTCACTGGTGGTTTTTATCTTTATCGCCAATTTAATTGCAAGTCTGATCACATTTTTGATCCTGATCCCGATCATCCTCAAATTCAGGTTCGAATTCGATAAAGCCCTGCTAAAAAAAATGCTGGCCTACGGACTACCCATTCTCATTACGAGTCTCGCCTTTGTTACCAATGAAAATCTCGATAAAATTCTACTTCAGAAATACCTGGGAAAAGAACAAATGGGAATTTATGCAGCCTGTTATAAACTGGGTGTGTTCATGGTACTCTTTACCATGGCATTCAGACTTGGAGCCGAGCCCTTTTTCTTTAACAAGGCCCAGGACAGCAATGCCAAAGAGACCTATGCCCGCATCATGACCTGGTTTACCGCAATAGGCACCGTATTCCTGCTCATTATCGTGTTATTCATCGACCTTTTTGCTTCCCTGCTGCTCGGTAACGAGGTCTATTTCCAGGGACTTTCCATAGTGCCGATCATACTCTTTGCCGACCTGTTCCTCGGAATTTCCTATAATCTGGCCATCTGGTATAAACTGACCGATAAAACCAGGTACGGCATGGTATTTTCCCTTATAGCCGCAGCTATTACGATCATTTTTAACATCCTGTTTATTCCGGTCATCGGCTATATGGCCTCGGCCTGGGCAACCCTGCTCGCCTATGGACTTATAACCATTTTGTCCTATCTGTACGGAAAAAAATACTATCCCATTCCCTATGAAAACAAAAAAATGATCCTTTATATTGGTGTCTCCTTTGTTCTTTCAGTCTTGTCGTTTAAGCTCTTCAGAAATAATTACATCATCTCTGTAGTCTTTTTATTTGCCTACAGTCTTTTGATTTATTTCAACGAAAAAAAAGAAATACAAAATATTTTTAAAAAATGAAAGTTAATATAATAAACAGATCTAAACATGTTACCCCGACCTATCAGACAGCCGGTTCGGCCGGAATGGACCTGAGAGCGGATATAGATGAACCCATCGTGCTATTACCCCTGGAACGGAGTGTGGTAAAAACCGGTTTGTTTATCGCTTTGCCTGTAGGATTTGAAGCGCAGGTCAGGCCAAGAAGTGGCCTGGCAGCCAAGTATGGAGTAACTGTACTGAATACCCCGGGTACCATTGACGCGGATTACAGGGGTGAAATTGGGGTGATTCTGGTCAATTTATCGAATCAGCCCTTTACTGTACAGGATGGCGACCGGATTGCACAACTGGTAATTGCCGAACATGCAGTAGTCGAGTGGAATGAAGTTACGGTACTGGAAGACACCTCGAGAGGCGCTGGTGGTTTTGGAAGTACCGGTTTGTAAACGGGTTTTTCGGCAGACCCATAAAAATCAAAATAAAAGTATTGCTATGGGAAAACTGATTACACTCTTACTACTTCTCTCCTTCATTAACGGATATAGCCAGGCGCAGGAGACTGAGCTTAAAAAAATGTCAGAAGATGCCTGTAATTGTATAACTCAGATTGAAAAAACTGCGGAACACAAGAACAGACAGATCAATGACTGCATACAAAACAGTATTACCAAATCCGGCGCAAAAGATATAGCCTCCAGCAACAGTTCTTACAACACGGCCATCGATTCAAGGATGTATACTGCCGTCGAAAATGAACTGATCAAGAACTGCTCCTCACTTAAATCCATTTCTTTTACAGTTGACCCGGGACTTGAACATGCAAATTCCGAAAATATACTGGCCCAACTTGCCTATGACGACGGAATGGATTACCTTGAGGACAAGGACTATACAAAAGCCATTTCAAAATTTAAAAAAGCAACTGAACTCGACCCTGAATTTGCATATGCCTGGGATAACCTCGGAGTTTCATACCGAAACAATAATCAGTTGGGCGAGGCCCTTCAGGCCTATGGCAGGTCACTTGAAATTAACCCCAAAGGGAAACTGGCACTTATCAACTCGGCCGTTGTATTTAACCTGCAGAACAATCCTGAAAAAGCAATTAAATCTTACAAAACCTATATCAGTTTATATCCTGAGGATCCTGAAGGATATTATGGTCTTGGACTTATAGAATATACCAGCGGAGAACTGGAGTCCGGACTGGACAATTTAGTTCATTCCTATATCCTTTATAACAAGCAGAAATCTCCTTACAGGACGGATGCCGCAAGTAAGATCGGCTATATCTACAACAACCTGAAGGCTCAAAATAAACTGGAACTTTTTGACAGTGTCATTAAGAAATATGACCTGAAGATCAATTTCAATTGATTTTCCAAGTCAGATCGCAACAAATTGTTTAACGATCAAACCCAAACCAAAGATTATAAAAAATACGCCCAGCGTAATCTGAATTTTGTTCAATACGGCGGGGGTAAGCCGGGACTTTAACTGTTTGGCCACAACAATTTTTACAAGATCAACAAGAAAAATCGTGACCATGACGATAGCAAAATGCTGAATTATTTTTCTTTCGTTCAGCTGGAAATTTGAACTTACCGCGATCACGACTGCAAACCAAAAGGCAAGTACACCCACATTGATAAAATTTAAAAAGAAACCTTTTAAAAAGAGCTGAAGATACTTATTGTTCTCCGGAACCTTTAACTCTGAATTTTCTATGCCTGCTACTTTCTTTTTTTTATAGATCGTATAAATACCAAATACAATGAGGATGATGCCGCCAAACCAGAAAAAACGCTGATCAGACTGAATCTGGTTAAACAATCCAACACTGCCGAAATAAGCAATGATTATAAAAGTTATATCAGCAAGGAAAACACCCAGATCAAATACGATAGCCGCCCTGACACCTTTGGAGATGCTTGTTTCGATCAGCGTAAAAAAAACCGGACCTACCATAAAGGCAAGGCCGAACCCCAATAAAATTGCGTTTAAAGTTTCATTCAGCATGGATCCCTGTTACACAATATCGTAATTAATAGTTATTTTATCAGATAAAGGATGCGACTGACAGGTTAAAATAAGGCCTTCATCAAGCTCTTCCTGACTTAAGATCCGGTTGTTATCCATTTTTACCTTCCCTGTGGTCAGTTTTGCAAGACAGCTGCTGCATATGCCTCCCTGACAGGAATAGGGCGCATCCAGTCCCTTCTTGAGAGCTGCTGCGAGTACAGTATCTTTGCGGTCCATGTTAAAAATTGTGGACTCGTCATCCAAAATCACTGTGACCTCTGTTTCACCGGATAAATTTTCCATTTCCTTCTTTGGTTCTTCTGTAAAAAACAATTCAAAATGAACCTGTTCTGATTTAAAACCCTGCTTTTTAAAATATGCTTTGGCTATATCGATCATTCCCTCCTGCCCGCATAAAAAAATTTCATCGACATGAAACATCGGGCTGTACGCTGATAATACCGAATCTATCAGTGCTTCATCAATCCGGCCGGAATAGCAATTCTCCACACTTTGCCGGCTGAAGGTATAATGCAGTAAAAACCGATCGGAAAAGGATTTTTGAAGGGAATCCAGCTCAGTTTTGAACATGGTATCTTCTTCATTCCTGTTCCCGTACAAAAGCACGAACTTGCTGTCCGGTTCTGATTCCATAACCGACTGTGCCATCGATAAAATGGGTGTTATGCCACTGCCGGTTGCTATGGCCAGATAATTTTTCTTTTTAGTTTTCTGAGGTTGCAGCAAAAAGTTTCCTTTTGGCTTGCTCACATTTAAACGGTCACCTGCCATGAGTTTTCTGTTTGCATAAACTGAGAACCTACCCTCGTCCATTTCCTTTATTCCTATGCGCAAGGCATCGCTTTGAAGTGAAGAACAAATGGAATAAGCCCTTCTCAGCTCTTCTCCGTTCAGCTCTTTATTAATGTCAATATATTGCCCGGGTATAAATTTGAAGTCCTCTTTCAGTTCTGCGGGCACATCAAAAAGCACAGAAACAGCTGAAGGACTAATCCTGTCAACCTCCTTAACGGTCAATAAAAAAAAATCAGGCATAGATTAAAAAATAAATTCTTGACAGGGTTTTATCCCTTTGAGATCTCATTAGAAAGCTCGTTGGTATCGGTATGGTCATAAGGAAAATACTCCTGCAGTTTTTGACCTGCTTCAATAATGCCCAGTACCAAACCATCCGCATAATTACCTTTGGAAAACTCGCCTGTAACCCTGTCTCTTACACTTTCCCAAAAATGTTCTGGCACCACCTTATCAATTCCCGTATCACCAATAACAGCAAACTGCTTGTTTTCAACATCCACATAAAATAAAACTCCGTTCTTGTCTTCGGTGTTATCCATTCCCAAAAAATAAAAAACTTCCTCGGCTCTTTCCATACATTTTTTGGCATTGGTGTTCTCAATATGCACACGAATTTCTCCGGAAGTCTGTTTTTCAGCATCCCTGATGGCCGCTACAATAAGATCCTCTTCTGCTTTGGTTAAAAAATCTTCTACCTTGCTCATAATTTCAGATTTTAATGGAAAAAATTAGCCAAAGCGGTCGACTTTGGCTAAACTTTATTTGCAAATGATGTGGATTAATTAAAGTCCACAGTAGGCGCTTTCTCGCTACCGGCAGCTGCTTCAAACAATACCAGCGGATCAAAATTCAAAATATTGGCTACCAGGCTGGCCGGAAACTTTTTTACATAGATATTGTAGTCTGTCGCAACTTCATTATAACGGTTTCTTTCCACATTGATGCGGTTTTCTGTTCCTTCCAGCTGACTCTGCAATTCCAAAAAGTTTTGGTTTGCTTTCAGGTCCGGGTATCTTTCCGCAACCACCATCAAACGGCTTAGAGCGCCAGTCAAAGTGTTTTGAGACTCCTGAAATGCAGCCATTTGCTCCGGCGTAACATTGGTTGGGTCAATGGTAGTTTTGGTTGCATTGGCACGGGCCTGAATAACACCTTCCAAAGTCTCCTTTTCATGACTTGCATACCCTTTAACCGTATTGACCAGATTCGGGATCAGGTCAGCTCTTCGCTGGTAAGCACTTTCAACATTAGACCATTGTTTTTTGGCGTTCTGCTGTTTTTCAACCATGGTATTGTTCAATCCAACACCCCATTGAAAGAGTCCAATCAGTATAACAATAATAATAATTAAGGGAATAAATTTTTTCATAATAAATAATTTTAAATAGTGTTTATAGTTGGTTTTTAATCTTTAATAATTCTTCTTTAATTGACTGTAATTTTAATATAATCTCATGATTCGAAGAAGCCTTTTCCGGCTTTTCCTTTAACTTGTTTTTTGCCCCTTCTAAGGTATACCCTTTTTCCTTTACCAAATGGAAAATAAGCTGCAGGTTTTTTACGTCTTCCGGCGTAAATAACCTGTTCCCTTTTTTATTCTTCTTTGGTTTCAGAATATCAAATTCATTCTCCCAAAAGCGAATCAGGGAAGTATTCACCTCAAAAGCTTCGGCTACTTCACCAATTTTGTAATATCGTTTATCCGGCAACTCTATAATCATTAATCAAAAGATTGTCCTACCTGAGTAGATTTTATCAACATTTCCTGAAATGCTTCGGGTGACAGATCACCGTAATAAAAATTAATCGGGTTTACCGCCTCGTCCTTATACCAGACCTCATAGTGTAAATGCGGTGCCTGGGACCTGCCGGTGCTTCCAACCATTCCAATAATATCACCGCGCTTTACCCTTTGGCCAACTCTGGCTGTAATCTTTGATAAATGCGCATAAATGGTCATATATTCAAAGCCGTGATCTATTCTTACGTGATTGCCATAGCCAGATGCAAGATTGTCTGCCCTGTGAACCACGCCGTTACCTGTGGCAAAAACAGGAGTCGTTTCAGGTGCGGTGAAATCCATTCCTTTGTGAAACTTCCGTTCTTTGGTAAAGGGATCCAAACGCCAGCCATAGCCCGAGGCCATACGCGTCAGGTCTTCATTGTTAATGGGTTGTATTGCCGGCATTGCAGCGAGCAATTTTTCTTTGTCTTTGGCATAAACAGAGATCTCGTCCAGTGATTTAGACTGGATATAGATCTGCTTATACAATATGTCCATGCGTTTTGTGGCATCGGCAATCAGATTGCTGTATTCGAATCCTTCCAGAGATTTATATCTGTTAACACCTCCAAAACCTGCCTTCCTCTGTTCATCAGGAATTGGGTTTGCCTCAAAGTAGACCCTGTAAATATTGTTATCCCTAACCTGCAGATCAGCCAGGATCTCCTGAGATTGTTTCATTCTTTTGTTCAGCAATTCATAATTAAGGGTGAGATTTTCCAGTTCTCTGCGCATCACCTTCTCTTTGGGAGATTCGATATATTGCAATAAAATGGCCATGATGATAAATCCAAATAAAGCTGAGGCCAGTAAAAATAAGAGCAAACGGCGAAACCGATCCCGTTTCCGGTTCTCTATTTTTTTATACGATAAAGTATCTGAATCGTAATAATATTTTACCTTCGCCATAATTTTTAAATGTACTATTTTTGTACGAATACAAAGATTAGAAATAGCCAGATTAGCAAAATTACGATTTTTTTTTAATCGATACAGTAAAATTATTAATTACAATAGTTTATGACCTCTTCAGAAATCCGGGAAAAATTTTTAGACTTTTTTGCTTCTAAATCTCATAAAATAGTAGAATCCGCACCCATCGTGATAAAAAATGATCCTACTTTGATGTTTACCAATGCCGGTATGAACCAGTTCAAGGACTACTTTCTGGGCCAGAAGAAAATAGAGGTCCTCAGAATAGCTGATACACAGAAATGCCTGCGTGTATCCGGAAAGCACAATGACCTTGAAGAAGTGGGAATCGATACTTACCACCATACCATGTTTGAAATGCTGGGGAACTGGAGTTTTGGTGATTATTTTAAAAAGGACGCAATCGATTGGGCCTGGGAATTGCTCACCGAAGTCTTTAAAATAGATAAAAGAAATTTATATGTAACCGTTTTTGAAGGAAATGAAGATGAAAATCTGGCTTTTGACCAGGAAGCTTATGACCACTGGGCGCGGTTAATCGACAAGGACAGGATCATCAACGGTAATAAAAAAGATAATTTTTGGGAAATGGGTTCACAGGGACCCTGCGGGCCCTGCAGCGAAATCCATGTTGACATACGCTCAGAAGAAGAAAAGAAAAAGATTTCAGGCAAAGACCTGGTCAATAACGACCACCCGCAGGTAGTGGAAATTTGGAATCTCGTTTTTATGGAATTCAACCGCAAGGCGGATGGAACTCTTGAAAGACTTCCTGCCAAGCACGTGGATACCGGTATGGGATTTGAGCGTTTGTGTATGGTTTTGCAGCACAAACAATCAAACTACGATACGGATGTCTTCCAGCCCCTGATCAGAGAAATAGAGACCATAACCAATACAAGCTACGGTAAAGACCTGAAAATGGATATAGCCACCCGGGTGATCGCGGATCATGTGAGGGCGGTCGCTTTTTCTATTGCTGACGGACAACTGCCGTCCAATAACGGTGCCGGATATGTGATCAGAAGGATACTCAGAAGAGCCATTCGCTACGGGTACACTTTTCTGAATAAAAAGGAACCCTTTATTTACAAACTTACCAATGTGCTCGCAGAACAGATGGGTAAAGCGTTTCCTGAAATACTTTCCCAAAAACACCTGATAGAGATCGTCATCAAAGAAGAAGAAAATGCCTTCTTAAAAACACTGGAACAAGGCCTGAACCTGCTCGACCATATCATCAAAAACAATACGAACAAACTGGTCTCAGGTGAAAAATGTTTCGAACTTTATGATACCTACGGTTTCCCTATTGACCTGACAGCACTGATCCTGCGCGAAAAAAATCTCATGTTTGATGAACAGGCCTTTGCACGTGAAATGGAAAAACAAAAGGAACGCTCGAGGTCGGCAGCGACCATAGATGCGGGGGATTGGGTAATTCTCCTCGACGATAATGATGAGGAATTTATTGGTTATGACTACCTGGAAGCGCAGGTTAAGATAGCCAGGTACCGTAAGGTCACCAGCAAGAAGGATGGTGTCATGTACCAGCTGGTCTTTAATCTTACTCCTTTTTACCCTGAAGGGGGCGGACAGGTTGGCGACAGAGGCTTCCTGGAATCGGCAAATGGCAATGTTATCTATATTCTGGATACCAAGAAAGAAAACAACCTGATCTTACATTTTACAAAAAATCTGCCTGAGGAGATACACCAGTCCTTCCGGGCTGTAGTCGAAGGCAGATCGCGCTTTAATACTGCCTGTAACCACACAGCCACGCATTTGCTGCACCAGGCCCTCAGAACGATACTCGGAGAACATGTCACTCAAAAAGGTTCGGCCGTTCATGCCAGAAACCTTCGTTTTGATTTTTCTCATTTTTCCAAAATGACCGACGAAGAATTAAATGAGGTAGAAAAATTTGTAATTGCACGTATCAATGAAAAGATTGAACTGGAAGAGAGAAGAAATCTGCCCATGGAGCTGGCCGCCAAAGAAGGGGCTATGATGTTGTTCGGAGAAAAATACGGAGATACTGTCCGATCGATAAAGTTTGGGAAATCACATGAGCTTTGTGGTGGAACACACGTAAAAAACACCGGGGAACTCTGGTTCTTTAAGATACTTTCTGAAAGTGCCATTGCAGCCGGTATTAGAAGAATTGAAGCCATTACCTCCGATTTTGCCAAGGAATACTTTGTTTCTCAGGATGAGGAACTCAAACAATTAAAAGGTACCCTTAAAAACCCGGTGAACATGGTTCAATCTGTGCAAAATCTGCAGGAAGAGAATACTTCGCTGAAAAAGGAGATCGACAGGTTGTTGCATGAAAAAGCCCAATCCTTAAAAAAAGAATTGCTCACCCAGATAAGTGAAATCAACGGCATACAATTCCTGGCTACCACCATTGACATGGATGCTTCAACAATTAAAAATCTGGCCTTTGAGCTTGGAGATGCTGTTGAGGATCTATTCTATATCAACGGTTCAGTTGACGGCGGCAAGGCCTTTTTGACCTTGTACATCTCAAAAAATGCTGTAAAAAACAAGCAGTTGCGTGCGGGAAGCATCGTGAAGGATCTGGGTAAATTCATTGAGGGCAGCGGGGGTGGACAAGATTTTTTCGCTACAGCGGGAGGAAAGCGTCCGGAAGGAATCAAGGATGCCCTTAAAGCCGCAAAGGAACTAATAAAGCCCTGAATGGAATTCCGGACAGCAATTCGTGTAAACCCTGCTGAAAAACCGATAGATTTCAATTCCGGTGTTGCTTTGTTCGGCTCTTGTTTTTCTGAGAACATCGCAAAAAAGATTGCCTATTTTCAATTACCCCATTTCAGTAATTCACATGGCATTCTGTTCAATCCACTTGCCATTGAGGCTGCGATAGCAGACTGTACCAAAAAAAAGAGATATACAGGAGAGGACCTGATCTGCCGCGATGGAATCTGGCTTAGTCTGAATCATCATTCCTGCTTTTCGGGAACAAATAAATCGGAACTGCTCAAGGAAATCAACCGGTCTGTTGAAGTGGGAAATGCGTTCCTGAAACGCTGTACCCATTTGATAATTACCCTGGGTTCAGCCTGGATTTACACTTATCAAAATAAGACCACTGTTGCCAACTGTCATAAAATTCCGCAGAGAGAATTTGAAAAGACCTTGTTATCCGTTGATGAGATCACGGGTAGTTTGACAAGAATCGTTTTAAATATAAGGGACTTTAATCCGGGTCAGGAAATTGTATTTACACTGAGCCCGGTCAGGCATCTGAAAGATGGTTTTATCGAAAATTCTGTGAGCAAAGCACATTTGCTGACAGCGATTCACGGGGTCTGCAAATCGATGCAGACACAGTATTTCCCTTCTTATGAAATGATGATGGACGATCTCAGGGATTACCGTTTTTACAATGCAGACATGATCCATCCCAACCAGGTTGCCATTGATTATATCTGGGAGCATTTCAGAAAAGCCTGGATCGACCAGTCCATCTACCCGGTACTGACCGAGGTAGATGCCATTCAAAGATCACTGGATCACCTCCCATTCAATGAAGATTCAGAGGAACATCAGGTATTTTTAAAAAACTTATCAGTAAAGATTGATCAGCTTTTGAATCGGTTTCCGCACATGGAATTCAAAAAAAAAGAAGCCAGCAAGTGACTTCTTTGATTATAACTTAAGCTAATGCCTGTTATTTTTTGCAGGCGGCAACATCTTGCCAGGGTCCGCCGTTTATGGCATCAATACCATTCTGTTTTAAGAAACTTGCTGCAGTACCGCTTCTTGCTCCGCTGCGGCAACAGGCTATTACAGGCTTACCTATTTTCTTGATTTCAGCCAGTCTGTTCTGAACGGTATCCAGCGGGATATTTTTTGACCCCTCCACATGGCCTTCATAAAATTCAGGGGCAGTTCTCACATCAATAACCACTGCACCTTTTTCTAAATACTCTTCAATAACTGAGGTAGAAATCGAGTTTCCACCAAAAAAATTAAAAAAACCCATATTTTATTTTTTTTGCAAAATAAACACTTAATCACATTTTATACTGTAACTTCAGTCACTATCAAATATTGTGCTAAAATTTGTGCTCCGGATCAAATTCTTTCAAATGAGACAAAATTTACCTTGGCTATACCCTTCCAAAAAAAATCCTGACAGATATGCTGACAGGATTTTAGCAGATTGATAAACTATTGTTTTATCTCGTAAATAACATTTCGCGGTATTTGGTCAATGGCCACAACTCATCATCAACCATCAATTCCAGTTTATCACAATGATATCGGATGATGTCAAAGAAAGGTTTTACCTTATCGCAATAAGCAATTGCCATTTCTTCAGCATGCTCTAGTACATTTGCTTTTTTACGTTCTTCCACCATTTCGTTCACACTCCTTGTGATCACACTGATGTGCTTGGAAATATTTTTTATAAGATCCAGCTGTTCTTTACCTACAGATTTGAATTCTTCTCCAAATACATCTTTTAAGCCGGTAACATTTTTGATCAGGATGTTCTGGTAATTAATTGCTGTCGGAATAATATGGTTCAAAGAAATATCTCCGAGTACCCTGGATTCTATCTGAATTTTTTTGGCGTATTCCTCAAGTTTGATTTCGTGACGTGCCACGATTTCAATTCTGTTCATTACTTCCAATTCTTCGTAAAGTGATATCGTTTTTTCGGCTATGTCAGCTTTCAATGCAACCGGAGTGGTCTTGTGATTGCTCAGACCCCTTCTTTCAGCTTCGTCTGCCCATTCCTGGCTATAACCATTTCCTCCGAAAATAATGTCTTTTGATGACTTGATATATTCCCGCAACACATTAAAAATAGCTTCGTCCTTTTTAAGATCTCTTTCTTCAATCAGTGCATCCACTTCTTTTTTAAATTCACTCAATTGTTTTGCAACTATAGAATTTAAAACGGTCATAGGAATGGCGCAGTTCGCCGAAGAGCCAACCGCCCTGAATTCAAATTTATTACCGGTAAAGGCAAAGGGTGAGGTCCTGTTTCTGTCAGTATTATCCAGTAAGATTTCCGGTATTTTTCCAACGACATTCAGTTTTAGCTCTGTTTTTTCTTCCGGAGACAACTTGCCGTCGGTTACATCCTGCAATTCATTTAAAACATCTGTCAGCTGGGCACCGATAAAGACCGACATAATGGCGGGAGGAGCCTCATTTGCACCCAAACGGTGATCGTTGTTGGCAGAAGCGACACCGGCACGCATCAATTCTTCATACTCTTTGATCGCCTTGATGGTATTGATAAAAAATGTCAGAAACTGCAAATTGCGCATAGGCGTTTTTCCCGGGCCCAACAAATTAACTCCTGTATCTGTACTCAAAGACCAGTTGTTATGTTTACCGGAACCATTGATTCCGGCAAATGGTTTCTCGTGCAACAGGACTTTGAAATTATGCTTTGAGGCTACGCGGCCCATGATATCCATCAGCAAAGAGTTGTGGTCAACTGCCAGGTTGGCCTCTTCATAAATAGGTGCCAGCTCAAACTGGTTTGGCGCAACTTCATTGTGTCTGGTTTTTACCGGTATACCCAATTTTGTACACTCATATTCCAGTTCTTTCATGAAATGCAAGGCCCTGCTTGGAATACTTCCAAAGTAATGATCATCTAACTGCTGGCCTTTAGCAGGTGCATGGCCTAATAAGGTTCTGCCCGTCATGACCAGGTCCGGACGCGAATTGGCCAGTGCCTTATCAATCAGGAAATATTCCTGTTCCCAGCCCAAAGACGCATTTACCTTGGTTACATTCTTGTCAAAATACCTTGCCACAGCAGTTGCGTGTTTGTCAACCGCCTGTAAAGCTCTTAGCAGTGGTGTTTTATTGTCGAGTGCCTCTCCTGTATAGGAAACAAATATAGTTGGTATACATAGTGTGGTGCGGAAAATAAATGCAGGAGAAGTTGGGTCCCATGCGGTATAGCCCCTCGCTTCAAACGTATTTCTGATACCACCGCTCGGAAAACTCGATGCATCGGGTTCCTGTTGTACCAGTTCATTGCCACCGAATCTCTCAATAGCCAGACCATCACCTATCGTCTCAAAAAAGGCATCATGTTTTTCAGCTGTGCCGCCGGTAAGAGGCTGAAACCAATGGGTATAATGTGTAACCCCTTTTGACATAGCCCACTCCTTCATAAGCGCTGCTACCTGATCCGCTATTTTCCTATCGATCTTGGTGCCGTATTTGATAGCACTGGTTACTCCTAAATAGGCTTCCTTGGTCAGATACTGACGCATGGTTTTTTCGCCAAACACATTAATACCAAAGATCTCAGAACGTTTTTCTGTTTCTGAAAACTTCACCGGAGTTCTTGTGAGAACATCTTTTAAGACATGAAATCTGAATGTAGTCATATTTTGTTTTTTCAAAAATTATGATGCAAAAATATAAAAATATACATATAAACAAGGGTATACCCCTCTTTTTTTAGGGACAAACAAAAAACATTTGGATTATGAAATAATTGTACCCTATTTTTTTTGGATGGCACAATAATTTAATGAATATTCTATAAAAAATTTATATTATTAAGATTCAACATTGGAATCAGATCATGAAATTAAAATCAGAACTATTTATGACTGGTTAAAAGTCCTAATTCCTGCTTAAGGTAAAAAGACATCCCCATTGAACAAGGAATCAGATCTGTATGAACGCAGGAGTGCAAGAATTATATAAACCGACTCAATCCCAAGACAGTTTTCGCTTGTTCTTTATTAAAAATTTGTTAAAATCAACTACAACTCTAGTTTTATAACTATATTTTTAGTTTATATTTGCCTGACAAAATATCTGATATGGAAAAACTAACAAATAAAGAAGAGGAAATCTTACAGGTTATCTGGCAACTCGAAAAAGCTTTTGTTAAAGATGTGGTAGCCGAACTGCCAAAGCCAAAACCGCATTATAATACGATCTCGACGATCATCAGGAATATGGAGGATAAAGGTGTGGTTGGGCACAACAGTTTTGGCAAGACCCACCAGTATTATGCCAAAATATCCAAGGAAGACTATAAAAAGGGTTTTATGCAAAAGACCATTCAGAATTATTTTGAGAACTCTTATAAAAATGTGGTCTCTTTCTTTGCCCAGGAAGAAAAGATCAGTGTTAAGGAATTAAAGGAGATCATCAGCATCATCGAAAACAATAAAAAATAAGGTTTATGTATTTGGAATATCTCTTAAAATCAACGGCTCTGTTAAGCATATTTTACTTGTTCTACAAACTTTTCGTTCAGCATGAAACGTTTTTTGTCGCCATACGTACCTTTTTCCTGACAGGCATTGTTTTATCCCTGACGCTGCCCCTGGTTACGATTAAAGAATACATTCAGGTTGAGCCAATCCCGGTTCTGCAATACAGCCAAGCTGAATATCAAGCAATTACAGAACAACCTGCCTTTACTGTTATGGAAGTCCTGCTTTACCTGTACTTTACCGGCCTTATCTTTTTCATGTTGCGTTTTCTGTTTCAGATCTTTTCTGTTTTGCGATTTATTTATATCTATCCCAAGCAAAGAAATTCTGACCATATTCTTGTTTTGGCGAATACGGACACTTCTCCATTTTCCTTTTTCAAATACATCGTCTTGGGACAGCATACTTTTGAAAAAGAGGAACTGGATCAGATCATTTCCCATGAGCAGATTCATGTGAATCAAAACCACAGCCTCGATATTCTGTTCTCAAAGCTCATTGCGATCCTGTTCTGGTTTAACCCCCTGGCCTGGCTTTACCAGAAAGAAGTTCAAAAGAACCTCGAGTTTATAGCCGACGAAAACACGGTTAAAAAAACCAAAAAGATAGAAAGCTACCCCTATTTGTTATTAAAATCCATGAATACCCACCCTCAGTTCGAACTCACATCAAATTTTTATCAATCACTTATAAAAACAAGAATCACCATGTTACACAAATCAAGATCCAATAAAATGAATCAATGGAAATTTTTGGCTATCGTTCCGGTTTTAGCCACCTTTATCTTCACATTCAATACCGAGACCATCGCACAGACCAAATCCCGGCAACAGATTATTACCTTAGATCAAGACCTTGAAGCTGAGGTTATTACCAAAGACTTTCAAAAATCAGATCTGGAATCTCTCAAAGCCAGATTGCAGGCCAGGGGCATTACCATGAAATACGGAAAATTGAAGCAAAATGCAGCCAAGGAAATTACCTCCATTGAAATAAGTGTAAGCTCCAAAACAGGAAATAAGGCCAATCTCTCTCAAAGCGGTACCGAGCCAATTAATCCCATCGAGATCAGTTTTGACAATGCCGGTAAACTTACCATCGGCAACATGAGAAATATGGAGAATGGCGATTTTGTTTTCGTCACAAAAAATGGCAACAAGGAACATGTAAGCATGAAAAATGAGGATAATAAAAAAGTGATCTTCATTTCTGCTGACAGCACTGAGGCATTCGATTTGATGTCTGATGAGATCATGGTTACCGGCCTGGTAAACGGCGATAAAGTTAAAAATAAGACCATCGTGATCAAACAAGTTCCGGGCGACGATATGTTATGGGTAGGTGAAAAAGGTGATTCCACAAAGTTAAAAACAATTAAGGTGAAAACTTTTACCGAAGACGATGGAGAAAGTTATAAAATAATTATTGAAAAAGAGGGTAAGCCAGAAAAGGATGTTATGATACATACAGATATTATGACCGACAAGAAGATGGTATTTATATCTGAAGATGGTGAAAAACCGTTGTTGTACATAGACGGTAAAGAAGCCTCAGATAAAACCATGAAAGATATCAAACCGGAGACCATAGAAAAAATGGAAGTGTACAAAGGCCCGAAGGCTGTTGAAAAATACGGTGAAAAAGGGAAAAATGGCGTGATCATGATCACTACCAGGAAATAAGCGTACTTTAATCAATCTACAGCCATTTTTTAGCGGCCTTCACAAAGAAAGCTTTTAAAAAATGGCTTTTTATTTTTTGTATTTTCTACATTTGAACAATGAAAAAAGCTTTTTTTAAAATCCTGGCAAGAATAAATAAAGCCGTATTTCCGAGTTTTGGCAAGAAACAACTTGAAATGAATAAGGCTGCCAAATGGCAGATGGCAATTATTGCCTGGAGGTATTATGTTACCAGAAATAGTTTGGATTAAATTGCTTAAATTTATATAAAACTATTATTATGGACAATAAATCAACACATGTAAAGCTATTTGTTGGATCGCTGATCGAGATTCAGCGGTTGCAACTGGACCTGGATGACCAGCAGATACCCTCCCTGGTGCGCAATAATTTTCAGTCAGGTTTGCGTTCAGGTTTTTACGGAGGTTCTCCAAATCAGGTAGAACTCTTTATTTTTGAAGAAGATCTCAAAAAAGCCAAGCCAATTTTGGCTGCTTTTGAAAAAGAAATGAAAGACTAAGCCAAAGATTTATTTTTTCTTTTCTTTAAATTGCAATATATTTGCAGCCCTAAAATACGCCTCGTGGCGCATCCCGATGGATATAGGGAGAACGCGC